>Ga0163179_10002066_pt1 | contig 14067 bp, 8 predicted proteins | sample AtlANTMetagenome_FD_109643 | JGI IMG/M metagenome (GOLD analysis project Ga0163179, IMG submission 109643) | Marine eukaryotic phytoplankton communities from the Atlantic Ocean - Atlantic ANT 2 Metagenome | ecosystem: Environmental > Aquatic > Marine > Oceanic | place: North Atlantic Ocean...
CAGTTTCACATTAGATTTATCATCAGCACCAATTTCATTTAATATTTTAGATGCAACAGGGTTAGTTAGATACAACAATGGAATACAGCATCAAGCAGACGATGGTACAACAACTTCAGGTGCCGCGGCACAAGGTAAATCTGCAGGCAAAGTTGTGTTTACTGTTCCAACAGATGCACCAGATACTTTATACTATGGTAATTCAACTGGTAGTGTAAGAGGAACTATAAACATATCTGATCCAATTGCAGTAGATGCAACGTTTGCAAAACTTACTGCAACAGGTGTAACAAGTTTGCAAACAGTTACAGCAACCGCACTTACATTAAATGGCAACGGTACGGTTACAGGAGACTTAGCAGTCCAAGGAAAGTTGACAGGTGATTCATTAAGTGTAAATGGATTAGGTGTTGCTGAATTTAATGCAGGAACAAATATTGTTTTACGTGCAGGAAATAAATTAGATTTTATAATAAATGATGCTATTGTAGGAAAAATTGATAGTAGCGGATCAACAGTTGCAGTAGTAGACACAACAATCAATAATACAACTATTGGTGCTACAACAGCATCAACAGGAGCATTTACTTCTGGAACCGTTGCTAACCAACCAACAACAGCAAATGGCATAAGTAATAAGAAGTATGTAGATAACACATCAACAGCATTAGCGATTGCACTTGGGGTATAATTAATGGCAAAGAAAAAGATTAATAATTATAAGTTTAAACCAGGAATAGGTTATACAGACAACCTATATCCAAACGCTTATGCACTTTTAAATTCAAACAAAGCATTTTTACAAGCAGAAACTGGACAATTCATAACTTCTAGAGTAAGCGATGCTACAGCATTTCAAGCAGATCTTGTTTCATTAATTGACGATCTAGAACAAGAAATGGTTTTAGGAACTACTGCTACACAAAGACTTTGGGGATATATTGAAAATCAAAAAAGTATTAATCAAAAAACTGTACGTAAAAGAACTATACAAAGATTAAAAACCGGATTAGCGGCACTTAGCAATGTTACTGGAACTTATCAAACAGCAATGGAAAATGCTGTTGACGAGATAGTAGATATTGCAACCAACGGTTGGGCAAGTGCAACAGCATTAGTAACTTCAGAGAGAACTGGAGAAACAGAAGTTAACATAGGTCTTGCTGTAACAAGAATGAAAAACAATAGAGCATTCATGATTGCTGAAACAAAAGCATTTATGGATGTAGACACTCCTGGTAATACTGTAACTACAGCGGCAACTTTTGAAACTGAATTAGGTATATTAATAGACAGTATTTGTCAAGATGTATCTACAACAGCAAATAATTTGACTAAGACATGTAATGAAGAAATTTATGTAAACACTACACCAGCAAATAGATCACTTTTAAGTGATGGATTAACAAGACTTGCTACAGTAATTAAACAAGTCGTTGAAGGTGCTACGGTTACCCGTACAACAGGAAATACTTTAACTCAAGACACAAGTGGTACAAGTGCAAATACAGTATTAGGTGATAGGTGTAGAACACATATTTTAAACACACAAACAGTAGTTGCTAACGGTACAACGTCAAGTTTACCAGGAACAGTTTATCCAAACTATAGTGATGAACCTGCACAAGGTCAATCAGCCGCAACTGATTTAGAAAATAATAAAACCACTGTTGCTACAAATATTAATGCTTTTTACAACTATACATTTAATCAAGCAAAGTGTGAAAGAGATACAGGATTAATTATTAATTCATACTTATTTGATTTAAGATATGGCGGTAATCAAAAAACATACGAATATGCAAGTAAGTATTGGGAACAAGATGTAGCACAAATAGATGGCACACGTTATCCTGAAACAGATACTCATACATGGCTGACAGAACTTATTCGAGATTATGTTTTTAATAAAACAACATATCCAAATGAACAAACAGGAACAACACAAACTATTACTGGAACCGATGCAGAAACAGGTGCAGATACTCCAATTACAGATTTAGGTTCTTTAGTAGTAACTACTATAGAAGGTGGGTTAAGTGCAAGGCCAGCATTTGTCGATACTGGAGCAGGATATGTTAAATTTCCTGGCAATTATGATTCTAGCGATATATTATTAATTACAAATACAACAGATAATGAAGTTATATATTCGTTCAATGATACAAATAGTGGAGGCGTAACAGAACTTGCTACGTCTTTTGTAAGTACTAATGATTATGCATATACAGAAGATGAGGACTTTCCGTCATATTTGCAAACCACAGATGCAATTACAAAAGTTTATTTAAACAAAAGTACTGCAAGTATGCTTGCACAGGATAAGTTACAAATTTATGTTGATACAGATGAATTAATTATTAGACCATTTGAATTCGGTACAGATGCTATTGAAAGAAATAGAACTGCAGAACCAATGTCCATGCTTGACGCTGACTTTGAATACGGACTTCAACCTACCAAGTGGAGTGCTATTGCAACAATGCGTGGTTATCCTTCAGTATATGAAGTACCAGGTACAGAAACAAGTGTTATATCAATAATTTCAGATAGCAGTGCAGGAACAGCAGGAGTTGGTAGTTCATTAATTACAGTGACAACAGCAGGTGCTCATGGATTTGAACTTGGCGATGCAATTACAATAAAAGGTTTAAAACAAGACGTACAAGGTTACAGTAGAGCAGAAGGTGCATTTATAATAATTTCAGTACCTAATGCAATTAGTTTTCAATATTATGCAAAAGCAAAAGTTGGTACAAGTGGAAATGTAAACGTAGTAGCAGAAGCAACACAACTAAGACAAGCAGGATTTTATACAGGTGCTAGTATTGGTGTTCCAGCGTTTAGTGTTGAAAGTAATGGTAGTGCAGGTACAATAAGACCAGCATTGGCTGTTGGATCAGGCGAAGATGTTATACCATTTACAGTTACAGTAGGTTTAGCACCAGAAATTGGTGCTCCATTAACAGCATCAACAGGAATTGCTTTAGGTACACAGGTCACTGGTAAAGTAGGCACAGGAGGAGTTGCAGTAACTCCTGTTGTAACAGCAGACTACGGACCAGGAACAACACAAGTTGATGTTCAATCAACTTCAGGTATTCAACAAAATATGGCGGCTAACAAAGGTGACGGCACAGCAACACTGGTTAACACTGTTGTCGGAAATACAATAACATTTAGTGATGCTACAACAAATGATATCAAAGGTAACTATGTCCAATACACAGCGGTTGAAGGACAAAATGTTGTTAGTTTAGGTTTTGGTGCTACATTCGATGTTAGTAGAGCGTCTGGAAGTTATACTATAGATGCTATTGTAAACTCAGGGCAAGATTATGAAGTAAATGATGTACTAATTATTCAAGGTGAATTTTTAGGTGGCGTAACACCCACAAACGATTTAAACATTACTGTCCAAAGTGTAGATACAGGTGGAGAAATTTTAACTACTTCTGTAAGCGGAACTGCATTTAATGGCACAGGAAACTTTGGTAATGTTACAGGTGATTATCTTAATGGCAATGGTAATGGCGGTTTATGGAACATAGGATATACTAATAACGTTTATTCTAATGTAACACTAAGCAATCCAAGTTACAATGCACAAACAGGTACAGTAAGTGGCGGAACAGGTACAGGTGTATTATTAGACTTTACTATTCTAAATGGCACGTATTCTGTATCAATTGATCCAGCAGAAGCAGGAGTTACAGGATATAGTGTTTATGATGTTATAAACGTTGCAGGTACAAGTTTAGGTGGTACTACACCTAATAATGATGCCCAGGTAACAATTACAAGTGTTGATAGTAACGGATTTCCTACAGGTGCAACTGCAACAGGTAACGGCGCGGCGGCATCTAATAATTATGTTAATGTAACATATAGCACAAATAATTCAGGTATAGGTGCAAGTGTTAATGTAGGGACTAATGGAACAACGTATATACCAACATTTACAGTAACTGGTACAGGATTTGCACAAAATGATACAATTACAATATTAGGTACTCAAGTTGGTGGAGCAAGTCCATTAAACGATATTTCAATTACAGTAGATACTGTTGATACAGGTGGAGAAATTTTAACTTTTACAACATCAGGTACAGCAGTAGACAGTCATTCTTATAATGGTATTGCTAATGGTGTAAATTTGGTAGGTAGTGGAGCAGATTTTGATATTGTTATAAATGGACTTCTTGAAACTTATGGTGTGACAGTAAATACCGCAGGTAACAATTATGCACCTAACCAAACAATTAGTATTCCAGGCACACAATTAGGTGGTGCTACTCCGGATAACGACCTAACAATTACAATAACAGATGTTGACAATGATTCTACTCTTACAGCAGGAGGCATTTTAACAGTAAATGCTACAGGTACAGCAATCAAAGCAACCTCAGGTTATGCAGTTGCAGACCGACTAAAAATAAACGGTAGTGCTTTTACTGGAGGTGCAGATACAACCAACGATGCAATTATTGAAATTACAGGTGTAGACGGTACAGGTGGAATAACAAACTTTACTACAACTGGTACAGCACCCGATGGTGAACAAATTTATAATGCGATAGCAGGTACAGCAAGTTTAAGTGGTACAAACGCTACATTTGATGTTACAAGAACAGGTACTACATATACAGCGTCTGTGAATAATCCAGGAACTAACTATGTTTCAACTGAGACCGTTGTTATTTTAGGAACGGCCTTAGGAGGCGCAACACCTGCCAACGACTGTACAATAACAATAGATTCAGTAGGCGGTAGTGGTGAAATAACAGTAATTCAAACTGCAGGTACTGCGGCAAATACAGGATTATTAGCAGAACAATCAGCAGGCAGTATTATTGGTAATGGTGCAACTTTCAATGTTGCTTTAGCCGCAGGAAATTATACGACTACACTTGCACAAGCAGGTAACGATTATTATCCAGGACAAAAATTCAAAGTACTTGGTAATTTATTAGCGGGTGCCACACCAGCAAACGATTTAACAATTACTATTGCAACCGTAAATGCATCTGGAGGAATTTTGACTGTAACAGATTCAGGTTCAGCAAGTACAGATGTTGCTAGTTTTGCAAACGTTTCTGCAAACGTAGCAAGTTCAACAGGTAATGGATTAAGTTTAGATATTTTAAGAGATGGTACCAATGCTGATAGTAGTATAGGAACATATACATTTAGTTTGAATTCCGGAGGTGGTAATTATCAAATAAGTGATAAAATTAAAATAGGCGGAGAAAATTTAGGTGGTCAAGGTAGCATTCATGATGTACTAATTGTAGTAGACACCGTAGATAGTGCAGGAGTAGTACAAACATTTACAGCAACAGGTGATGCTTTTGCAGGTACATCTTTAGATTTATATAGTACAGTTACAGTTGATACTCCAACTACTGGTACACTAGCAACTTCATTAGACATAACGTTTAGTGCATTGGCTACATTGAGAATTAATTTTGATTCAGCACACGGTTTAGTACCAGGTGATACATTTATAACCACAGTTGATTCAGACGATGGCAGTAACAATCACGATTTAGCGGCAGGATCTTTTATTGCAACAGCAGTGCCAAGTGCAACTTCACTTACATTTACGGCTAGAGCGGCAGGAAGTATTGACGCCGCAAGTGATAATATTAACGGTACAGTATATCCAAGACCAGATTCTTTCTTTATACATAGACCATTTGACGGAGGTGTACAATTAGGTACAGGTGGTCCTCAACATGGAGCACAAGCAATACGTCAAAGTAAAAAGTATATTAGATATCAATCAGGTAAAGGTATCATGTATACAACAGGTGCATTGTTTGCTCCAAGTTATGACTTGAGAAGTGTAACAGCAAGTGGTGTAGAAATTGGTGCAACAATTACTGTAACTTGTGATGATAACGATCATGGTTTACAGATTGGTTCAAGAATAAAATTAATTGGGATTGAAACTGTAGGATATAACGGAACATATACAGTTAATGATGTAATTGATGAGCGAACATTTGAAGTTACAAATAATTTAAACAGACTAGGTAACACTACTGCGGTTTTAAGTTTTGGTGCTCAAATGTCAACATATCAATGGCATGGTGCAACAGTCCGTTCAGGAGTGTTTGACGATCAAAACGGAATTTATTGGGAATACGACGGTACTAATTTACTATGTTGTCAGCGTACTTCAACAAAACAAATTTCTGGTACAGCATCTATAACACCAGATACAAACACTGTTACTGGAACAAACACAAGATTTAGAGATCAATTAAAAGCAGGTGATAGAATTGTTATACGTGGTATGACTCATGTTGTAAGTGCAGTAACAACACAAACTTCAATGACAGTCACACCAGATTATAGAGGTGTTAGCACAGCAGTAGGTACTAAAATATGTTTAGTTGCTGATAAAAAAGTTAGACAAAAAGATTGGAACTTAGATAGAATGGACGGCACTGGTCCAAGCGGTTATAATTTTGATCCTGCTAAAATGCAGATGATAGGAATTGAATACTCATGGTATGGTGCTGGTTTTATTGATTATATGGTGCGTGGTGCAGACGGTAACTTTGTATATGGACACAGAATTAGAAACTCAAATGTTAACACTGAAGCATATATGCGTTCAGGTAACTTGCCTGTGCGTTATGAAATTACTAACGAAGGACAAAATGGTAAACTAAAAACAGGTATAGATTCAACACAAACTAGTATACCATTAGACACAGTTGACTTCTTTCCAACTTCAGGAACAGTTTATATTGACAACGAACTTATTAGTTTTACAGGTACAGACACAGCAACAAATAGTCTTACAGGTTGTACAAGAGGCGCAACACTTACAAACTTCCAAGCAGGTGCGGCACGTAGTTACACAGCAGGAAACGCGGCGGCACATGATGCTAGAACAGGTGTAATTTTAATTAGTAACACAACAACGCCACTAATATCACATTGGGGATCAGCGTTTATAACAGACGGTGGCTTTGATGAAGATCGTGGTTACATTTTCTCTTACACAGAACAAGCACTAACAGTTACAAATGTTAGACAAACAGCATTTATGATAAGACTAGCACCTAGTGTTTCAAACGCTATTATTGGTGACTTAGGAGATAGAGAATTACTTAACAGAGCACAGTTACTATTAAGTTCTCTAGAAGTTACGTCAGAAGCAAACGCAACAGGTTCTATTGTTATAGAAGGAATTTTAAATCCGCAAAACTATCCTACAAACCCTGCACTGATAAGTTGGACAGGATTAAGTGGACTTGCCCAAGGTGGACAACCAAGTTTCGCACAGATTGCATCAGGTGGTGGTATAACATGGTCAACTGGTGCTACTACAACTACAACGAACATTACTGCACAAGCAGGTGTTAATGCAGTTCTTGATTCAGGTATATATAGATCAAGAAACGGAAGTAGATATATCTATGTAAATGGTTCAGACTATAGAGCAACATTTGGAACAGATAGTACAGATCCTGTATTAGGTAAAATAATTACAGGAAATAATATAAGAAATAATACAAGAATTGATGGTGGATATATTTCTTCAAGCGGAAATTATGGCTACTTGTTCTTATCACAGACACTAAGTGGAAACATTAATCAGAATACTAGTAATGCAATGACTATTACATCGCATGGTACATTAACAGATGCTAACTTTGCATATATTTCTAAAGCAAGTTGGGAAGCAAGTGGCGGTAGAGACGGTACAGCAGTAAGTTCAACAAGTTCATCTCCAAGTTGGCCTGCCAACACAGTTATTAACAAAATTGAATTGGTGGACTTTGCTGGTACAGAATATTACTTAATTGAATTTAACAATGCCGCTAGTGGAGATTTAACAGCAGGCAGTGGTACTATTACACTTGAATTTAGTTCACCACCTTACGGACAACCAGGTGAAACAGTTCTATCATTTATTGCACAACCAGGTTCTCGTGCTGATTTAGATTTAACACAGTTGAAAGAACTTACAAATACTACATTAGGTGGTAGAGGTACTTTTCCAAATGGTCCAGACGTATTAGCAATTAATGTGTTTAAAACCACAGGTACAGATGTTGAAGCAAACATCATTCTACGTTGGTCTGAGGCTCAAGCGTAAATATTAAAATTTACAATACAACGAGGATTGTCAGTTGGAAATCCACCAGAGTGTAAAGTTTCTCCGTCAAATAAAACAATGCGTCCTTTTTTAGGAGTTACTTTTTTTATAACTTTTTCCTTTTCAAAAAATACAGTATCACCATCACTATCATTTACATAATAAATTAATCCTAAATGTTTTTCAGGTCGATCTGTATGTGGAGCATAAAAGTCAAGTTTTGTTTTATGGGGGACTGTAATAAAGAGCCTTGCGGCAATAATATCAATAAAATCTATGTTCAATTTTGCAAATACAGTTTGTGGTATTTTAGAAAAATTGCCATAATGTTCAGTAAGTTTTGTACTACTTTTGAGGACATGTTCAAAACTTACAGGCATTGATCCGCCTTCAAATGCAGTAGGTTCGTATTTACAAACTAATGGTAACATAGCATTAATTTTTGTACTACCAAATACTAGTGTATGATAGTAATCCTGCATTTCTTGCGGAATAATATCGTCTTTAACTATTATCATCTAACATGTCAACAAAAGACGCAAGGTTGTCAAATACTTTTGTTGCTTTCCTAATATTTCTGTATGTAAATCTTTTGTTAATTAATTCTTCTGTTTCTTTACCGTATCCTGTCCGTACTAATATAGGTCTTGCTCCCATTTTAAGTGCGGCTTTTAGATCTGATATTTTATCTCCAACAAAATATCCTTTGTTAAATTTAACATGTTTTACTTCTTGTTCGCAACGCTTGAACATTCCTGTATTTGGTTTTGCAAACATATCTTTTTTTGAACTACTTGCACTATAGTACAATCCGTCAATACTAGGACATCCTGCTTTACCTAATTCTTCAAACATATGATGATGTACTTTTTCAACATCTTCTTGAGTGTAAATACCCTTCTCAATTCCGCCTTGGTTGGTAATAATAACAATTTTATGGCCAAGTTTGCGTAGTTTTACTATTGCCTCTAAACTACCTTCTTCAAATTCCCAATCATCTACTTTATAAACATAATCTTTTATGTCTTTGTTAATTACGCCGTCTCTGTCTAAACCAACTACACACTTAGGTGCTATATATTCAGGTTTATAAAAGTCGACATTAACATCATCACTCCATACTATCTTTGGGTTGCTCATCTGCTACTTTTCCTTTTATTTCATCCAACAAACCTTCTTGGCTATCACCTGGAATAAGCCTATAATTATCTTCCACACTATCAGCAGTGCTAACTTCTGTGATACTACTGTTATCTTCTAATGCTTCTAACTGATGCGGTAATAATGGTTTATTACGCCATGTCATTCCTTGTGTTAAAGTTTGACTGAATAATGTTGCAGTCTTTGTATCAATCCATCGTACAATAAAACTACCTTCATTTACAAACCAACTTTCGTCTTTCTCTTTATGAAAGTGCATACTAAATTTATTTCCTTTTTTAGTAAAAACCATCATTTTGCCACAATATAAATCATTGGTAGCCCAAATTAATTCAAAGCCCCAACCTTTATCTACTTTACCTTCTAGTCTTTCCATGTTTCTATCCATTCCTCCGGTTTGGTAAATTTAAACTCACCTATTGTTTTAATTAACTTAGTATTATCACTACAAGTATACTTTTGATATTGGCTTACCAAATTATCAGGCATTGGTATAGGTTCTACTTTTGCATTATATTTGTTTGCAATACTATGTGCAATAGTTGTAAAACTTGTTGTTTCGCCTGTACCTACATTCCATATACCCATTTCATCAATGTGCATCATTTTTTCAATAATTTTACATACATCTCCTACGTATATAAAATCTCTTAAAAATTCACTACTGCCTACAAATGGATGTACTTTGCCTGTTTCTTTTGCTTGTGCTTTAAACTTATGGAATACACTCATTTGATCACCCTTGTGTTCTTCGTGTTCTCCATATACATTAAAAAAGCGTAACCCTTTAATGTTACATTTATAATCTTCCCATTTAATCATTTCTACACCACGATCAAATAAGTATTTTGACCATGAATAAGGACTTTGTGGTTGCTTAGGTGCATCTTCTTGAAAATTTGTACCATCACCATATACACTAGCACTTGATGCATATATTAAATCAACTCCTTGCATGTCGCAAACTTGCATTAATCTATGACTAAAATCCAAGTTTTGTTTTAAAACTTTTTCAACATCACGTTCTGTTGTGCTTGATATTGCACCCATGTGTAAAACTTTATCAAACTGACTGCAATCAGGAACTACATTTTCAATAAATTCATATTCTGCAATTCCATGCCCCTTACTCATTAGATATTCTTTTAAATTTTTACCAATAAATCCATCTGCACCTGTAATTAATATTTTTAAACTATCACTCATTTATTTTCTCTAATATATTTGTAGTTGAAAAATCTTCAACTGTAGGTACAATATAGACGCTAGTCAAGTCATGTCCTACTACTTCATTAACTTTGTAATCACCACCTTTAACAATTAAGTTTGGCTTTATTGATTTAATTAAATCATATGGTGTATCTTCACTGAATACAATAACTTCATCTACCCAAGATAATATTTCTAATTGTTTTTTCCTTGTTTCTACAGGATTAATTGGACGATTATCACCTTTTAATCTTCTTACACTGCGATCATCATTCAGCCCTACAATAAGTTTGTCGCCTTTTTCTTTAGCGGCTTTTAATAATTCAAAATGTCCAGTATGTAAAATATCAAAGCATCCATTTGTAAAAACAACAGTGCTTTCTAAATCTTCTTTTTTTAACTTATATGTGCCACTATGTTTTACACTAACTGTAGAACCTCTTGTAGCAATTTCTAAACACTTTTTATAATCATATCCTTTGTCTAAACCAAAAACAAATCCTGCTAAGAAACAATCTCCTGCACCTGTTACATCTGATACTTCAACATTTTCTACAGGTATATTATAGTTTACTCCGTCAATGTTAGCAATTACTTCTTTGCCTGCATTAGTTGTTATAATATTTCCTTGCCACTTATCAAATCCAAATTTGTAAAATTCGCTATAGTTTGGTTTTACTAGCCATGCACCTTCGTATTCACTTGCATGACGCTTAGGATCAACAATTATTTTACAGCCAAATGTATTAATATGATTTATTATTTTTTGTGTATGATCTAATGCACCTTTATTGTAATCACTTAGTATTACATAATCATATGGTGCAAAATCACTTTGTAGTATTTGTTCTAAAACAGCATCTGCATCAGCATGTTCATCTTCGTCTAATCTAGTTATATAATGTCCATCTGATATTATTCTTGTTTTAGTACTTCTATTTTGATTATTATGTACAAGTGTTGCATCTATATCTAAATTTTTTAAATTTTCTAATACAAGTCCTGCACCACCTAACGAAGTTGATACTTTATTAATATTAACTATAGGCACTGGTGCCTCTGGACTAATTCTTGAACTAGTACCATACACATATTTGTCTACAATAACATCGCCGAATACTAAGACTTTCATAATTTATAATAACTTACTATCTATTCTTTGTCAAGTAAATTCAAAACTTTTGTTACAGTTTCTAGTTTACTTTGATTAATTTTACTTTGCAATGTATTACGTAAACCGTGATGCAAAGGCTTAGGCCAACTTCCGCTTTTGACCCATGCATATCCATCATGTTCACCATTTAAAATAGGCATAAATTCTTCTTTGACTGCACACAAATAAGTATGAAATTGAAATTGATGATCAGTTGAAATAAAAGTTTCAAGAGGAATAGTCTTTTCTATCTTTGGATTAAATCCAACTTCTTCTTTGATCTCACGCTTTAGTACTTCCCAAGGTGTTTCCTTGCCTTCGCCTGTACCTCCAACTAAACCCCATAAGTTTTTAGTCTTGCCTTTAGCACGATGTAATAGTAAAAAACGTTGTGTTTTTAGACTGTAGAACAGAGTTCCACTGCAAATTATCTTGTTCATAAAAATAATTAGCCGTTGAGAGCGATTCGCCAGGTCCCTCCTGGATATAGTCCCTCAACACTTAACAGCCATTCTTCGCCATCCCAGCGATATTGAATACCTGTTTTAAGATTAGTTACATACGTAACTTCTTTTTTAGTAGCCGCTTCAAATACAACTACAAATTTTGTACCGTCCCATTCGACAATATCATTACGCTTTGCAACAAAGTCTACACCGCCCGAAGATTTCCAAGCATCAGCACCATCTGTATTAGATGCATCGCCTATGTCATTTAGCAACAGTATTCTACCACCTAAACCTTTCATAATATTAGTTGGTACAGTTTTTTGAGGATCAATAATGTAATCTATTGTAGTCCATTGATTATTATTTCTAACTGGACCTGAAATAATGCTATTACTCGGGAACGTATCTGTATCCCAATTTATAATAAGTTGTGTTTCATCCATGGAATTAATACTAATAGTACCAGTAATTTCATGAGTAGTTTCATTAAGTTTTGTAAAGTAAATCCTACTAATATCATCCTGATATTGTCCTGGGTGGCTATCTAATATTTGCTTCCAACTAGTTGAGCCAACCATGCCTTTACTTTCTATTTGTGCTAGTGTGCCTGTAACATATATACCATAATCTTGATAATTAGTACCTACTACATGTTTGGCTGAAGTTGTTTCAATAGAACGTTTTCCGTCTTTATCAGCAACACCAGGTACAATACTGTCATCCCATCTATTCAATTCTGGATTACTCAATCCTAAATCTAACGTTCCGGTACCCTCGTCAAATATGCTTGTAATAATATTTGTAATTACACCCAGACGTTTAACTTTTACAGGCGGACTAATATAAATTGGAGTTGTAAATGTTAATGTTGATACATCAATTTCACTATCAACACCTACTGGAACACTACGTGAACTCCATGTTACACTATCTAACATCACATGCGTCAAACTTGTCCAGTCAATATAGTTGTCAGTTGTTTGTACTTCTAAACTTGGATTGAACAATACAAGTATTTGCTCTAATATTTGCAACTTCATATCAGTATTAGTTGACCAAATATCACAATTAAAAGTAAGTTTGTATGGAGTAGGCATCAATCTTTCTACTGTGTAGTTTTTACCTTCATAGTTTAGATATTCTTTACCTGTGCTATCATAAGCACGTTCTCTAATATTAACTTTACTTACATAACTTGCATCTGCTGTACGTTCTCTATCAATCTCCATACCAGTTACATGCACAGCAATACGTGGTGCACTTGGTATTTTGTTTTCTGTATTGTCCCTAATAATGTTTGCTACTTGACGTGTTAGATCTCCATAGGTAACAGGTATTTGTGTTAAGTTTCCTTTACCGTCTTTGACTGAAAAATTACTCATTAGTCTTACCATCTGAGTAACATATCGCCTTACCTGTCCGTCATAAAAATGTTCCATTAATTATCTGCCTTGGGTCTAAGTACTTTTGAAAGACTTTGTTTTTCTTTAACTGTTTCACCACCAATTTGTGATGTATTGGTATTGTTAATAAATGTAGTTTTTTGTGTATTACGTGTGTCAGTATTTGATAAATCTACTCTAACACCATCTTGTAATTTAATCCAACGATTGCCATCATATCTAAATAATCTTTTAGGTGAAAAGTCTGTTCTCAAAAAATAATCTCCATCTTCTGGTACTGTAGGAAAACTTATACCCATACCATATGGTGATCCGTTATTTCCTTCTACACCTAGTAAGTAGCCCTGGTATCCAGATCGATCTGGACGATCACTAATCATATCAGTAGTTGTACCAATATTGCTTGCGTCTATGTCTGTCTCGTCTGCTGTTTTAAGTGCAACTGTACCATCTGCATTTGTTGCTAAAGTATAATAGTGACTTATATTATAACCGGACTTGGCTGAATCTGCTTCTGCTTGAGCAAGTACAGCATTATTGATATTCATTTCTTTTTCATAAGTTGATAGTACA
>Ga0163179_10002068_pt1 | contig 14059 bp, 12 predicted proteins | sample AtlANTMetagenome_FD_109643 | JGI IMG/M metagenome (GOLD analysis project Ga0163179, IMG submission 109643) | Marine eukaryotic phytoplankton communities from the Atlantic Ocean - Atlantic ANT 2 Metagenome | ecosystem: Environmental > Aquatic > Marine > Oceanic | place: North Atlantic Ocean...
ACAGAGTTTGAATTACCTGTGATGGATATGATTGGCTAATGGCACTAAATCCCTTCTTCTTACAAGGTAGTAAAGGTGAGCAGAATCTAGTACAGGATCTGATCAACGAAACTATACAGATACATGGTATAGAGTTTATCTATATGCCACGTATCTTTGTCAATACTAAAACTATATTACGTGAAGTAACTTCATCAAAGTTTGATAGAGCATTCCCAATAGAAGGATATATTGAATCATACGAAGGTTTTGATTCTGGATATAATCTTCTTACTAAGTTTGGGGTTAGATCAACTGCTGAGATGAAGGTATTGATATCGCAGGTAAGATACAAGGAATATATTGAACCATTATTGACAGGTGTAACTGGATTATCTAAAGACCCTACAAGACCATTAGAAGGAGATCTAGTTTACTTCCCACTTAGGGATATATTATTTGAGATCAAGTATGTAGATGATGTTCATAACTTCTATCAATTACAAGAAAACTATACATTTCAACTTTCATTAGAACCATTCGAGTATGAGGATGAAGTTATTGATACAGGACTTGATGCTGTTGATGACGACTTTGAGACTGCTGGATATAACGTAACTATGACGTTGACCTCTGCTGGTTCTACAGCAACTGCTGTAACCAGTCTAGAGAGTGGTGCTATCTTTAAGATAGACATGATAACAAAAGGTAGTGGTTATACTAATGCACCAAGAGTTCAAATTTCTCCACCTATAGGTGCTGGTAGAACTGCACAGGCAGTAGCAATAACAAGTACAACAGGAACAAGAAACTTTACATCATTAATAATAGATTCGATTGAGATAACTGATCCTGGTGCTGGATATACTACTACACCAACTGTACAATTCTTACCAGAAGACGGAAGAGGATCTGGTGCAACTGCACAGGCAGGTATTGGAACTATTGGTTCTGTTGGTATTGTAACTCTAACCTCTGGTGGTCAGCAATATTCATCTCCTCCAACAGTTACATTTACATCTGCACCTACTGGTGGTCAGACTGCTATCGCTACTGCGTTTATCAATACAACAACTAAAGTTGTATCTGATATACAAGTTACCAATGCTGGTTTTGGATATACTGTTGCTCCTATTATTACAATCGGTGCTGCATCCACAACAGGAAGTGGCACATTCCTATATGGAGAGATGATTACTGGTGCAGATTCACTCACAACTGCCTTTGTAACTAAATGGGATAAACCAAATGGAGTTCTCTTGGCAAGGAATCTTTCAGACAACTTTGCTGTTGGTGAAACTGTATACAATAATAAAGGTACAGCCTACATTCTAAATAGCATTAATTACGATGATGATGACGTGTCTAATACAGGTGATGAAATTGAAAATGTTGCCGACTCAGGTATACTAGATTTCACAGAAATAAATCCATTTGGTGAAATATAATGTTAGGTACTTATTATTACAATGAGACTATACGAAAAGCGGTGATTGCTTTTGGCACACTATTCAACAATATTCGTATCAAAAAATTTGCTTCTGATGGTAAGACTATCAGTCAAATAAAAGTTCCTATCTCTTACGGACCTATGCAAAGGTTCCTAGCAAGGATAGAGCAACAATCAAACTTTGATGATAACGTAGCAATAACTCTACCTAGATTATCATTTGAGATGACATCTTATACCTATGACACAACTAGGAAAGCATCTCCGATAACTAAGTTTACAATGAAGAGTCCTAGTTCTAAAACTAAGGTCAAGAAGATGTTTCTCCCTGTTCCTTATGATATAGGATTTAGACTTAGTTTTGCCACAAAGTTACAAGATGATTCTTTACAAATTATAGAACAGATACTACCATTTTTTCAACCATCATATTCTGTTACGATCAATATGTTGGAAGGTGTAGAAGAGAAGAAAGATATACCATTCACTCTAAGAAACGTATCCTTTACTGATGAATACGAAGGAGATTATTCTACCAGAAGATTTATTCAATATGACTTAGATTTTGTATGTAAGACATACTTCTATCAAGATGTTCCAACAGACGAGAATGGAATTATCAAGAAGGTTCAGATCGATTACTCTACAAATATCAAAGCACCAAGAGTACAAAGATATGTTGTTACACCACAAGCTGCCAAAGATTATAATGATGACGCTGCTTCTACACTTACTGCGAACGTAGATAAGAAGAAGACTCTACTTAGATTGAGTAACATGGGTAGCATCAATACAAAAACTTACATTCAAGTCAATGAAGAAGTTATGTATATTAAAGAGATTGATGGCAACAATATAATAGTAAATAGAGGTCAATTTAGTAGCGTCATTAGTGAACACTACACTGGTGATGTTGTAAATCAAGTTGATGCAACTGATAGTGCAGCAATCGAAGTTGGTGACGACTTCGGATTCAGTGAGTCTAGATCATTCTTTGATAATGATGGTCTTACATTTAGTGGAACATCTGGAACTGATGTGGAGGCACCATGAGTCAAGATTATGATCCTATAGACAAAGCACTTGACGTAAAGTCAGAAATTGTCAGAGAAAAAAGAAAGGTTGCAAAATCAATCAAAGACGCTAAAGACGATCCAAGACAAGATTATGAATACAGTAGATCACAACTGTATAATCTCGTAGAGAAAGGTCAAGAGGCAGTCAATGGCATACTAGATGTGTGTCAGGATTCTCAGCACCCTAGAGCATATGAAGTTGCAGGTCAACTCATCAAACACGTTGCTGATACAACAGACAAACTTGTTGATTTGCAGAAAAAGATGAAGGATCTTGAAGAAGATACAGGACCTAAGAATGTTACTAATAATTCTTTGTTTGTAGGTAGCACATCTGATCTACAAAAAATGCTTAAACAGATGAACAAGAACGATAAATAAAACATGGATAATACTACTCATTCAGAAGAAGTTTCGAGAAGAAACAAACCTTCCAATAAGAAAAAAATGAAGAGATTAGAGTATGCATTGCAAACTCTAAAGCAGAAGAAGGCTGCCATAAAAGAATCCAGAGTAATGAAATCAAATCAACTGGTAAAACAAGGACCAGTGATAGATGTAGAAGTAGTCAAAGATAAAAAAGAAATCAATCAAGGTAAAGATAACAAACAACTAAAATCAGGGACTGGTGGTTCTCTAGCAAAACGTGATGACAAAGGTTCTGCTCTTGCAACTCAGGGTAGAAGAGACGCTCAGATAAAACCTGAGAGAAAACCACAACCTTATAATATGAAAACCAAAAAGAGAAAAGGACTCAAAGGTTTTGGTAAAGATGCTATCAACAAGACTGTTAGTAAAGTGGGAGATGCTGCAAAGTCTGGTCTAAGTGCTTTTACTGCAGGGTATGATAATAAAGAGGTAAAAGAAGAGACATGTGGTAAGGGTATGTACTACTGTATGGATGAGCAGAAGTGTAAACCTATACCTAAAGGTACAAAGGTTCGTAAGGATGGTATGCTAGTAAAAGAAGAGAAATCTTTTGGAGATTTTACAGAGGCTGCTGCACTAGCATTACCTTTAGCCAAAATTGCAGGTACTGCAATGACTGCAATTGGTACTGGTGGAATGATATATAATATGACCAAAAAGAAAGACAGTCCTGGTCAAATGAAATTGCCAGGTTTTGAGGGATCTAAGAAAAAAGACACTTCATGGGGACATAATATCGTAGACAAAACTAGAGAGTATTTCAATAATAGAAGAGTAAAAGCAAAAGAAATTAAAGTAAATCAAAAAATCTCTGATATTAATAAAAAAATCTCTAAAGATGCAAGAGATAGAGAAAATAATGCGAGAAGAAAAAGAGGTGAAGGCGAAATGCCATTGGACTAAATTATGCCTACAAGTGACATCTATCTTGGTAATCCCAATCTAAAGAAAGCTAATACAGCACAAGAATTTACAAAGGAACATATACAAGAGTTCCTAAAATGTAAAGATGATCCAGTTTATTTCACACACAATCACATCAAGATTGTGAACGTGGATGAGGGTCTTGTCAACTTTGATATGTATCCATTTCAGGAGAAGTTGATCAAGAACTTCCATAAGCACAGATTCAATATCTGTAAAATGCCTCGTCAGACTGGTAAGTCTACCACTGTGGTATCATACTTACTCCATTACGCAATATTCAATGATAACGTCAATATCGGAATCCTCGCAAACAAGGCAGCGACTGCTAGAGATCTACTCGGCAGATTACAACTGGCATATGAAAACTTGCCGAGGTGGATGCAACAGGGAATTGTTGCATGGAACAAAGGATCCATGGAACTCGAAAACGGATCAAAAATAATAGCAGCAAGTACTTCGGCATCTGCAGTTCGAGGTATGTCATTCAACATTATATTCTTAGACGAATTTGCATTCGTACAAAACCACTTAGCAGATGACTTCTTTGCATCTGTGTATCCTACTATATCTTCTGGTAAATCTACGAAGGTTATAATAGTTTCCACTCCACATGGTATGAATCACTTCTACCGAATGTGGCATGACGCTGAACGGGGGCAGAATGAATATACTCCCACAGAAGTTCATTGGTCTGAAGTACCAGGCCGTGATGCTAAATGGAAGCAACAAACGATAAGAAACACTAGTAAACAACAGTTCTCTATTGAGTTTGAGTGTGAGTTCTTAGGATCTGTTGATACATTGATATCAGCAGCTAAGTTAAAAGCAATGGTATTCGAGAACCCTATTGAGGAAAATGGGAAGTTGAAGGTATATGAGAAACCTTTTAAGGGAAGAGATTATATTGTAACTGTTGATGTAGCAAGAGGTATCTCAAAGGATTATAGTGCCTTCATAGTTGCTGACATAACAGAGTTTCCATATAGGATTGTGGCAACGTATAGAGATAATGAAATCAAACCTATGTTATTTCCTTCTATCATACATGACATAGCAACATCATATAACAATGCTTATGTTCTATGTGAAGTAAATGATATTGGAGATCAGGTGGCATCTATATTGTTCTATGATCTTGAGTATGAGAACTTACTTATGGTTGCTATGAGAGGTAGAGCAGGTCAGATAGTTGGATCAGGATTCTCTGGTGTCAAAACACAACTAGGTGTCAAGATGAGTCAGGTTACTAAGAAACTTGGTTGCTCTAACCTAAAGACATTAGTGGAGGAAGATAAACTTACATTCATGGATTACAATATTATATCTGAGTTGACCACATTCATACAGAAGAAACAATCATTCGAGGCAGAGGAAGGGTGTAATGATGACCTTGCTATGTGTCTTGTTATATTTGCATGGTTGGTAGCACAAGACTACTTCAAGGAGATGACTGACCAAGATGTTAGGAAACGCATCTATGAAGAACAAAAGAATGCTATTGAGCAAGACATGGCACCATTTGGTTTTGTGAGTGATGGTTTATGGGATGATGAGGATAATATTGTTGATAGTGATGGTGATAGGTGGAAGAAGGCAGATGAATATGGAGATAGATCATACATGTGGGAGTATAATTGATAGAAAAGAGTAGATAACAACAGTTTTTCATAAATAATTTCAGTCAAAATCTAGGGAACAGCAGGGAGTAAGAATGGCACTTCGATTAGCATCTCCAGGTATTTCAGTAAGAGAGGTCGATCTTACTCGTGGTGGCGTGGATTTCACGCTCAACGTCGTGGGTGGTATTGCTGCTCCGTTTAAGAAAGGACCAGTAAATGAGATTACCAGAATTAATAATGAAAAAGAATTAGTTGAGGTATTTGGAACACCAGGCGTAGGAACAACTGATTATCATTATGAAACTTGGTATGCAGCGTCAAACTTCTTATCATATGGTGGTAAGTTGGATGTAGTTCGTAGTGCTGGTGGCGAATTAAACACAGCGAACGCAGGTGTTGCTTCAGCAAACATCACACTTCTTTTAGAGGGATACGAGGATTACGTAAACAATCAAGCAGACGATACAACTTGGTTATTTGCAGCAAAAAACCCAGGTAACTGGGCAGAGAATATAAAGGTCGCTGTTATTGATAACATAGCAGACCAAACAATTACACCTACATTACAGTCAGGTACACTAGCGTCTAACGTAACAGTTGGATTTGGTGTTACTCAACATCTAACAGGAACAACTGTTGGTGTTGGTACAACTGCAGCAGCAACAGGTATCCTAAAGGGTATTGTTACTGCAAAAACAGCAACAACATTTGATGTTAGAGTTGTAAGTACAGTAATAGGTGGTACAGAAACATTAGTAGAGTATCAACAGAATTCACAGTATGAGTTCAAGACAGGAGAAAGACTGAACATAGTAAATGGAAGTGGTAACACCACTGCATTTGGTTCTACAATAACGTCTTTAGACTGGTACAATCAACAGAACATTCTAACGAGTGTTGCTGATGGTGGAACAGACTTTACCACATTATCTTGGAAGTCAGTACTCAACAAACCAAAAGTAAATAACTACGTAAACAAGAGAGATGGTTCTAACGACGCTCTACACGTTGTTGTTATAGACGCAGGTGGAGGAGTAACAGGAGACGTAGGATCAATACTAGAAAAGTTCCCGAACTTATCTAAAGCCAAAGATGCTACTGTAGGTGGTGGTAGTCCAGTTTACTATAAAGACTATCTTGCAGAGAACTCACAGTATATTTTCGCAGGTCACTCACTGACTTACGGAACAAATGCTATATGGGGTACATCTCCAATAAAATCTGGATTCTCTTCAGGTTTCACTGGTGTATCAAATAACGCTGGTGCATGGGGTCAAGAAGCCAAGAACATCAAATTCAGTTCTATCGGTAATGTCAAGTACGATCTAGCAGGTGGTCTTGATTACACTGGTGTTGGAATGTACAATGCACCATTAGGTGACATCTTGAATTCTTATGATAAGTTTGCTGATCCAGTAGACAGTGATATAAGATTCTTACTCCAAGGTGGATGCTCTGGAACAAAAGAAGAAGAGCAAGCAAAAGCAAATAAACTTATACAATTAGCAGAAGGTAGAAAGGACACTGTTGCGGTGATATCACCTAACAGAGGAGCAGTTGTAAACGTAGCAAGTTCTGCGGATCAACTGAAGAACGTGCTTTCATTCTTTGCACCACTAACTTCTTCATCATACGTTGTATTCGACTCTGGTTACCAGTACGTATACGATAGATTCAATAAGAAGTTTATATACATGCCTTGTTCCTCTGACGTAGCAGGTTGTATGGTAAGAACAGATAGGGACTTCTTCCCTTGGTTCTCACCTGCTGGACTACAAAGAGGTGGATTGAACTTTGCTATCAAACTAGCATTCAATCCTGGTCAGGATGCGAGAGACCAGTTGTATTCTAACAGAATCAACCCAATCACATCAAAACCTGGCGACGGTATTATTCTATTCGGTGACAAGACAGGTCTTGCATTTGAATCTGCATTCGACAGAATCAACGTAAGAAGACTGTTTATCACTATAGAGCAAGCAATCGAGAACGCTGCTAAGTCAGTGCTCTTTGAACTCAACGACGCTGGAACTCGTTCCAACTTCGTAAATATAGTCGAACCATTCCTAAGGGATGTTCAAGCAAAGAGAGGAGTTCAGGACTTCCTACTTGTTTGTGATGACACAAATAATACTCCTGATGTTATAGACCGTAATGAGTTTGTTGCTGACATCTATGTGAAACCAGCAAGATCGATCAACTTCATTGGTCTAACCTTCGTAGCTACGAGAACTGGAGTTTCCTTCAGTGAAGTCGTAGGAACTGTGTAATAGGAGACCCACACAATTATGGCATTAGACAAGAACATTTTCTCAGTTCCAAATAACGAAAGATCAATTGATTCTTTCAAGGCAAGACTTGTACAGGGTGGTGCTCGTCCTAACCTCTTTGAGGTTGAGATGGACTTCCCTTCAGGTGTAGGTATTTTCGATGATGAGATAGAAAATACCACTCATCGTATGATGATCAAGGGAGCACAGTTACCAGCATCTAACATTGCAGAGGTTATCGTTCCTTTCAGAGGAAGACAACTCAAGGTTGCAGGTGATCGTAGATTCGATCCTTGGACAATCACTGTGGTCAACGATGGTGACTTCAAACTACGTCAAGCATTTGAACGTTGGGCAAACTATATCATCAAGGTATCTGACGGTTCTGGTACAATCAATCCAACAGACTACTTTGCTGATTGGAGAGTAAACCAGTTAGGTCGTGCACAAACAGATCTGAACACTCGTGGTGATCAGAGTGGTGCTACACTACCTGTACTACGTAGATACAATATGAAGGGTTGCTGGCCAAGTGCAGTAAGTGCTATTGAATTATCATATGATACCCAAGATGCAATCGAAGAGTTTCAGGTAACACTTCAGGTGCAGTGGTGGGAAGCATACGACGGCAAAAATAGTGGTTCTGTGGTATAATAAATAAGTCAATACAAGTAAAATAATATTATGGCCAAGATGTTTGGATTCTCAATAGATGACGAGTCCAAGAAATCTAAGGATATAGTCAGTCCCGTTCCTCAGAATAATGAGGATGGGGCTGATTATTTTCTATCGTCTGGTTTCTACGGACAATACGTTGACATTGAGGGAGTATTCCGAACAGAGTTTGATATTATAAAGAGATACCGTGACATGGCACATCACCCAGAGTGTGATACTGCTATTGAGCATGTGGTCAATGAAGCAATTGTATCTGATACTAATGACAGTCCTGTAGAGATAGACTTAGATAATCTAAATGTAAGTGATAAACTCAAGCGTGTTGTAAGAGACGAATTCAAGTACATCAAAGACTTACTACAATTTGACAGTAAGTCACATGAAATTTTTAGAAACTGGTATGTAGACGGTAGACTTCATTATCATAAAGTTATTGATATGAAGAAACCAGAAGAAGGTATTCAAGAACTAAGATATATTGATGCTCTCAAGATCAAGTTGATGAGGATCCAAGCAAAGAATGAGAAAGGTGCTAGAGGAGCAGAAGGTATTCCTGTACTACCATACTCAGGTGAGCAATCTATTAACAAAGATGCCAAGGTAACTGAGTTCTACACTTACTACCCACAAGGTATGGCACAGAAGTTTGGTTCTGTAGCAGGTAAAGGTGTAAAGATTGCTAAAGATTCAATCACATACGTACACTCAGGTTTAGTAGATAGAAATAAAAAACTTACTCTCTCTTATCTTCACAAAGCAATCAAGGGACTCAACCAGTTACGTATGATCGAGGACTCTCTCGTTATCTACAGATTGTCTAGAGCACCAGAAAGAAGAATATTCTATATTGACGTTGGTAATTTACCTAAGGTAAAGGCAGAGCAATACCTACGTGATGTGATGATGAGGTATCGTAACAAATTAGTATACGATGCAAACACAGGTGAGATCAAAGATGATAAGAAGTTCATGTCTATGCTAGAGGACTTCTGGTTACCACGTAGAGAAGGTGGTAGAGGAACAGAGATCAGTACATTGCCTGGTGGACAAAACTTAGGTGAACTTGCAGACATAGAGTACTTCCAAAGAAAGTTATATCGTGCATTGAGTGTACCTGATTCTAGAGTATCTGGTGCAGGTGACAGTGGATTCAACTTAGGTAGATCATCAGAGATCTTACGTGACGAACTTATGTTCAGTAAGTTTGTAGGTAGATTGAGAAAGAGATTTAGTGGTTTATTCATGGATCTACTCAAGACACAACTTATACTAAAAAATATAGTAACTCCCGAAGACTTCGACAAGATGTCGGAGCATATACAGTTTGATTATAAGTATGACAATCATTTTGCTGAACTCAAAGACCATGAGTTGATGACTGAAAGATTGAACATCATGGTTTCTATCGAACCATACATCGGCACATACTATTCTAGAGATTATGTCAAGCGTAAAGTATTACGTCAGACAGACGAAGAGATAGAAGAGATGGCAGCAGAGATGGAGGAAGAAAATGAGATGGGAATAGGTGTACCACTAGAAACTCAGAACCAACTAATGCAAGGTGCTATTGATCAAGAGGCACAGTCATTAGGCAATACTCCTAAAGAACCTGGTTTAGATAATGCCAAGAACGAAGGTACGACAGAGGCTCCTGAAATAAACATCAAGAAAGCGAAGATATAAATACACATAAGTGTTTTACTAAAATATGGATTCTGCAGAATTAATTGATATGATGGCACAGGATGCTCCATCATCGGAGGTTGCTGATGCAATCAAAAGTTTACTTTATGCAAAGACTGCTTCTGATATAGAACAGGTTACTCCTAACTTTGCTGGCATGTTTGGAGATGAAATACCTAATGAGGGAGAACCCTTACCTGAGGTAGGTGATGGTGTAGAACCAGTAGACGCTGTTGAACAAGAACCTACAGAGGAAGAAGAGGAATGAGTTGTCAACCACTGTCACTAGTCACTGATCATGGTGAGTTGTCTAGTGCTAATGCAACGTCTGCAGTCACTGGAGCAAAAACCATTAAGTCTGGTGTACTCTACGTGGTTTGTTCAGATGATAAAGCAGCAGGTCATATATCAGTTTGCAATACAGCAAACCAAGCAGGTGTAGGATCTTTCCATGTAGCGAAGGGAGACTCCTTCTTATATCGTTATGGTCACCCTGCAAATGCTCCAGTATCGGCAATCAGTAAAGCAGCAAATGCTGTTATTACGGTGGATCATACTGATAGCAAAATTCAAGTCGGTGACTATGTTACACTGACAGGTTCAGCAGTAGGTGCATGGAATACACTTATTGCTCATGTAGAAGTAACTGCTAAGTCATCACCACAACAGTGGAATGATTACAAGCAAACTCTTACAGTTAATGCCAACAGTTCTGCACTAGCAGATTTTACTGGCACTGCTACATTATCTAAGTCGGTGATTTTCAGAATGGCACCTGAGACAGCATCAGGATGTACATTACATTTACACGAGGTAGGAATAGGATGAAGTTAATTTCAGAAGAAATAGAATCAGTTGATATTCTTACCGAGGAAAAAGATGGTAAGAAGACTCTTTATATTACAGGACCTTTTTTACAGGCAGAGATGGTGAATCGCAATAAGCGTTGCTATCCTATTGCCACTATGGTAAAAGAAGTAAAAAGATATAGTGATGAGTTTGTATCTAAAGGACGTGCACTAGGTGAACTAGGTCACCCCGATGGACCACAAATAAATCTTGATCGTGTATCACATAAAATTGTATCTCTTCAACAAGAAGGTAATAATTTTGTAGGTAAAGCACAGATCCTTGGAACACCTATGGGTAAGATTGCGTCTTCGCTTCTTGCTGACGGTGTAAAACTCGGTGTCTCTTCAAGAGGCATGGGATCCATCACGCAACATGAAGGAGTCAACTACGTTGGAGAAGACTTCATGTTAGCAACTGCTGCTGATATTGTAGCAGATCCCAGTGCACCAGACGCTTTTGTCAATGGTGTAATGGAAGGTAAAGAATGGGTATGGGAAGGAAGTGTTCTTCGTGAGAAGAATTTGACCTCCATTAAAAAGACAATAAATACCCTCGTAGATCATAAAAAACTTGAGGAACATAAGCTATCGCTTTTCCAAAAGTTCTTACAGGATCTATAATCTATAAATAATAACAGTAAATCTTAGGATACTACGGATACTTAACCGATGGCTGCGAATCAACAACTACATGAAATGGAGAACCAGGTTACTAAAGGTGCTGCAGCAGCAGAACCAAAAGCAACAACTCCAAATTATGTCCCCGACAATGCCCCAATAGAAGATTTGGGCGGACCTACACCTACAAATAACTCTCCTACTGATAACAGTAATAAGTTGAAGACACCTTCTGCTGCATTTGCACAGACTGGTGATGTTCAAACTAAAGGTAGTGCTGGCACAGTACAGCAAGACGGACCTTTAGGACCTGTAGGAATGAAGAGTACAGGTTATGGTAAGGGTGCCAATGAAGAGGCAGAAGCACCAGAAGGTGAAACCGTAGCGGAAGCTGAAGTTCAGGAAGATAACATCGACCTATCAGATGATGTGAAAGCATTATTTGAAGGCGAAGAACTATCAGAATCTTTCCAAGAAAAAGCACGTACAATCTTTGAAGCGACTATCAAGTCGAAGATTGCAAACGTAAAGGAATCGCTTGTAGCACAACAGCAGACTCGCATCGACGAAGAGATCGGTGAGTACAAGTCTGCGTTACAAGATCGAGTAGACTCTTACCTCCACTATGTTTCGTCCGAATGGATGGAAGAAAACAAGTTGGCGGTAGAGTCGGGAATCAGAGGTGAACTCTCTGAATCCTTTATGACTGGCCTAAAAGGTCTCTTTGAAGAACATTATGTATCAATCCCTGAAGAGAAATATGATGTCTTAGAGGCAATGGTCAGCAAATTAGATGAAATGGAGACTAAACTAAATGAACAGATCGATAGTAACGTTGTTTTGACCAGACAACTATCGGCATCTGTTTCTGACAACATCCTTGATGAAGTTAGTGAAGGACTTGCTCTTTCTCAGAAAGACAAGTTAGCAGAACTATCCAAAGGAGTTGAGTTTGAGAGTGAAGAACAGTACAGGGAATCTCTCGGTACACTGAAGGAATCTTACTTTGCTAAGAAACCTGTATCCGAAACCCAAGAGGTCATTTCTGAGGACGCACCTATCGGTGAAGACGTAACTCCAGCGATGGAAGCGTATCTAAAAGCAGTGACTCAGTTCCAATAAATTAATTCAAACTTTATCCTAATCAAGGGAGCCCAAAATGTTTAACTCTGGACAACTCCAGAAGAAGTGGCAACCCCTCCTAGAGGCAGAAGGACTTGATAATATCAAGGACAACCATAGGAAGGCAGTTACCGCACAACTTCTAGAAAACCAAGAAAGATTTTTAAGAGAGGAGAGAGCATTCTTATCAGAAGCACCTCCTACAGTAAACACAGACCCATCAGGCACAGGAAACGCAGGTTTCTCAGGTAGTGCTGCAACAGGTGGTCCTGTAGCTGGTTTCGACCCAGTTCTCATCAGTCTGATCAGACGTGCAATGCCAAACTTGGTTGCATACGATCTTGCTGGTGTACAACCAATGAACGGTCCTACTGGTTTGATCTTTGCGATGAGAAGTCGCTTTGACAATCAGAACGGAACAGAAGCCTTATTCAACGAACCAGATTCAGCGTTCTCTGCTCAGAACTCCAACGCATCACTTGCACAAGGTGATTACACAGGAGCAACTGACGGTGGAACATCTGTTGGTTTTGGTACAACTGCACAAGGTGGTTCTAACCCTTCAATCTTGAACGGTGGTGCTGCTAACGCATACAGTACTGGACAAGGATTCAAGACTCAAGATTCTGAAAAATTAGGAGATGCTTCTTCTAACGACTTCAGAGAGATGGCGTTCAGCATTGAGAAAGTTTCTGTGACTGCAAAGTCAAGAGCACTCAAGGCAGAGTACAGTCTAGAACTAGCACAAGACTTGAAAGCAATTCATGGTCTTGATGCAGAAGCAGAACTTGCTAACATTCTTTCAACTGAAATCCTTGCGGAAATCAACAGAGAGATCGTTAGAACTATCTACAAGTCTGCTGAAGCTGGTGCTCAAACAAACACAGCAACAACTGGTGTGTTTGACTTAGACACTGACTCAAACGGAAGATGGATGGTTGAGAAGTTCAAAGGTATGATCTTCCAACTAGAAAGAGATGCAAACGCAATCGCACAAAGAACTCGTCGTGGCAAGGGGAACATCATCCTTTGTTCAGCAGACGTAGCATCCGCACTAACTGCAGCAGGTCAGTTAGATTATACACCTGCACTAAACAGCAACTTGAATGTTGATGACACAGGTAACACATTCGCTGGTACACTAAACGGTAGATACAAAGTTTACATCGATCCATTCGCTGCTAACTTAGACGCTAACCAGTACTACGTTATGGGTTACAAAGGTACATCTCCTTATGACGCTGGTTTATTCTATTGCCCATATGTTCCTCTACAAATGGTAAGAGCAGTTGGACAAGACACCTTCCAGCCAAAGATTGGTTTCAAGACCAGATATGGTATGGTTGCCAACCCA
>Ga0163179_10002070_pt1 | contig 14056 bp, 10 predicted proteins | sample AtlANTMetagenome_FD_109643 | JGI IMG/M metagenome (GOLD analysis project Ga0163179, IMG submission 109643) | Marine eukaryotic phytoplankton communities from the Atlantic Ocean - Atlantic ANT 2 Metagenome | ecosystem: Environmental > Aquatic > Marine > Oceanic | place: North Atlantic Ocean...
AATCGCAAAAATAATATTCTTCATCTGCAAATATTTTAATAGTAAATTAGAATTCTTTCAAACAATAGTGTAATTTAAATATGAGTAGTTGCAACTTGAGTTACCATAAATCAAAGCTGACGCAACATAATGCTACTTGGCTCATCGCGAGCGAGTAGAGCCTCACCCAGTCGGCGGCGATGGTGGCAAAAAAACAAAAAGGGTGAGCCACTTTTATTATGCTGACAATCAGCGACATTAGTTTTCTAAGTAAGAAAACAAAATTAAGTAAGGAAAGAACCCATCTTCTTTTCGAGGAAAAAGGAGATGGCGATTTAGTTCTAGAGCAATTAGGTAGGAAAAGACTCACGAGAAAAGAATTACTTGAATTATCTTTCCCGCTTTTCATTAAATTATTGATAAATAAAGAGGCTAAAACACTAGATCAAAAATATAAAAATTATATTTCTGATTTTTTAGGCGTTTTTTATCCTCAAATAATGATGGCAAAAAGAATAAAAACTAAAGTCCCGCGAAAGCATACGGAAGAAAATGCTCAGTATTTCTTTACATTAGCTAGTTTTTTTGCTGAAGATATGGCAGCACAAATGTCTGCTCCTGATATTCATAAAATTTTAAAATATACAATGGATTCTTTTGTTGAATTTAAAGGGAAAGGGTATGTAGAGGCTATTTCCGATAGTTATGAGTATTTAGAGAAGATCAAAAAAAAGTGGATGAGTTAATTTAGCAAGTGTAAGATAATCTGATATGAAAGCACTTTCAGGCAAGAAAACATATTTCACCGCTGGTGCAGCGGTTTTAACGGCTCTCGGCGCATACTTCGCTGGAGAGGTAGATCTCACAGTAACTATTCAAAGCTGTTTTGCGGCACTTATGGTAGTATTTCTTCGTAAAGGAGTTACTTCCGAGGCTACGAAAACGGATAAGCCTGCTGAGTAATGAATTGGCTTTCCTCTATTTTATCTATTTTAAAATCTTTTTTCAGTTTTCTCGATAAGAAAACATTGACAGAAGAGGAAAAAATAGCCAGAATAAAAAAAGAGGAGAAAAAGCAGGTAAAGAATGATTGGAAACATACCCAAGATGAGATTGATCGTGCTTTTCGCGACGCTAAGTCTCGCCAGCGGTTGCAAAACAACCAAGACTGAGGTAATTTCAATCCCGGAAGTTCCCCAAGACATCGTTCAGAGAATGATGACGCATCATCAAATTGATAAAGCTTGGCAGGAAGTCCCGGAATTTACCCGTGACGCCTTAAAAATAATTTCAGATCAAGCTGCATTGCTTGAATTGAAAAACATAGATAACTAATATGAAAAATACTATTATTATGATTATGCTGCTAGGATTAGCTACTTCTAGTCTCTCAGCAGCAGAGAAGAAAGAAAAGTGGTTCGGTGTAGGGGTTAAACCTGATCCAAATATCACTATTCCATTCTTGGGGGTAAAGGCCCCGCTGCCAACTGTGTGTGCTGGCAAAGACGTTTCTGCGTCCTTTGACTTAAAATGCACAAAGAATGGCGTAACTTTCAAACTTCCTTATTTCAAGTTCGATTGGGAATTCCCGGGCGTGTCTTTAGGCAGGGGAGACAAGAAGGTTACTATCGGGAAGAAGTAAAGCTTACTACAATTCCTTTATGAAGGGGGCTCTAGACTTAACGGTCTAGGGCTTTCTTTTTTTCCATTTTTCCAAAAAACCGTGTAGAATATATAGTAACAATGGACAATTTAAACAAGCTAGACTTTGACGTATCTTACGATACCTCCTTCTCGTCAGAGAAGCCTAATTTGATAGATGTCTATGATAATAAAAAAACGGAGGTTCTAGAAAGTAAAGAGGATGATGAATTTGTTTCTTTCTCCGCAAATTTAATAAAATGCTTCAAGTCTAAAATAAAAGAAAGTTCTGCTAAACTAAGAGTTGATTCACTTATTGATACTTATAAAGCAGCCGGAAATACTTATAGCAAAGGAAGCGGCTGCACTCTTTCTGAATGGTGCATGGCTAACGTTAATCGTTTTTTAGATATTGCCGAGGGGAAAACGTTTAATTTAGAAGATGTACCTGTTGATAAAGAAGAGATAAAAAAAGATTTAGAAAAATATAACTTAAACTTAGACTTTAATAGTATAAGTGAACTTTATATAGAGACAAGAAAAGAGGCAATTAATCACGCCGTTGCTTCTCATTGGATGGAAATTTAAAATGAAAAACTATAAATATACTACAACTTTTAGTTCTGTTGTAAAACCAGTAGTGTCCGAGGAAAAAGATAAATACCTCGCTCTTGCTTCAATGGTTCAGCTAGAAAAGTTTTTACCAGAGGTAGATGTAGAAAAAAATGTAGACCTGCTTCCCGTAGCTTTTAACGCTTTCGTCGCCAATCGAGTGAACAAAAACGGGGATGTTGTTGATACAGAGACAGCCGTGGCTATGTATGATAATTTTATCAACAAGCCAATCAATATAGAACATAATCGGAAATCTGTAGTCGGAACAATTTTAACAGCTGGTTTTTCAAGGTTTGGAAGTGATGAACCCTTAACAAAAGATCAAGTCAAAGATTTAAAGGAGCCTTTTAACGTAACATTAGGGGGCGTTGTATGGAAGGTAGTGGACCAAAGTCTCGCTGATAAAATTGAAAGCTCAAGTGATCCTACAAGTGAAGAGTATATGGGTATTAGCGCTAGCTGGGAACTAGGATTTACAGAATATAATTTAGTCGTTTTAGAGGGGGAAGAAAAGAATATAGAAAACGGCCTAGAGATTACCGACCCTGCAGAAGTTGAGAAACATATGGATAAGCTTAGGGGATTTGGTGGAGAAGGAAAATTTGATGATAACTCTAATATCTACAGGAAAGTTATCAATAATGTAGTGCCGCTAGGTATAGGACTTACAGAAAATCCTGCCGCGGATGTTAAAGGCGTTCTAACAGAAAACGCAGCTGCAGAAGAAAAAGCTTTGGCGAAAGAAAATCTTGAAAAAGAAACAATTTCCCAAAATACAAATAAAACTGTAAAAACAAAGAAAGTAGAAGCTATGAAAATAGAAAATCTAACAGACATAACGGACGAGTCCTTACAGACTCTGACTGCTTCTGCTATTCATGAGTTTATTCAGGAAAGCCTCAAGCAAGCTTCGGAGGAGTATTCCTCTCAGAAGACCGAGCAAGAGGAATCCTTGAAAGATGCTCGTGAACAGCACGAGACGCTCTCCAAGGAACACGATTCCCTGAAGACACAGTTGGAAGACATTAAGGCTCAATTAGAAAAGCTGGAAGCCGAAAAGGCTGAGGCTGCAAAACTAGAGGCATTCAATCAGAGAATGGCTTCTTACGACGAGCGATTCAAATTGACCGACGAAGACCGCAAGGTAATCGCCGCTCAAATTAAAGATCTCGATGAAGAAGCTTTCGCTGAGTTAGATAAGACTCTATCAGTTCTTCTCTCTTCAAAGGCTAACACTGATGATGAAGAAGAAGAGGCTCCTGCAGAAGAAGCAGCTCCGGCTGAAGCTCCTGCTGAGGAAGCCGCGCCAGCCGAAGAGGCTGCACCTGCTGAGGCATCTGCTTCTGCGGTAAAGGAGGTTGTTGAGCAAGCAGTAGATAACGCTACAAGCGAAACGGAAAACATTCCAACTTCTGCTCCTGCTGAAGAACCTACAATCTTTGAGAAATATGGCAAAGCTTTTGCCATGGATCAATTCAAGTTCGAAAAATAAAAAAATAGGAAATAAATTATTATGGCAAACGAAAGATTACTCCCATTTAGGGATTATAGTGAGCACGATGTTATTAATTTGTTTGCGTTCGGTGATGTTGACGTCACTCTTGGTACATCTGATGTAGTTTACGCTGGATCATGTGTTAAAGTCAAGACTGGATGGACTAACACTAACGAACCGCAAGATATGATTGGTAACGTGGGTGCATCATACGCAAACACCGTGTCTCAACGGTATGGAGTGAACGCTGACGTGCAGTATACTGACGGAGGAGCTGATGAAGCTGCTCTCGGTATCACACTTTATGACGTTCGGGAATACGACGAAAACGGCGAAGCTTTGAAGTTCAACCCGCGCAAGCAGGAAGAATTACAGGCTGTGTTAACTGGTCAGGCTGTTCCAATTGCTACTCGAGGAGTATTCCTTATGGCAACTGGTTCGTGGGCTAGTTCAGCTGGTATCCTTCAGGATCAAGACGTTTTCGCTACAGGCGATGGCAAAGTGACCAATTTGGGAGCTAAAGCTACTAACAACAGAATCGGCAGAACTTTAGGCGGCCCAGATGCGGACGGAAATGTTTTGGTTAAATTCGACTTCACTCAAGGTTAATAAAAGGAGAATATTAATATGAAATTAAAACTTAAAAATACTCCGGAGCAAGTCGAATTAATTAAGGCTATGGGCTCCAAAAACCCTGAAATTTCTCGTCCGGCATCTGAAGCTTTTGCAGCTTTTATCGGTCCAGTCGTTCAGCAGGTTTTAATGCAGGCTAATACTGCAGCATATGTCTATACAGACGTAGAATATGATGAAGATGATAATCCTAGCTATCCGCTAGATCTCTTCTACGAGCAACGTAATAACGACAACTACGTTACTATTTGGTCTCAGCAGATTGCTGGTGGTCTTCCATCTTCACAGGTGGCAGGTAACGCAGAACTGAAAATCTCAACTTACAAATTGGATAGTGCGGTCAGCTTCCTCAAGAAGTACGCCCGTAAGAGCCGTTTGGATGTGGTGAGCAAATCAGTTGAGCGTATGGCTAACGAAATCCTCGTAAAACAGGATCGTAACGCTTGGGCCGTTGTTCTTAAAGGTTTGGCTGAAGCTCAAGGTGCCACTGGTACTGGTTCTGCTGGTCAAAACGTTGTTGACTTAACTGGTAACTCTAATGGTCCTTTCACTCTTGATTATTTGAATCAGATGATGACCAAGATGAAGAGGCTTAACACTTCTTATGCTGGTGGTACTCCTGCAGCTCCTTATTCTCGCGGAATCTCAGACTTGTTTGTGGCTCCAGAAGTTGTGGAGGACATCCGCGCTATCTCTTACAATCCGTTTAGCACTACTGCTGAGCAGGTTGGTGATGGCGTCAAGGATGAGATGTATCGCACTGCTGGATTCCAGAACCTGTTTGGAGTTAACATAGTTGACTTGATCGAGTTTGGTGCTGGTCAGAAGTACAATACGCTCTTCGGCACATTCTACGGTGGTACATTTACTGGTAACGATCAGGTCGTTGTTGGTGTTGATCGCTCTCGTGAAGCTCTGGTTCGTCCAGTTGCACGTAACGCAGATACTGGTGGAACATTCACTGCTCTTCCTGATGATCAGTTCGTACAACGTCAAGACAAGCTTGGCTTCTACGGTGGTATTGAAGAAGGCCGCGTCCTTCTCGATGCTCGTGTGTTGGTTGGTGCTGTATTCCAGCGTTCTTAATCGACATTATAATACTAATTGTATTTAACAACCCCGGTCCGAAAGGACCGGGGTTTTCTATTTTTTAGAAAAAAAGTGTACTTTCTACTACTATAAGGAATAAGATTATGGCAGCAAAAAGAAAAACTTCAAAAAAAACTTCTGTTAAGAAAATGTCTCAAACTCATGGAAAAGTAGAAAAATTCGAAGCTACTACTTTAGATCAAATATGGGGAGATGATGGTACAAGTGTGTACGGAACACTAGATGATGATAAATATCAGGAAAGGCTGGACGAAATGAATATGTCAGATCTTCAGAGTCATGCTTCTAGAGTGGGGATTATACCCATCGATAATAGGAGTATGCTCAGAGAAAGACTCCTTAGAGAGTTTAGAAAACATGCTTCTAGTTATAAAAAGCCTGTAGTAACGCAAGATGAAAGTGAGACTGTGGATAAGGATGCTATGAAAATACTTTCGGAAGGAAGATAATTTTTCAAAAAAAACCTTCATATAGTGTAATAACGCTATATGGCAACGGTTTATAATTTTAGCGCTACCCAAGGTTCGCAATTAAGCGTAAGGCTTAAGGTTCAGGACGCAAGTGGAGATGCTATCAATCTTAGCGGTTATGGCGCTAGGGGAGTAGTAAAGTATAGGTATTCTAGCACTAATGATTTAGTTGACTTAGAGCCTACTATAGTGTCAGGAACTACAGGAAGTGCTTATCAAAGTGGTTTGATTGATGTTTATCTTAGCGGGTCACAAACTTCAGGTCTTCCCATTGGTGATTTTGTTTACGATATTGAAAAGTATCCCACTGGAGCATCTAACACAGAAGGGGCTGTAGATAAGATTCTTGCTGGGAGTTTCCTTGTTTATCCTCAAGTTACTACCTAATAAAAAATGAGTACTCAAACTGTAGTTGATGTAGTCGTTAGCGGTACTACTGCCACAGTAGTAGATAAACGCGTTGATGGCATTACTACGGTAGCTGGAGCTTCTCCCATAACCGAGGTAACAGGTCAGCGTCCCGACTTAGGAGTTAAGACATGCCTTCTAGGGGGTGAGGGAGATATATTATCACTTACTAATGACATAGCTCAAGTCAGAGCTAATTTAATAGTTACCGGAACTACGCTTACTGATGAAATTGGTGTTTTAAGTGGCCATTTAATAACCACGGGAAACAACTTAGAATTCCAATTATCAACCTTAAGCGGTAATTTAATAGCTTCGGGGAATAATTTAGATTCTCTTCGGGATATATTAAGTGGAAACCTGATAACAACAGGAAACACTTTACAAGATTTAATAACAGGAGCTACTGGTGATATATCCACCTTAACACAAAATCTTATTTCCACAGGGAATAACTTAGAAACCCAAATATTAAACAGCGGCCAAATAAATGACGATATTAGCGGAAACGTTATAATTACGGGGGAAACTCTGACTTCAGAAATTGGGATAGTTTCAGGGCTTACGGTTCAAAATACTACTAATCTAATTAGCACAGGAAACAATCTTGAACCAAGGATAAATAATTTAGTTACTAATCTTCGCCAAACAGGGGTAACAATGCAGAATATCCTTATTGGTACTGGCGCAACTATAGAGGACGTAAGTGGAGATGTGGTTATAAATGCATCTAATATATCAACTCTCAATACTTCTACAGGGGTATTAAGTTTGGCTACTGGAGAACTGCAAGAGTATAAGCTTGGGAAAGACGGAGGTATAATTTCTGGAGCAATAATCCCTTCTTCTAGTGGTAGTTTTAATTTGGGGTCTCCATCTTTACCTTTTAAGACAGGATATTTTAACGACTTGGAAGTAGGTTCCGATACATTGTTCGTTGGTGGAGTTCCGATTAAGTCTATCGACGGGGGGATAAACTTTTCTGAAGCCACGGGGACCACCGCTTTCAGAGATGTTTCAATAAGGAATCTAACAGTAACTGGTACAGAGACTATTATTGACGTAGAGCATTTAGCGGTTAAAGATAATATTATAATAATAAACAGCGGCGAAAGTGGAGCTGGCATAGGAGTGCGTTCGGGAGGATTGGTTATAGACAGGGGGACTTTACCTGATGCTGATTTTCTTTTTAATGAAAACACGGATAGATTTGAATTTAACTTTCCGTTAGCCGTTGATGGAAATGTAGTAGTTACTCAAAATCAAACTGGAGTATATGCAGACTCCTCTAACTTGATACAAACTGGAGTAACTTTACAAAATCAAATTACTTCAAATGACGCTGATATTACCAGTCTAGAATCAGCCACTGGAGAATTAAAAACTCAATCAAATACTACAGATTCGAATTTAATAACTACGGGACAAACTTTAACTTCGGAGATTGCGATAGTTTCAGGAATAGCGGGCGGTAGTACTTTTGATGAGTTGAGCGGGAATCTGATAACGACAGGTCAGACCCTAACTAGTGAAATTGCAATTGTTTCTGGTATGGCTGGAGGCAGTGACCTTGAGACTTTAAGCGGAAACTTAATCACAACGGGTCAAACCCTTCAGACTCAAATAACCAGTAACGATTCTGACATTTCTACTTTAACGTCAAATTTAGTGACTACTGGGTCAAGAATAGATTCAGTAAGCGGCAACTTAATTACCACGGGTCAAACGCTACAAACACAAATAAGTAGTAATGACTCAGACATAACGACACTCACATCTAACCTCAGACAAACTGGGGTAAGCATGATGAACCTTTTGATCGAAACTGGTTTCGCTATTTTAGATACAAGTGGTAACGCTAATACAATTTCAGGCAACTTAATTTCTACCGGTAAATATTTAACTGACGAGATAGCTACTGTTTCCGGAATGGCAACTGGTGGAGCAGCCGCAGATATAATTAGCGGAGACCTTATAACCACAGGCCAAACGTTAACTAACGAAATTGGTATTGTCTCCGGGTTAACCGTTACTAATACTAATAATTTAATTTCTACGGGGAATAATTTACAAGGCCAGATAACTAGCAATGACGGACAGATAGCCGGAATAATAGGAGATCTTGTAACTACGGGACAGACGCTGACCACAAATATTAATTCGGTCTCTTCTAATTTAATAACAACAGGCCAAACTTTAACTTCCGAAATAGCTATAGTCTCTGGGATAGCTACAGGAGGGTCAGCTCAAGACTTTCGTGAACTAAGCGGCAACTTAATAACTACCGGTCAGACCCTGCAAACACAAATCACATCAAATGATGGAGACATAACTAGCTTAACCTCCAATGTGATTACTACCGGACAAACACTTACCTCCGAAATAGCCATAGTTTCAGGCTTAACAACTGGTTCAAGCTCAGATCCCGATTTAAGTGGGAAGGTGGATACCTTGAGCGGAAATCTCATCTCTACTGGTAAATATTTAACTGATGAAATAGCTATTGTATCTGGTTTAGCTGGCGGAGGAGACATAGATGCTCTTAGTGGTAATCTTATAACTACTGGTCAAACATTAACAACAAATATAAATACCGTCTCTTCTAATCTAGTTTCCACGGGTAAAGTTGTAGATGATATTAGCGGGAACTTAATTACCACGGGTCAAACCCTGCAAACTCAGATTACATCTAATGATTCAGATATAACAAATCTTACGAGTAATCTAATCACTACAGGCCAGACACTTACAACTGATGTAAATATTGTTTCCGGTTTAATCACCGATAACGACGCGGACATAACCGCACTTAAAAGCGCAACGGGCGTTCTAAAAACTAGCACTGATAACAATACTGCAAACTTAATCACCACTGGAAGTGTTATCGACGATGTAAGCGGCAACTTGATCACTACGGGTCAAACACTGCAGACACAAATAACATCAAATGATAGCGATATATCTAATATTACGAGCAATCTCGTTACTACAGGGCAAACTCTCCAAACTCAAATCACAAGTAACGACTCGGATATTTCGACGTTAACATCAAATTTAATTACTACAGGTCAGACTTTAACGGATGAAATTGCAATAGTATCGGGAATAGCAACAGGGGGATCCGAACAAGACTTTAGAGATTTGAGTGGAAATCTTATAACCACTGGACAAACTTTAACTAGTGAGATTGGAATAGTTTCAGGATTAACTGTTACTAATTTAAATAACTTAGTCTCCACAGGTAGCGTGGTAGATGACGTGAGTGGAAATCTTATTGCCACAGGACAGACCCTTACTACTAATGTTAATACTGTTAGCACCAATTTAATAGCAACAGGGAAAACCTTGACTGATAACATCAACACGGTTTCCTCTAATTTAGTTTCTACAGGAAGTGTGATTGATGATGTTAGCGGCAATCTCGCTACCACGGGACAAACCCTCCAAACACAGATAACTAGCAATGATGGAGACATCACCACTTTAACAAGTAATCTCATAACCACCGGCCAAACTTTAACCACAAGCATTAATACGGTATCAAGCAACCTCGTTTCAACCGGGGCTGTGGTTGACGACATTAGCGGAAATTTGGGAACTACTGGACAAACCCTTCAAACTCAAATTACTGCAAACGATGGGGATATAACTAATTTAACTTCCAATCTAGCTTCAACTGGTAGCACTTTAGATACTACCACTGTTAAACTGACAACTAACCAGAGCATAGCCGGAAACAAAATTTTTACCAATGACGTTACGATAAATAACTTAACAGTTACAGGAACTGAAGTTGTCGTCGATGTAGAGAATCTCGCAGTTAAGGATAACATAATTGAAATTAACAGCGGAGAAAGCGGCGCAGGGATTAGTAGAATTTCGGGAGGTATTGTTATTGATCGTGGGACAGCCCCTAATGCAAACATTTTATATAATGACGCGACTGATAGATTTGAATTAAACTTTCCTCTAGCTGTTGAGGGAGGGTTGGTAGCTAGCGCAGCAAATTTAATTTCTACAGGTGAGGTTGTTGATGATATAAGTGGCAACCTGATAACTACAGGCCAGACACTGCAGACTCAAATTACTAGTAATGATTCTGACATCTCTACGTTAACTAGCAATCTGATTACAACAGGGCAAACCCTGACTTCAGAGATAGCAATAGTTTCAGGCATGACCACTGGAGGGGTATCAGTAGATGTTCTTAGTGGACACTTAATTACTACTGGCCAGACATTGCAGACTCAGATTACAAGTAATGATTCAGATATATCAACACTAACAAGTAATTTGGTTTCAACTGGCTCAGTAGTGGATGACATTAGTGGGAATCTCATTACTACCGGTCAAACGTTACAAACGCAGATCACCAGCAACGACTCTGATATCACTACATTGACTAGCAATTTGGTCACTACGGGCCAGACGCTGACAACCAATATTAACACAGTTTCCACAAACTTAATATCAACTGGAAAAGTTGTAGACGATATAAGCGGTAATTTAATAACAACTGGGCAAACTTTACAAACCCAGATTACGTCCAACGATACGGACATTACAAATTTAAGTAGTAATTTAGTTACTACTGGCCAGACACTCACGACAAACATTAATACTGTTGCCACTAATCTCGTGACTACTGGCCAAACTTTAACTTCAGAGATAGCTACTGTTTCCGGATTGATTCCTGCGACTGTTATAGATGGCGGCGGGACTGCTAATAAAGTTCCATTGTGGAGCGATGCAAATACTATAGGAGATTCTGTGATATCTCAATCAAGTAGTAAGATAGGTATTGGCGTAAACAGTCCCGGAAACCCTTTGCAGGTTGAAAAAAGTTCGTCAGCAACCTCAATAAGCAATGCCCAGAACGATAACGCTTTAAAGTTAAGTAACTATAGCACCGCTGCTAACGGGCAATTTGTTAGTTTAGGATTATCTGTAGCGGGTACCGCGGGGGCTTCAGCTGACGCAGTTATCGCTAACTTTTATGGTTCAGCGGGGAACAGTAATCTAACTTTTCACACTGAAGCGAGTAATACGTTAGCAGAAAGGATGCGTATTACTTCTGCAGGCAGTGTTGGAATAGGAATAAATGCCCCTGTTGCAAAATTGCATGTTAGTAACTCGGCTTCTTCAGGAGGTACTTTTAAATTTACTGATGGCTCTTCTAGGACATTAATGGATTTAGGCGGGGGAGTTCTGTCTTGGAACGCTGCATCTGTATTGGGGGCAGGAGCTTGGGCTGGTACTGCTGAACATGAGATAAAAACTCTTACCACTACTAGAGATACAGTTTTGATAGTTGGCCCTTCCTCAGGAACAAACCATGCTTTATATGTAACGGGTCTTAAGAGTTATTTTGGTGGGAGCGTGGGTATAGGAACAGATGCACCAGCCACAACACTTGAGGCAAGTGGTACAATTAGGTCAACAGCTTTTCTTCCAAAGATACAGCTAAAACGAACTGGGAATGTAGTAGCCAACGGAGACATAGAATGGCTCGGTAACGACGATTCCGTTGATTGGTCTATTAGGGCTAACTATGATGGCGGCGGGGATAATTTTAACATAAGAGAAGGAACTACTTCTAGGCTTTATATTAAGAGTGGAAAGGTTGGTATAGGAACTAATAGTCCTGACGGCACTCTCCACGTTCATACAGCTTCTGCTGGCAGTGTTACTCCGCCAACCGCAGCCGATGATTTAGTTATCGAAAATAGTGCTGCGTGCGGAATTACTATCATAAGCCCAGACGCAAATGATGGAGGTCTTTATTTTGCCAATCCAAGTGACGGTGAAGCTGCTTGTTTAAGGTGGAATCATAATGCTGATACTCTTATTTTAGAAACGCGAAATGCAGGAGCTTCTTTGGTTTTTGAAACTGCAAATACAGTAGAGGCTATGCGGATCAATTCTAGCGGGTTGGTAGGTATAGGAACAAATGCTCCTGATCAAACACTGCACGTAAATTCAGCAGGTTTAAACTTCGTAGCTAAATTTGAAAGCACAGATGATAAAGCTAGCATTCTTATAGAAGATGATGATACTTTAAATTATATACATTCTCAAAATGGTTATTTATCTTTAGGTGGTCAAAATTCATTAAGTGCGGGTAATCTGAATATAAATTCAACTAATGGTTCTGTAGGCATAGGAACAGAGACTCCGGGTTACAAGTTGGATGTCAACGGGACAGCTCATATCACAACCGCTCAAGATTCCGTTGCGCCGTTAACTCTTAAATCAACTTACAATGGAAGCACCGCTGGCCCGCTGTTAGACCTGTATAGAAAGAGTGGTACCCCCGCTGACGGAGATAATTTAGGGACTATAACATTTACGGCTGACACAAATGTTGGCTCTATAAATGAATTTGCGAGAATAGAATCTACAGCCCTTGACGTAACAGATACAACGGAAGATGGCGCTTTAAAACTTGCTGTAGTAACGGCGGGTACATCGCGTAGCAGAATATATATAGACGATACCGAGACTGTATTTAATGATGCAAGCCAAGATTTTGATTTTCGTGTTGAGTCTAATATCAGTTCTCACGCTTTGTTTGTTCGAGGGTCCGACAGTGCAGTTGGGGTAGGAACGGCTGCTCCAAATGCTGGTTCATGGAGTAACGCTGTAACTATTCAAGGCGCAAGTTCAGTTGGTCTCGAGTTAATGAAAGGTAGCAGCCTGTACGCTTTCATGGGGGTACAGGGATCTGGTTCTAGTCATGCTCTAGATATTGCTGCGTATCAAAATCAATCTATTAGACTTAGGGTAGGAAGTAATGCGGCTACAACGGCTTTAACTATATCGAACACAGGCGAACTGACTTCTCGAAAAATTGCACCCGCAGCAAACAATACATATTCAAGTGGTGGCGCAAGTTACAGATGGACTAATGTTTACTCCGTGCTTGGCAATTTTAGTGGTGATCTAACAGTGGGCGACGGAACTGGAAATGCTAAAGTTATTATTGACGGCGATTCTGCATCTAATAAAGGTGCTTATGTTTCGTTCAGGAAAGATGGCAGTCAAACTAGTGCTGTAGGGTATCGTTCAAGTATCCTTGGAGGAACTTCAAACAACCTGACCCTTTACACTTCTTCTGGCAACATTGATTTTTATAATGGCGGAACAGTTGTGACTATAAGCGCTGCACAAGTTACATTTGCTGCGGCTATAGCGCTTTCCACAAATACTACTCCGAGCACAAGTGGGGGAGAAGCATTCCTTTACAAGCATAGCTCTAATGGAACTGTCCTAAGTGGATATAACGCAAGTATTGAAACAGGCAGCGCAGGATCACGTTCAGTTAGGTTGGCAATTAGTAATACTGGAGCTACTACATTTAACAGCGCTTTCACTTTCCCAACCGCCGACGGTTCAGCAGGGCAAGTATTACAAACAAATGGAAGTGGAACGGTAACTTGGGCCACGGTTAGTGGAGGTGGCGGAGTTTCAGGTTCGGGTACCGACCATTATATTCCTCGTTGGAATGGAACGACAGCTCTGCAGGACTCTGCGATAATCGCTCTTGATAGTGGGAGCGTTGGTATAGGAACAGCTACACCAAGCCGACCCTTAGAAGTTATTGGGACAGGAAACGCTTCTGTTATCAGAGTGGGAGATGGAGATAGTGATGGAAGCGCGGGCACCTCCTATATTGAGTTCGGCGCTAATGCCACTTCATGGAATA
>Ga0163179_10002071_pt1 | contig 14056 bp, 9 predicted proteins | sample AtlANTMetagenome_FD_109643 | JGI IMG/M metagenome (GOLD analysis project Ga0163179, IMG submission 109643) | Marine eukaryotic phytoplankton communities from the Atlantic Ocean - Atlantic ANT 2 Metagenome | ecosystem: Environmental > Aquatic > Marine > Oceanic | place: North Atlantic Ocean...
GTGCAGTATCTGGTACCGGCACAAAGTTCCTGCGCAACGACTTGGGCAATGAACGAATCAAGGCGACCACCTTTTCTTCGAGCAAACCCGGGACCAGCCACCCCATTCTCTGGGATGTCAATTGCCCGATCGCCGTCGCGGGGACCGTAATGGTAACGCCGTCCTCCTGGGAATCGACTTGAAAATAATATTCGACAGGCAATTCCATCGCCCCAACCTGCATATTTCCAGGAAAGGCTTCTTGATCCTGATGACTTTCGTCGACATCAACAAGGTCTTCGACCTTCATTATCAGTCGTTTTGCCTGATCGGGCGACTTTTTAATCCACCGCCGCAGTGAAGCTCCATCCATCACATCATCAGGAACCCGCTCATCGTAGAAACGGTAGATCGAATAATCATCGAGCAGATACTCTCGCCGGCGGGTCTTGGCCGCAAGCTCAGCGATCTCGTCTCGAACACGTCGATTCGATCGATAAAATCGCTCGCGCAAATCACCCCGCTGATCAACGAGCGCACCCTCAATAAAGACTTTGCGTGAAACGACCGGATCAATTCGGCCATAAGGCATTCGCCTTTTGCTGACTACTGGCAGGCCAAACAAGTTGACCTTTTCATACGCCATGACGGAATGTGTTTTTCGGTGCCAATGCGGATCACTGTAAGTGCGTTTGACCAAATGCTCTGCAATAGGTTCGATCCAGGTGGGACTGATACGTGCCGCAACGCGAGCATAACGGCGAGTCGTTTCCACAAGCTCCGCTGCCATGATCCATTGATGGCGTTCTTTCGACAAACCGGAACCTGGCCATAATTGCAACTTAATCCCCCCTGCGCCGGTGAATTCCCGATCACCGGTCTGCATGGCAACGCCTGACAATAAGCCCGTCAATAAGGCACGATGGATTGGAGCATATTCATCCTTCCGGGAATTGCGGTGCAGATTTCTACGCCCTACCATTTCCAATAATTGCCGATGGATCTCTGTCCATTCTCGCATTCGATTGTAGGAGAGATAATTCTGCTTACAGGCTTTCCGCAACTGACTCCTGGAAACCTTGGCGCGCAGCTGATGGTAAAAATCCCAGATTCGCAGGTAGGCCAGGAAATCAGACTCTTTGTCGGCAAATTTCTCGTGTTGCTCATCCGCTTGGCGCTGGCGATCGTGCGGTCGTTCTCTTGGATCCTGAACTTCCAGGCCCGCTGCAATGATGAGAATCTCACTCAGGCAACTTTCTTCCTTACCCGCCAAAATCATGCGACCGATCCTGGGATCCACCGGCATTTTCCCAAGTTCACGTCCGACGGCGTTCAATTCACGAAGTTCGTCGACGGCACCAATTTCAAACAGAGTCTTGTAGCCATCTCTCACCGCTTCCGGGCGAGGTGGATCGAGAAACGGAATCTGATCCACTTCCCCCAGCCGTAGTGATTTGGCCTGCAGAATGACCGAGGCGAGATTTGTTCTCCGGATCTCCGGTGTCGTAAACTCATCCCTGCGCAAAAAATCGTCTTCCTCGAAGAGCCGAATGCAGATCCCCGGAGCGACGCGACCACAGCGTCCCTTTCGCTGGTCGGCTGAGGCGCGCGAGATGGCTTCGATCGGTAGTCGTTGCACTTTTGACCGCGGCGAGTATCGACTGATACGCGCAGTTCCAGTATCAATCACATAACGAATATCCGGCACGGTCAATGAAGATTCAGCAACGTTCGTCGCCAAGACAATTCGCCGATAATCAGAGGATTTAAAGATCCGGTTTTGCTCAGCCGTTGAAAGTCGCGCGTAGAGCGGCAACACCTCGGTCTGCCGGGAACCATCACCAGGAAACGATTGGCCACGGATCCGCCTGGCTACCTCTCGAATATCGCGTTCAGTCGGCAGAAAGACGAGCATGTTTCCGCGATCGATCGTGGCAAGCTCTTGCGCGGCTGCGAGGATTCCGTCGGTCATCTCCCGATCGTCACCCTCCTCTTCGGTCAAAGGCCGATACCAGACGTCGACCGGATAGGATCGCCCAGACACCTCGATCACGGGAGCTGGACCGTGTTCGTCCGCAAAATGCTCCCCAAACCGTTCGGCATCGATCGTTGCCGAAGTAATGACGAGACGTAGCTCCGGTCGCTTCGGTAATAAACCTCGAAGATACCCAAGCAAAAAATCGATATTCAAAGACCGCTCGTGTGCCTCATCCAAAATGATCACTTCGTACTGTTCAAAGAAACGATCACTTTGACTTTCGGCGAGCAAGATCCCGTCCGTCATCAGTTTGATATACGTATTGGATCGAGACTTGTCGGAAAAACGCACCTTGAACCCAACCTGTTCGCCGAGCGGTACTTTCATTTCCTCAGCAATACGTGCGGCAACGCTTCGAGCTGCGATCCGCCGCGGCTGCGTATGCCCAATCATGCCGCTCGTGCCGAAGCCAGCTTCTAAAGCAATTTTCGGCAATTGAGTCGACTTCCCCGAGCCTGTTTCGCCAGCGACGACAATCACCTGGCGATCCCGTAGAGCCTGCTGAATTTCTTCTCGCTTTTCGTCGATGGGCAGAGAATGGCTGAATTCAATTTGCGGGCGGCGTTTCTCGCGATCTTCGCATTTTCCGATGGAATCGTTAAGCTTTTGGTTCCAAGCCTCAAACGCCTGTTGATATTGCTGGTGATCTTTGATTTTCCGGAGTCTAACGAGGCCTTTGCGCAGCGAAAATCGATCGCGCATCAGCGCTCCATCAATCATTGGCTCTAGATCCTGCAATCGGTCCATCGTCTCGATTCTGCTTAAAATACAGGGCGTCGTTAGCTTCCAACCTCGGAAGCTATAGCGTAGTCTTCGGCTGTTGGTTAAGGTTTTATTAGTCCAGGTTTATCGTCTATCTTGAATCTTAGTGCCCACTGCCCTCCAGCAACAAATGGAGAATTCAACGATGGCTCCGACACAAAGCTTCCACCCCAAGATTCTGCTGGGCTTTTTCCTTGCGTTGGCCATCCAGATTCAGCCAGTTGCTGCGGACGACTGGCCTCAATGGCAAGGCCCCCAGCGGGACAGTGTCTGGCGAGAATCGGGTATTTTAAAGAAGTTTCCCGAAGGCGGGCCCGTCGTCAAGTGGCGAGTGCCGATCTCGGGAGGTTACAGCGGACCTGCGGTGGTCAAAGACCGTGTGTTTGTGATGGACTACGTGACCACCGGTGACCAAACTCCTGATCCCAACAATCGCAACGTGCTAGAGGGGACAGAACGAGTCCTTTGTTTCGATCGAGAAACCGGGGAACTCCTGTGGAAGCACGAATACGATTGTCCCTACGAAATCTCTTATCCAGCCGGCCCTCGCTGTACTCCCACAGTCGATTCAAATCTGGTTTATACGTTGGGAGCCGAAGGTGACCTGCGATGCCTGGACGTCGAAAACGGGAACTTGATTTGGGATGTGAATTTCAAGCGAGACTTCAACGCGAAGACACCGCTTTGGGGATTCTCCGGCCACCCTTTGATCGACGGCAACAAAATCATCTGTGTTGCCGGCGGGCCCGAAGCAGTTGCGATCGCGTTGGACAAGCGTACCGGAAAATTGATTTGGCAGGCCTTGTCGGCGCAACAACCTGGCTATGCCCCACCGACGATCATCGAAGCGGGTGGCACTCGCCAATTGCTGATCTGGCACTCCGAGTCACTCAACAGCCTGAACCCTGAAACGGGCGATGTCTACTGGAGCGAGCCCTTGGATCCGAACTATGGCATGTCAATCATCACGCCACGTCTGGATGACAATCTATTGTTTGTAGGTGCGATTGTGAACAAGTCGATGGTGTTAAAGATGGACAGCCAAAGACCGACCGCAAGCGTCGAGTGGTACGGACAAAAGGACAAAGGCATCGACCCGGTTAATGCCTCTCCCATTGCCGAAGAGGGATTCCTTTACGGTGTAGATCGGCAAGGACAATTATCCTGCGTCAAAATGATCAATGGCGAGATCATGTGGCGAACCTTCGAATTGATGCCGGAACAGCGCCGAGCTCAATCAGGCACCGTTTTTTTGGTGAAACATGAGGACCGTTTTTTCCTCTTCACCGACTCGGGGGATCTTGTCATTGCAAGGCTTTCGCCGAGCAATTTCAAATTCCTGGATCGTGCCCAGATCCTGCCCCCCACCGGTGACGCGTTTGGACGGTCCGTCTTATGGAGCCACCCCGCGTTCTCCAACCGATGCATGTTTGCCAGAAATGACAAGGAATTGATTTGCATTTCCCTGGAAGCGGGCGAATAGAAAGCGAGCTTAATCGTGCGACTATTGATTCTCATTAGCTGTGTCCTGCTGACGACGTGGAACTCCGAAACGCGGGGCCAGGACCGATATTCTGCAGCGAGAAACCAGCTAGTTGATCAACACATCCAGGGCGCAGGCATTCAGAACGCCCGAGTGATCCAGTCAATCCGCGACACACCTCGCCACGAATTCATGCCCTTCAACCAAAGGCGATTGGCCTACTACGACATGGCGGTACCGATTGGGCACGGACAAACGATATCTCCGCCTTACATTGTCGCCTTCATGACGGACCGACTTGACCCTCACCCCAACGATCGCGTCCTCGAGATCGGAACCGGCAGCGGCTACCAGGCCGCCGTTCTCAGCCCTCTTGTGAAGGATGTATATACGATTGAAATTGTGGAACCGTTGGGACGAAAGGCAGCGAAGGTTTTTGAGCGATTGAAGTACAAAAACATCCACTCCAAGATCGGCGACGGCTTCGTCGGCTGGGAGGAGCACGCTCCCTTCGACAAGATTATCGTAACCTGCTCGCCAGAAAACATCCCACAGCCATTGATCGATCAATTAGCCGACGGCGGTCAGATTGTGATCCCCATCGGCGAAAGATTTCAACAGACTCTGTGCCGTTTTACCAAACGTGGTGACAAACTCGAACGAGAACCACTGGAGGCCACTTTTTTTGTGCCAATGACCGGCCAGGCCGAAGACAATCGGAAAGTCAAAGAAGACTCGTCACAGCCGAAGATTGTCCAAGGCAGCTTTGAACAAACGGCCGAGGGAACGGACCTCCCGGAAGGCTGGTATTATCTTCGACAGGGGAAAGTTGAGGCAGAGGCCACAGCCCCTCATGGGGATCGCATCTTATCCTTTGAGAATCGTGATCCGGGTCGCAGCGCACACGCACTGCAATCGTTTGGCGTGGATGGGTCGCGTGTTGATCGAATGGCCGTGAACATGTGGATTCGTGGGGAGCAGATCAAAAGTGCTCGTGGGCGAAACCAGAGAGCACGAGCGGTCATCGAGTTCTATAGTAGCAATCGCTCCCCCGTCGGCCTGGTACACCTGGGCCCCTGGACGGGAAGCTTTGATTGGAAACGGGTTTCAAAAAGCATTCGCGTACCTCCCACTGCTCGACTGGCCGTAATCGGCGTTGGCCTTTTCGGGGCAACAGGTGAGCTATCCGTCGATTCCGTCTCGATCCGGCCAATCTCAGAAGAATAGGCCATTATTCAAACATCTCTTGACGGCACCTCAGCGCGTCAGCGACTGCACCAACGTTGCCTATCCCAGGGCACCGGCTAAGCCTCGCGCACTCATCGATCGTCTCGCCCTCCCGCGCGACAGCATTGCATTCACACCGCCCGCTGCGACTGCACCGCGATTGCCGCAATCGGAATATTTTCACAAAACAGAAAAGTCTCTCGAGTTAGGATGCCGAAAGATCCCAAAAGCACGTCTTATCATCCGTTGAAGAGGATCGTTCTCCATGAGCAAAGTTGCATTGATCACAGGAATCACCGGTCAAGACGGCTCCTATCTCGCTGAATTACTCCTTGCAAAAAACTACGAAGTTCACGGAGTCGTGCGGCATACAAGCACTGAAAGCTTTGAACGCATAGATCACCTACGAGACAGAATCCACCTGCACAAGGCTGACTTACTCGACGAGCGTTCGCTCGCTGTCTTGATTGAAAAAACAGCTCCGGAGGAGTTCTACAATCTGGCAGCGATGAGTTTCGTACCGGTCAGTTGGCAACAGCCAACCTTGACAGCAGAGGTTACCGGCCTGGGCGCATTACGAGCTCTCGAGGCAATTCGCAGCGTCGATTCGAACATTCGTTTTTACCAGGCGAGTAGCAGCGAGATGTACGGAGATGTCGTCGAAACTCCGCAGCGAGAAACGACACGTTTCCACCCTCGCAGTCCTTATGCAGTGGCCAAGGTCTTCGCTCACCACATCACGGTGAATTATCGCGAGAGCTATGGCATGTATGCTTGCAGTGGAATTCTCTTCAATCATGAATCTCCTCGCCGTGGCCTGGACTTCGTGACGCGAAAGATCACTCACGCCGCCGCTCGGATTAAACTTGGCCTGCAAGACGAGCTGCGTCTCGGCAATTTGGAAGCACGTCGCGACTGGGGTTTTGCTGGCGACTACGTCGAAGCAATGTGGTTGATGTTACAGCAGGACAGGGCCGAGGATTACGTGATTGGTACGGGGAAAACGACCCGCGTCGGAGACTTTGTCACTCAAGCGTTCGAGTATCTAGATCTAGATCCACAGGATTACGTCAAGATTGACCCGAAGTTCTATCGACCTGCCGAAGTCAACCTGTTACTGGCAGATCCCTCAAAGGCCCAGTCCGATCTCGATTGGCATCCTCAGACGCAGCTACGCGAACTCGTCGAGATGATGGTCGACCACGATCTGGAGCTTGCCCACCGGGAATGTGCCCAAACGAAATTAGACCTTTCTGGAAAGCGAGCCGCCTGACCACCCGTCCCGCACGATCGCAGATAAGTACGACAACACATTTGAGGAATGCGATGACTCCTGCCATTCGAGTAGCAGAACCGGTCTTGGACGGCAACGAAAGCCGTTATGTGATGGACTGCCTCGAGAGCAGCTGGATTTCCTCGCGGGGCAAGTACATTGAGGAGTTCGAGACGAGGATTGCTGAGTTCTGTGACGTTCCACACGCCGTTGCGACGAACAACGGAACGACCGCACTACATCTCGCACTTGCAAGCCTTGACGTAGGTCCTGGCGACGAGGTCCTAGTCCCCACCCTGACTTACATCGCATCGGTCAATGCCATCCGCTACTGTGGAGCCAAACCTGTTTTCCTGGATTCGGTTTATCCCGACCTGACTCTCGACGTGAGCCAGATCGAGCAGAAATTAACATCACGGACACGGGGAATCATCTCGGTCCCGCTCTACGGACAAGCAGTCGACTATAGCCGTCTTGAGGAAATCGCTCGCAAACATAATTTGTTCATCGTGGATGACGCGGCCGAAGCGCTTGGCACAAAATTCTCTGGTCGGCCTGCCGGCAATTGGGGCACCTGTGCCACCTTCAGTTTCTTCGGCAACAAGATCATCACGACAGGCGAAGGCGGGATGGTCGTCACAAGAGATCGCGACCTGGCCGACCGCTTACGTTTTCTCCGTGGCCAGGCGGTATCGCCAGATCGCAGCTATTGGCACACGGACGTCGGCTTCAATTACCGCATGACAAATATCGCTGCGGCAATCGGCTGCGCTCAGATGGAAAAGATCGAGACCCACCTGCAGCGTCGTCAACAAGTCGCTCGCTGGTACATCTCACATCTAGCTCAATACGATTCCCTGATGCAGCTCCCAATTCCCGCCATTGGCACTCATCACAGCTATTGGATGTTCACGATTTTATTGCGACCGCAATTAGGAATTTGTCGAGACCGCGTGATTGGGAGCTTGGCGGAAAGAGGGATTGAAACCCGACCTGTCTTCTATCCAGTGCATTGGATGCGTCCCTACCGCGAACAAAACGGCAAATACAACGTTGCGGAAACATACGCGCCACAAGGCATCAGCCTGCCGACTCACGGGCGACTGAATAAGGAGCAGGTGAAGTATGTATGCGAACAATTAGTGGAAGCTGTCGAAATGGAACGTCGCCAGGGAACTGACGTTGATGAATTTCGACGTGCTGCTTGATTTACGACCACCGAACATAAAGATCGGATTGAGATTATCCCGTGAAAGTCTTGCTTACCTCTAGCTACGTCCCCTTCATCAAGGGTGGTGGTACGGCCATTGTCGAATGGCTCGAACACAAGCTTGTCGAGCACGGGCACGAGGTGGAAACGATCTTCCTCCCGTTTGTCGAATCAATGGACAACATGTTCAACCAGATGCTGAGCTATCGGCTGCTGGACATGACAGAAAATGCCGATCGAATGATTGCCTTTCGACCTCCGGCTTATTTGTTGAGGCACCCGCACAAAATCCTTTGGTTCATTCACCACTTTCGAGCGTTCTACGACCTATGGGATTCGGGCTATTGCGGGATCCCGAAAACAGCTGAGAACCACGCATTTCGCCGTCGTTTGATGGATGCAGATACAGTTGGACTTGAAGAATCAAAACACATCTTCACCAACTCACGGATCGTCTCTGATCGACTCATGGAATTCAACCAGATCGATAGCGAGGTACTCTATCCTCCGGTACTCGATCCAGAACGTTTCTATTGCGAGTCCTACGAACCCACAGTTGTTTATATTTGCCGCATGGAAGAGCACAAGCGTCAGCACTTGCTGCTCGAAGCGATGCGTTACACCAAGAGCAACGCGAAATTGATTCTCGCCGGCAAGAGTCATTCTGCCAGCTACCCACGCAAGCTGAAGTTGAATGCGATGAAACATCGCTTGACCAACAAGGTTGAGATCATGGATCGCTGGATCTCGGAGGACGAAAAAAGCCAACTGCTGGCGCGATGCAGCCTAGCTGCCTATCTTCCGTTCGAAGAAGACTCCTACGGCTATCCCTCCCTGGAAGCACAACATTCCCGCAAAGCTGTCCTCACGACAACGGATAGTGGCGGCGTCCTTGAATTAGTCCGCGACGAACAAAACGGTCTGATTACCGAACCGGATCCGCAGGCCCTTGCCGAGGCTATTGACCGAGCGGTTCAAACACCCGGATTTGCAAAACAGATGGGAGAGGAAGGTCCTCATCGTATCGCTGAATTAGGCATCCAATGGGACCACACGATCAATAGGTTAATGGCCGCATGAAAATCCTCGTTGTGAACAACATGGTGCCCTTTATTCGAGGTGGAGCCGAAAAACTGGCGACCAACCTCGTTCGCCATTTAGGGCGATACGGACATGATGCCGAGCTTCTGCGGATTCCTTTCCGGTGGGACCCAGCCAACCGAATGCTGGATGAAATGCTAGCCTGCAGAATGATGCAGATCTACAACGTCGACCGAGTCATCGGACTTAAGTTTCCGGCCTACCTTATCCCTCACCCTCATAAAACGCTGTGGGTCGTTCATCAATTCCGACAAGCTTACGATCTGTGGGAGTCCGGACATTCGTACCTTTCTCACGACGGAGAGGGACAGCATCTTCGACACAGTGTTACCGAAGCAGACAACGAATGCTTTGCCGATTCCCAAAGCATTTCGGTAATCTCCCGTGTTGTGAAAGAGCGCATGCAACGTTTCAACCGAGTTCCGAGCGAGGTTTTATATCCTCCCCTCGATGATCCGGAGAAGTTCGATTGCGAGGCTCACGAAAACTACATCTTTTGCGGTGGTCGTATCAACAACATGAAACGACAGCATCTGCTGATCGAGGCGATGAAGCATTGTCGCTCAGATATCAAGCTCCACGTGGCGGGTCCACCGGATAGTCCCGAGGACGGCAAGGAGCTAGAGCGTCTGGTGAAGCAGGCTGGTCTGCAGGATCGTGTCATCCTGGAATTCGGATTCCTTGACCGCGAACGTGTCATTCAACTTGTCAATCGATCGCTGGCCTGTGCTTGCGTCCCATTTGACGAAGATTATGGATACGTCACCCTAGAGGCGTTTTACGCCGGCAAAGCAGTGATTACAACGCGCGACGCCGGAGGTGTCTTGGAATTTGTTACTGAAGGTGAAACGGGGACGATTACCGACGCAACCCCCGAGGCACTCGGTGAAGCAATGACTCGCTTCGCCGAAGATCGCCCGGCAACGATCTCCATGGGAGCAGCGGCAAGGGATGAAATTCACGACCGCAACATCAATTGGCCATCAACGGTAAAGAAGCTAGTCGCATGAAGATTGCCTGGTACACCCCTTACTCCGAACATTCCGCCATCGGCCGATTTAGCCAGCAAATCGTCGCTGCACTACGGTCATTACAGGCCGAGGTAACGGTGGTTCGCTGTGAGCGCAAGACGTCTGATATTCGATCGATCAGCGCGTTGAAAGACGACAGAGATTGGGTTTGGGCTGAGGACTTTGGCCGCAACCCTATCAAAAAATTGAATTCCTTTGACATCACAATCTACAACCTCGGTGATCACTTTGATTTCCACGCGTTTTCAATTCTTCATCAGAAACGCGTTCCTGGAATCACCGTGTTACACGATTACAGCCTGCACAACGCGTTGCACAACTATTGCCTGTTCAACGCTGAGGAGAGCAACGATTACCGGGAACACCTTTATTCCGAGTTTGGTCATGAAGCACTCGAGGCGATGGACGAGATGTATCTCCAAGACCAACCGGCTCGCTGGTGGAATCAGGAAATCGCCCGGTTCCCACTCTTTCGTTGGGCGATGATGGATACGCTGGGTACCGTCACACATGCTAATCACTATCGAGGCGTTGTCGCTGAGCAGATTGGCTGCCCCACGACCACGATCCCGTTGTCTTATGACGCCATCACGGATGCGAAGCCGGCCGCAACACCTATGCAGGATGAAAAATTCACCATCATCACCGTCGGCAACGTCAATTCGAATAAACGATACAGCGCCATCATCCGTGCGATCCATGAATCACCTCTGTTACGTGAAAAATGTCGGTACCGTGTCGTGGGCAGCTCTGGCGACGGGGCAGTCGGGCAACTCCAACAAGAAGTAGACCAACTCGAACATCCGATTGATGTATCGTTTACTGGCCGCGTCGATCACGAGACGCTTGAGCGCGAAGTATCTCAGGCACACATCATTAGCTGCTTGCGCTATCCCGCGTTGGAAGGGGCATCGGCCAGCGTCATCGAAGGACTTCGTTCGAATCGCCCCGTCATTGTTTCCGACAACGGATGTTACCAAGAGATTCCCGACGACCTTACATTCAAGGTATCGCCCCCGAAAGAACATCAAGAATTGACACACCGACTGGAATGGATCGTCAACCATTACGACCAGGCAAAACAGCGGGCAGTGCGAGCGAATCAGTGGGCGACGGAACGTCACTGCCCCAAGGCCTATTCGAAAGCGATGCTGGAGTTCATTGACCTGGTTCTATACAACGCACCCGTGCTACGCACTTCGGATCGAGTGGCTGCTGCCCTGAAGACGTGGGGAATCGAGGCCAACTCACCGCTGCTGGAACGGATCGATGTCGGCATGCAGGATCTCTTCGGTCGACCTGACTCATCAGCAAAGGCCGCCTGAGAAACAGAGGATAACATGGACTTTATTGCCAGCGATCGCGTCCGGTCGCGTCTTCACAAGTCGCAGGCCATTGCCAGAACGGCGATGCAACCCGTGTCTGAAAACGCCTATGAGATCCAGTCGATCCCGGTATTTGCCTCGCTAAAGCGTTACCCGATTCGGCGACGAGCAGCAAAATGCACGTTTGATGGATTCCACGAACCAGAATTCGTCGACGGTCGACATTTTGCCTGGACGCAATCGGAATGCATGATTCGATGTCGTTTCTTCGACATTACGTCGATCCGTTACCTTTGGCTTGAAATCGCGAACACCCCACCCGGCGGCACTCGTATCGACCTGTCTGCCGATGGACAGCTGCTTGTGAAACAACGCCGGGTGCGGGGCAGATCCACTGTGCGAGCCATGCTCCCCAGTCTCCGACCCGTCACGAGTCTCGACCTCAAAATCTCGTGCAACACCTTTGTACCGTCTGAACATGACCCGGACAGCCAGGATCATCGAATCCTCGGCATTGCCGTGCGAGGAATCGCATTCGCAAAACGTCGTTTTCGTTATGCATCTGGAATGTACTTCAAGAAACCCGCGTCCGAACGATTCCGAGGAATCTGGGATTCCCTGACTCGGAAAGCTGCCTAAAGATCGAATTCAACCCTATTGAGCAGACGGATGAAAACAACGGTCATCATCGGCGGCGGTGGTCATGCGAAGGTCGTTATCGAAGTGATGCGCGCGACGGGTGAATTCGAGCCCGTCGCATGTGTTGCTGCTGACGCACCCGACCGGCTCCTTGGTGTTCCTGTCATGGGTGACGATTCATGCTTGACTGCACTACTCGACTCTGGCATCGCGCACGCGTTCGTCGCCATCGGCAACAATCATCGTCGGGCGATTTTAATTGAAAAGGCACGCAAACTGGGTTTTCAGATCGTCACCGTGGTGAGCCCAGCGGCCATCATTTCGCCATCCGCACGACTCGGAGAAGGCGTCGTAATCATGCCTGGAGCTCACATTGGAACCGAAGCGATTATCGGTGATGGCACGATCATCAATTCGAATTCGAACGTCGATCATGATTGTGTGATCGAGGAAAATTGCCACCTTGCACCAGGCTGCACACTGGCGGGTGGTGTTACGATCCGAAGCAAAACATTTGTGGGCACCGGCGTGTCCGTGATTCCTTACATTCAAATCGGCGCTCGCACGACAGTCGGCGCCGGCTCAGTGGTTATCCGAGACGTGCCTGATGACATGACTACCTTCGGCGTTCCAGCTCACCATCAGGCGTTCCACAACGATGCATCACGCGGAAACAGCGACTCGGTGTAGATGAAGACTCAAATATCATGAAGAATTTAATGCGGGGCCTGCGAATGGCCCTGAAATACAAATACTCAATCACTGCCTCCATTCTGTGCTCAGCAATGGTAGCAGTTCTATGGGGCGCGAATATTACGGCGGTGTACCCCTTCGTGCAGATTGTCTTCCAAGGCAAAACGGTACACGATTGGGTTGATGAGGAGATCACAAAGGTCGATCACCTGAAAGAAACTGCGCAGGCTGACGAACCACAGGATGGCGCTCACCTCGACAAGAAACTTGCTCGTCTCGAATACCTTCAGAATCTGTCAAACCGATACGCACCACGAGACGCCTTTACGACTCTTCTATGGATCCTCGCCTTTCTGGCTGCCGGAACCCTGATCAAGTGCGTTTTCCGAGTTGCTAGTCTTGTCTTGGTCTCACGAGCAGCGGGGCGCACAACTGCGGACCTGCGAAAAGCGTTCATCAAGACACTTCTTTCCGACCGCACAAGACCGTTTGAACGCACGAGCGACGTCGCCGTCCGTATTGGCGGAGACATGAATGCGATCGGGAATGCTGTCCAAATTTTGTTTGGAAAAAGCGTCCAAGAGCCATTGAAGATGTTGGCCTGCTTGGCGGGTGCCGCAGCGGTCAACTGGCGACTCCTTGTCTTTTCACTTCTCGCGACCCCGTTGGCAACAATCTTGCTGCTATTGCTTGCCAAGTCAATTCGTCGAGCAAGTCTGCGTTCCTGGGATCAAACGCGCATGCTCATGGGTTGCATGCTGCAAACCTTCCAGGGACTCGACATCGTTAAGGCCTACAACATGGAAAGCCATGAGCGACGTCGTTTCTGGGAACATACGCTGCAGGTCTATCACGAGCGACAGAAGATTACTTTTTTCAATGGTCTCTTGCGAGCCAACAACGAAATGCTCGGGATTGGCATCATTTGCATTTCGGCTCTTGCCGGTGGTTGGCTGGTACTCAACCAACAGACCTCGTTATGGGGCATTCGGTTGGCGAATCATCCGCCGGACTTCGGACAGATCATGCTCTTCTTCGCCTTTTTGATCGGATGCACCGACCCCTTACGCAAAATGGCCGACGTCTACGGCAGTCTTCAAGGTGGCGCGGCCGCAGCCGATCGAATCATGCCCTTCATCGATACTGATCGTTTCCAGTCGCAGGCAGACGACATTCGAATACGTCATGCTCGACGTCCCATTTCTTTCGAGAACGTACACTTCCATTACACACCCGCCAAACCGGTGTTGCGAGGACTTTCCCTGCAGATCCGATGCGGCGAAACCCTGGCGGTA
>Ga0163179_10002072_pt1 | contig 14056 bp, 31 predicted proteins | sample AtlANTMetagenome_FD_109643 | JGI IMG/M metagenome (GOLD analysis project Ga0163179, IMG submission 109643) | Marine eukaryotic phytoplankton communities from the Atlantic Ocean - Atlantic ANT 2 Metagenome | ecosystem: Environmental > Aquatic > Marine > Oceanic | place: North Atlantic Ocean...
TACTTTTTTATTTTTTTTATTGTTATTTTTGACTTTTTTTTAATTTCTTTTCCAATTTTTGTTTTGGACTTGAAAATCCAAGAAGTCTTTTCCACCAACTCATTCTACTCTCCATATTTCAAAATATATATCACTGACTGTGATCACTTCGTCCATTGCCGTCATTAAAACATCATACAATACAGTACCGCCTCTACCTTGTGCTCCTACGTGCTCGAAGTGAACGATGAGACCGATATAATCTTCATCATCGGGGTTGTTTCGTGGTTTAAGATATACTAGGTCTCCAATACTCATTTTGATACCTCGAACCACCCGCCGGCTTCAAACCAAGCGATTTCACCTACTGCAACGGGTATACCCCATTTGTCATTGTTCCCTTGGACATTCATCCTTCTCGGCATAAAATCTCCGACGACAGACCACTGGATTAAATAAGATTTTCGTCCATATATTGGGCCACCTACAAAATCGTGATCAAGAACGAGTCCCAAAGTTTTGTACTTCATGCCTCCTGCATTGTAGCAGATAAGATCTCCTATCATGGGTTCATTGATTGACATTGGGCACCTCAATCTCCTCTAATTCTGATTCGTCATGTGTATCGGTGTACTCACCTTGCCATAGGACCTCATAGTCCCAGTATCCTGCTCGGCCAATGCGCAGAATAATGCCTGTTTCTAAATCCTTGGGCCTTGTCATCCACGGGTTCTTCTTTACCCATTCACCGAATTCTGGTTTGCGTTTTACGAGACTACCTACTTTCATCTTTCTTTCCTGCCTTTTGCATGTTTTCTGCTCGTATTCTATAGGTTCTACCTCGATACAGCACCGTTCCAATCTTTTCCCATGTAGTATACTCGAGCAACAAACCGATACGCCAGTGCCCGTCGAGAGAATACGGAGGGTCGTCGTGTTTGCCAGCAACGATTTGTTTGAATCTTACAAGATCACCTGTTTTCATCAAATCTCCTAAATTTGTCCGCAGCAAAGTGAGACACTGTTGCTTTGTTATTAAAATATTGAACAGGCTCGAGCCACCTAACGGCACAATGAGCCTTTCCATCTGAGCCTTTGGCCGTGTATGATTCGACGATTGCAAGCTGGCCATAGAACCACTTAGCATATCTTCCTTCATCAACAAACATTACGATGTCACCTATTTTCATTTTTCCTCCAAAGACTTGACGTTATAGAAGAAGAAATACTGTTCTTTTCCTTCGACCATACAAACCATCCTGCGATCTTCGAATACCTCGACAATCACGCCGTATGCTTGCCTATAAGTTGGACACCCAGAATGACGACACGGATTACTGTGGTCTGGAAACATAGGAATAGAGACAAGTGTTCCTATGTCTTGTGTTGTCCAATTTTTTCCATAATTAATCATAATTCCTCTAAACAAACTTCTGCTACTCTATTGATCTTTTCATCCCAAAACAGGACTGAATACGTAGGTGCCACTCTTGTTAGGCCATCAGTATCCTGCATTGGTTCTGGAGGCCATTGCTTGACAACAACGCCTATCTCACCATGTCTCCATAGAGTTGATACTACTCTTACGAGGGTGCCTACATTCATGACGCCTTCCGCTCAGTTGGGGCTTCGTAATCCAATTCGAGAGCTTCGAAGATTGAACGTTCAGTAGTGCCGGCAACATATTCGCCCGAATCTCGATTATACAAGCCATACTCGTTGAGACGAAAGCCTTTAAGCTTCGCACGCCTACGCATAAGGATGTTGTACTTTGCAGGGCCTGTCATCTGGTATGTGCATGCACCATAACCTGATTCGTCTGTGACGAAGATGTTGATTGGTCTATCCATGAACATGCCAAAGATCTTTTTCTTACCGCCATATTCGTATTCGATGATGTCTTTGCAGCGTTCGAGGAACTCGAAAGGCTCGATCTTTGGAATGACAACGATGTCAATGTCGCCAATCATCTCCTTGCCTTGCCGGATAGATCCAACGAGGGTCACGACCTTGCACAGAGGCCAAAGAGCTTGTGAAAGTTTTGCACCAACGACTAGTGCATCTTTGCGTGAGGTTTTTTGGAAGTTCGCTTTCGCGGTTGCTTTTTTCTTGGACATAAAGTCTCCTGTGTGTGAAAGTTAATAGTTATACTATTAATTTAACTGGTTCGTAGGAGCTTTTGTACTAGCATGCTGTATTATTAATTAGTTTCTAATGTCCCGCCGGGTGCTTTGGCAAAAAGAAGTTTCAGATGTTCTTCTCCTTTCCAATACCTTGCGAACCAACCGTGTCTCTTTCGGAAAGGATGATCCGGACCAATAGTCATTCCTGCATCATCTACAAAATCATCCCCATACGGAAAATCTCCAAAGTAGTTCAATTTAGGATCATCTTCGTATTGCCGTATGGTCTTTTCGTCTTGGACGCTAGGTACAGAGGAATTGATCATACTAACTGCTACCTTTCCAGATGCTGAACCCCACCATTCGCCTGCCTTGATTTTATTGGACATTTGAGATTTCATTGCTGTTTTCCCAGCTCTTGTCCCGTCAGAGCCTGCAGCTCCTAATGCTACGCCAGGAACGCCTGGATCTATTTTTCCTGCCAACATATAGTCTATTTGAGGATCTGAATCAACATCGCCTACGATCCAAGTACCACCTGCTCTGCCTGAACCATAATTTTTCTCGAGATCTTCTGGACCGCCTATTTTGAAATGCTTTCCTAGCTTGGTTGCATCATAGTTGTTGTATACGATGTCATACATGTCTTCTGCTATTTCATCTCTATATGGATGATCATAAGGAACTTCGATTGGAATATATTTGCCACCCAAATCATATTGGCCATCGATTTTTCTTGGTGATCCGTCAAATGACATTTTTGCTGGAGCAAGTTCAGATAGAATAACTCTTCGAATTGCTCGTCTTAATTGATTTTCTGTTAATCTCATAGTATTCCCCACCACATTTTTACGATTGGATTTTTGTTTTTGAATTTACGGCCGCACCAAGCATCATATTCACCCTTTGGGCCGTATTTTGCTGCGTTTTGTGCATCTCTACTTTGCGGATCCGGATGTTTTCCCCACCAAGTCTTCTTTGGTTTTGGAAAGAATTTCATGACTGTCTCTTCATTCATCGGCGGGACTCCCGCCTTCATTAAGATAGCAGCTGGAGCTCCAGAAGCTTCTAAAATAGCTTCGCCAGATTCGATCCATCTTACGATCTCCTTCTTGTAGAAAGCTACTCCGTCTGCAGAACCGTCAGAACCTGACTGTACCATCTTGATTTTTCCGTAAGATGATTTCGATGATTTCCATCCAGCAAAGAAAACATTAGCTACACCATCACCATTTAAATCATATACGTGAAACATGTTCATTCCATGACCTATCAAGTCATCTGGAGATGGATACCAACCTTCACCAGCTTTGTTGCCGTAAGAATCTTGTATCATAGACCATACGTGATTTCTGAGTTTGATGTTTTTAGGATCGTCTAATTCTCGAGATATGTTAATAGGTGTACCTACACCATAGTCAGGTAGTTCCAATATGGAAATTCCATCATCTAGATGCCTCGTAATGTCTTCTAAAAGAATACATCGGATAATATGTCGAAGTTGTTTCATAAATCACTCCTCCCCTCTAGAGTAATTATACAGAATTATACAATCATTTCGGCACTGTTCGGATATTTTCTACGATGATGCTGAACTGCTAACTCTTTGCCCTTTGCTTCTACGACACAATCGAAGTCAAAGCCATGATCAGAGATTTGACTATATACTAAAGTAGAATGGGCCCGCAGCAAGGCTTCCGGTCCTCGTTCGAGCTGTCTGGATTCTGAGTAGTGAGTGCAGGGTCTGACTTGCCACGTTTTGAGTGCGAGGGAGAGGCCTTCTCGCTCAGATAGGCCGTCAGGATGAATGGCGTGATGATGAAAGTCAAATACAATAGGAATGCCTGTATCGTTGTAAACATATTTGTAAAGCTCCTCGGTGCTAAATAGATTGATACGGTCGTCGTTCTCGACAGTGAGCCTAGACTTTACTGCGTCTGATAGTCTTGTAAAGTTTTTGCAGAAAGTTTGTGCCGCTTTGGGTTTGTCACCATAAGCACCACCAAGATGGATGTTGATCTTAGCAAGGTGGCTGCGTGGTTGTTGAAGTGCATCCATAAGCCGGCCGTGTAATTCTAGATCTGAAATTGCATTTTGTATAACATGCTCTTTGTGGGAGGCAAGGACACAAAACTGCCCGGGATGAAACGACAAGCGAATGTTGTTGTCGAGAGCATATTGGCCACACTTTTGGAAGAGTGCCATCACTTCGGCTGCGTTTGGAAGATCGGTGAATTCGTATTCCGAACCCCACGGCGTGATGTCGGATGATAAGCGGAAGACACGAATCTTGTGTTCAACATTCCACTGCAAGATCTTGTGCAAGTCAGTTAGATTTTGTGCGACGAGACTGCCAATGTGAGGCAGACCTTTTTCTACGTATGTCTTTTTGATCGCTCGCCTGTTGGCGCGGATTTTATGTTTCTTTCGTAGGGTTGCGTTGATACACGCATAGCCAAGACGGTAAGGCATTGAAGCTCCTGTGTTGTGTGTTTGGTTATATTGTACCACATAGAAGAAACATTTACAACTAATGATCAGATTGCGTCACAGCTATTTGTATTTTGGGCTTGTAGTCTTCAGGCAAAAGATCTTCGACTTCACCGAGAAAATCACAAACGTTTGAATATGAATGGAAATAAAGTTTTCTTTCCCCAAGATCCATCACGATTTGGCTAGTTGTCATGAATCCACCGTGATACTCGGCACTTGTTGGAACTCTCCTGTGAAAATTCATGTGCGAATCTGGTTCGTTGTGTTGCTGTCTCATGATCGACATAGCTTTTTTTGCACTGTCTGCATTCCCTAATTCAATCTCTGCAAGGGTTTTACGATAATTAGAGGACATGTATATTTGCCCATCTCGTGGCATATAGCCCCCTTCCGGAAAGTGCACTCCATGATTAGTCCTTGCGTCCCATCCTGTTGAAGGATCTAATTGTTCAACATTTGCACTAGCTCCTTTCAGCATTTCGATATGGTATGCTCTTGCTTGGTCAGCAACCATCGTATGGCCTTCGACTCCACCTGATTTCGTGGTGAGTACTCCAATAGCTTCATCAATCGTCTTGCAATTCAATGCTTTGAAGATGATCTTGCCTTGTTCTCTATTGTATCCATCCTGTACGTCGGAATCGATCTCATTTAACATAGTCGAATTTAAGATGCCGATACCGTATTCGTTCATTCCTTCTAGGTACTGAGTGTTTTTGTCATACACGATTGCAATCTCGATACCTTTCTTAGTCCTATATCTGATCACCGCCATCGTAGGTTTGTAAGTTCGATCTCTGTTCTTGACCAAAGTGATACTTCCATTGATTTCACCAGTCGCAATAACACATTCAGTCAGTGTTCCTGATTTAGGGATGTCGTTTTCAGAATGAAACATGCCCATATCTTTCATCCATTTCTCGATATGATCGTTTACATCTTCACCGGTCCATGTCACATCGCCGCCGTTCCACTCACCACCGCGACCTTGTGCTTTGTCCCACATCATGTTTTTACGATTCGCTTTGGGCATTTAGAACCACCGTTTACCGTTCTTGTTCCGCCTGACGTCATCTTCCAATTGTTTAAGTCCACGATATAGAGCTTCTTTAGTTTTGTCAGAAAGCTGCATGATTTCCTCAATTGCTTGATGGTCATGACCGAGATACCCCAACCGATGTAGCAAAGCTCTTAAGTGTCGATCTATTCCCATTTTAATTCTCCTGTATCTTATCAAGTGTCCACGCAGATAGTGCAACAGTTGCCATACCAATAACCACGCCACCGGAGAACAACACTGGGCCTTGCCATGAAGGAGGACTTGATTTCTTTTCGAGCCATTCGATCCTTTCGAGGTACAGTTCTTCTTTTTTTGTTGACTCGAAAGTACATTTTGCAAGTTTCGCCTCAGTCGTTTGGATTTCGAAATCCTTCTCGGCTGTGAGTATGGCCTTATCCTTCTTCGCATCTGCTAAACAAGTAGCGAGATTGGCCTCTTCCTTCGCAATCAATCGTGCAGCTGCAGCTGGCGATAACAACGTACCATCCCAAGGCGCAGTTTCACCTTTCTTAAGAGTGATAACTTCGTCACCTGCGAATGCCAATGAACATAACAATAACCAAATCATATCACATCTCCTATTATTTACTGTGATAATACTCGAGGACACCTTCTCTTTCGTAGCGTTCCAGATCTTCTTCTTCGATCGGCACGTATAGCCTTCTTGTGTTGAATCTTCTACGTTCGACTGAGACTAATACATATTCTGCAGGATAACCCGGATCTGTCGCATAACACACGTATGCTCCTCCTTTTGGGATATACCAATGAAGATCTTTTTCATCCGCTTGATCATATCCATAAACGAAGTCAAAATCCTCAAGTATTCGTACACTGTACACCTGCTTGCTCTCGCCTACTGGTTTAGTGACATCCAAATCCATTTTTGCTTCTAGCTTTTCGTCATGTTCTGCATAGTGGATAGCTTCCCGGATGATGCGTTGCAGCTGTCTTTTTGTTAATTTCATATTACCACCGGCTATAGTCATAGTTCCTATTAGTGTGCCTTTCCCACATTCTCTCGGCAATCACTTCGCCCATGTACTTTTCATCTTCGTCTAGAGCTTCGATTACTTCGTATGCTTGTCGCCAGTATGAACTCTCTGATGGTGAAGTGTCCAAGATAAAGTGTATATCCTCACTGAATTGCTCGTCAGGAGAATGCTGACCAGTACCGTGCTGGTTGAAGTATCTACCTTCGTATCCTTCTCCCAAACATCCACCGAGTATCTGTCGCCAAGAATCTGGCATGTTGTCTAGTGTCACACCTTCGTTCTTTTCCTTTTCCTTTCGCTCTTCTTCTTCGTGTTCTTCTCGTTTTTCGACTGTGTCATCGATAATAGCTTTCTGCAGATCATCTGGTAATTTACTTTGATCTCCTTTCAATGCAGAGTCATCATCATACTTTTCAGTAAAAGCAAGGGCTTCTTTGAGACTTCTTTTCGTAAGTTTCATTGTTTTGCTCTCAACAAGTTTCTTTTTGAGTGAAGCTATTTTCTTCTTGGTTTGTTCGATTTTCTTCTTCTTCTTTTTGTCATCTGAAGGATTAGACAATCGATTGGCGTTTTCCAAATCCCATAAAATACCTTCATACTTGTCTATTTGACCTTGTATATCTTTCATCTTTTCTTGTCCTGTTTCTTGCCAAGAGTTTTTCGCATGCGATTTATCGCTTCGTCTTGTTTCTTGAGTTTATCTTCGATAGTATACAGCTGAATGTGCAGATCTTTATTGTCGGTCTTCATTGAATTAACTACTTCTTCGAGATGATCGAGTCTATGGTTGGTTGTATAATAGAAACCAGCTCCTACTGCCACGACAGTGAGAATAGGCAATAATACTTTCAAATTGTCTAACAAGTCGTTCATTGCTTACATCCAGTAGTTTTTGTCGCCTCTTGCTTTCTTAGCTTCCCAGCCGATGTTTTCATCATCCCACCACTGAGTTTTTTCAGCTTGACCACCAGAGCGCACCAATTGACCTGATTTTTGTCTGTGGCCAGTAGGATCTAATTCTCTCATTTCGTCTTCAATTCCGGATCTGTACGAATCTCTTCTAAATCTGTCTGGTTCTAAGATTCTTCGAAGGAAGTTTAATTTGGAGCCTATGCCTTCGTCATCTTTTCGAATCTGGTTCTTAACCATCACATTCTCAATTGCTCTGTCAATCATATCTTTTGTTGAGTGGTCCAGTTCGTTTGGGTCTTTGCCACTGATAAAATTCTTGACAGCGTGATACACATCTTCCGGAGTAGGGTTTTGAGGAAGTCCCAATAATTTTTCTGTTTCACTTTCTAAGATGACAGTTCGCACTGCTCTTCTAAGTTCTGTTAATCTCATTCTCATGACATTCTCCTTGTTTGTTTGTTAATATATATGTTCATTAATACCATTGTGAATAATCTGATACACCAATTGCTGCGTCCATGTCGCGGTTGTCAGACATGTTCTCTGCGTCACCTTCTAGATTATCTGGTTCAGATACTCCGAATTCTTTGAATGCTTTTTGTAGTTTCTCGTATGCTTCATCGATGTCTATACTTGAATAGGTGATCCTGTGAAAACACGTATCCGAAGGATCGGATAAAAATTCAAGCATTACTGAAGCTGCGGCCACATCGTTGAAACGGTAGCCCCAACCATCTTTGTCCTGAGGCAATTCTCCGTGTTCATTAATGAATTCTTCTATAGACTTGCTCCAATAAGGTAGACCCTTTTCGAAACCTTGTTCATCTATATCTCTATACTCACAAAATGTTTCGTAAATCTCTGGGTATAACTCGAAAGCATGCCCAATCGAAGTTGCTTTCGGTTTTGCAGCTGAATCTGGATCATGCAATATTAATTCGCTTGATTGTATTGCAGCACCGTTCCAAATACACCCAGAGTCAACATCGTAGCCTCGAATCCACATCGGGCCCGATGACAGAGGGCAAAACTCAATACCACCAAAGTGCTTTGAAAACTCTAACCAATCCGGACTAGAGAATCTTCCACCGGAAGGCGCGTATTCATTCATGAATTTATCGAGCTCTTCATCGGAATCAATTTTACACACAGCATTACGACTTGGGTTTTCCAAAGTGGTGTAGTTGATCTCTAGTGTATATACATGGGTTCGGTGTTTCTTAAAGTCTTTCATTCTGTTCGAAGGGTCGTTTACGTATTGAATCCAACCGTCGTCGCACCCATACCAAAGACCGTTGGGCTTAGGAGTAAACTCTTCCGATGTTGCTTGTGCTAGTCCGGAAAGTTTAGAAGTGTCAAGCTCTGATTGCAAAACAGCGAAATTCTTTCCCTGTAATTTCCTATTGCCGATCTTATCGTAGACAGACATCTCAACGATGACTCTTCGAATAGATTCTCTCAATCTGGAGATTCGTATATTCATTCGGGAGTCCAATTTTTAGCACAGCAAAACCTGTATTTAAATCCAGAACCACAAGGACACATTCTGTTCCGGCTAGCTTTCCTTGGGTGAGGAAACTTTGGTGGTTTGATTTCTGATTTCGGAGGAAGAGACCAAGGTGTTTCATCGATTATTTCTTGTATCGCTTCTGTCGCCTTTTCTGCTGTATCTATTTCTTTGATCAACTCTTGTTCTTTTGCTTGTATCTCTTCTAAGTCTTCTGTCCAATCATCGAAAGCATCCTTTGTTCTTTCGTGAAGGTCTTCATTCGCTTCTTCTAGTATACCTTCCTGAATGTCTCTCGCCTTGTTTTCTATGTCTTTTTCTATTTCTTTTAATTCTACCTTCTTCTCAAGGGAACGATTCTTACGAATCAACCCAGCAATGACAGAAATCAATACAGGTATACCGAATGTCACGACATATTTCCAATTTTTAGATAACCAACCCCAAGCTTTTATTAACATAATTTTCACCTTATCCTTCATATTCCCAGTCAAACTGATCCATTCTTTCAGCGTCTTCTAGCCAAGTCTCACAAACTTTTTGGAAATCCTCTTCGGACAAGTCGTAAGTTCTAGAACCTATTTGCATGATAAGCCTCGCACATTCTGGTGTATCGTCGTATAGAATCCCAGGAATGTTCATTCCTTGGCTTTTGTATCTATTCCACGCACGCATAAAGCCTGAAGGAGGTTCGCCACCACCGCGGTATCTTCCCATCAGCATTGATTGTGCGATACTAACGAGCTTTTGCCATTCATATATATCGGGGCATTCGCCTTTCTCAGGGTGTGATGCACTTTCTGAAAGCACATTCCTGATGGATTCTCGTAGTACTCGTCTTAATTTTCTTTTATTCATTATTGCTCTCCGGCCAATAGACGTATTCGATTGTATTCCCATCGATGTCTTTGATGTATAAATATGCTGATCCATCTCTATGATAACGAATTTCTTCGCCCGATGGGAAGTCATCCATCGAACTCAGGGTAAATGCGAAATGAGGAGGATGCTCACGTGACACAGTAAGAGCTATTTTTGTTCCACTGACATCTAACATAGCCCAAGTATTGTCTATATGTTCAATCGTCGCTCCGAGGTTCGTCATGTACCAAGCGGATGCCTTTTCGATGTTGCTTACATTTATCGCGATGTGATCTAACTGCATATATTCTCTTGAGTGTTCTGAAAAAGCTATTATACTCCTTTTCCTCTCGTTGTTCACCTTTCCAATGGACTCTTGTTCCAGTAATCCAATCGACCCATGGGAGTCTTACACCCCAATTTTTGTTCTGGTCTTTGCCCATGTGATGATCATAGTGCCAGGGTAAGTTTTCTCGGCCCCATCGGAAATCTTGATGTGCTCTTCTATGTATCACAAAATATGATATACATGAAAACACCAAAACACCATACGCATAAGGCCATAGAATGGCTATAGGGGCATGTATTAGCCCAAGAACGATTAAACCCTTGAGCTCTGGATCTCCTGCGATTTGAATCGCATTGTGAGATTTGGAATCGACCATCATATTCTTTCTAGAGATTCGGTGGTGGTCACCAAAGTGATTGCGAAACCACTGCTTTCTTTTTCTATTGTGAAGCAACCACCGATGAAGACAATACTCGAGAACGTGTGAATAGGCCCACGCTATAGCCACCTGTAGTACGATACCAAACATGACAAAAACCTCCTAACAAGACAGACATATATAACTAGCGTCTTGATCGGGATTTAGTCACTTAAATTCGAAGCCATTTCGCAAAGAAGCTCCATGTGTAGAGCTCGGTTCGTAAGTTCCGCGATGATGGTCGAGGTAGAGAGGCCATCTTCTCGTAAAGACTTTCCATATTCAACACGAGACAATAGCTCAACGAACAGCTCGTCTGAAGACATAATCATTACGACAGCCATTTCTTCCAAAGTGGGTCCTTCGTCAGGAACGGGCTCTTCCTTCTTTTGTTCAGAAGCTTCTTTGGCTTTTCTGTAGGCTTGAAGATCATAAATTTCAGCCATGCCACTTGCCTCGACATGCCCGTTTGTTTGTCCTCTTCTTCTTGTCTGGTATGACAATACGTGGAGGACGCCATTGTTTCATATCCCCATTTTCTTCTAGAAAATGTTGACGATCGAGGCCTCGCTGTGCCTTGATGTGTGCGACGGTTTGCTTTTTGCGATTTCTACGATTTCTTTTACTCATGATTTCTCCAAATTTTTTGTGTGTGTTATGTATATAATTTAATAGGACAACCTTCACTTTTGTACAAATATGCAAAAAAGAGCCTTTTCTTTTATGATCTTTCGTCGTAGTCGATCATATCTAGATGAGCTAAGACTTTGGCCAACGGCCATCCTTCTTCTTCAAGCAACGCTGTGACTACATCCCTCAGTGTTTCTTTATCTAGAAAATTTAAAGACTTAAGCCGAGATAGGATTTCCTCTTGTTTATTTTTCTGCTCTTTCTCTGACATGTTTGAGTAATGTCTCTCGAGATATTTCATCATCCGTTTCTTCATTTCCACTGGGTACTCCAAGAATTGTGGCCATCTTCTTATCTATGTCTAATTGAATCATCTTTGCGATAAGTTGTTCATCTAATGAACCAGACGAGATAACTTCTTGATTGGCTTTATCTTCCTCTAAAAGCTCAAGAAAGATCCTCATTTGTTCGGCTCTAAACGCCATTGTTTCTACTCTATCGTTTGCTTCTTTGAAGGGGCCACATGTCCAGAATCCACTCATCTTCTTCGCCTCCCTTTACTTAAGCCTTTCCCTCTTCCTTCCAATGCTCGCTTCTCTCGTTTTGCTTTATTCTGGGCCTTTTTCTTCTTTCTTCTCCATCTTTCGAGTAAGAACCCAGCTTTTCGCTTGTCCATTCGATGGATAAACAGTTTTCCTAACAAATGGTCACACTCGTGTTGGATCCCACCGGAAAAAGGCCACTCAGTAATTAGCTTCTTTTGCTCTCCGGTTTCAGATGTATACTGAATAAGTGTCGTTTCACTACGTTCCACCGATCCAACTAGGTCTGGAATAGATAAGCAGCCTTCTTTCCACTTAACCGTATCACCCGTGTTTTCCAACTTTGGATTGATGATCACCATGTAGTCAGGATTGTATTCACTGGGGTCTGGATTTTCTTGACCAAAGACTTTGGGCTTAATGACTACCACTTGTTTGTTGACTCCAATTTGTGGTGCAGCTAAACCTGCTCCCATTTGGACATTGCAAGTATCTATCAAGTCATGAATTAAGTCTTTGATTTCCTCTACAGACTCGACTTTTTCGTTGTTCTCTCGTAAAATTTTGTTCGGATGTATTAAGACTTTTCTAAACATGGTGGTATCCTCTATTGTTATGTAGTATTATAGGCTAGTATATCAAAATTTACAAGCTTTGTATCAAGGACACTATTATTTTTTTCGTCTCTGAACCATCCAAGTCGATGTCGAGTTCCCCTGCTAGTGATACAAGCTCGGCTTTCTTCATTTTATTCAACTGTTTGTTCGTATAAACCACAGCTGGATTTTCAATCGGAGGCTCCTTCGAAGACTTAATCGAACCAAATGTGAAGTCCCCTTGAGAGACTGGTATGACACTTCTATATTCACACCATCGTTGATACTGTTCATAGGTATAGTTTGTGATGAAATCTTCTAAGTTGAGTTTTCGCCTTTTAGCAAAGTCTGTCCATTTAATCATTATTGTTCCTCCAAAAGCATAAACTGCTGTAATTCTTCAGCGTGATGCTCGATCAGTTGTACCACTATATCATACTGTCCATTCGTCCAACCGTTAATTTCTAAGATCTCTTTTAGAAGAGTTTTCCCGTCTTCAACGTTAGAACATTCAGTTGTTATGTGGTTCAATGCTACACTAAGATGGGACGTAAACTCTTCTAAAAGAGCTTCGTCCCAATCACAAGATTCGAGCAATGCTGTATTCAATGATAAGTTTTTCAACTCTCCGGATATGACACTATAAATCGATCCCGTCATTGTCTTTACTCCTTAATATTTCGGCTAGTGCGATTTGAAACCTTGGGTCTCTCGCAATTTCTCGCACAGTCCTACCAGACTTTTCTGCGATGGGTTCGGCAAGTTTTTCCATTCCTCGTAAGAAATAGTTTCTAATAGATGTGTGTCGCATCTTGCGGGGTGTTTCGCCACCATCATGTAGTATTTCAGCAATCTCTCGAAAGCCAAGTCCATCTTCGAATGTAGCGTATCCATTTTCGTGTTTTTTCTTGTTAGCCATTATTAGCTCCTATTGTTAATTATTGTTGTGATCGTGATTTTGGGAATTTTGTTGTGCTGTATGCATCTGCAGTTATGCCAAACCTCAAACGCATGACTCGTTCTTCAAGTGGTTTCAAGTCTGACAACTTTGCTTTGATGGACTCTATGATCTGTTCATGATCGAGTCTTTCTGACTGATCAGGTATTGCTTCATCGGCGATGAGGTCGCCATACGTCCGACCTGCTTCTGAATTAATCGGTTGGTCGAGATTAATGGGCCATTGGTTAGCACAACGTAGCTCTGATAATTCTCGAATGTCCATTTCTAACAAGTGTGCCAATTCGGTGTCCTCGGGATAACAACCAAACTCTTCGTAATAGTTTTTACGAGCAATGTTGATTTTGTATATCTTATTTCTCGCGCCTGACGCAAACTTGACGGTTGTAGAACGAGAGATATATCGAAGGATTGCCTGCTTTATCCACCACGTTGCGTACGTAGAGAATCGAAAGCCTTTGGTATAGTCGAATTTCTCAACGGCCTTACATAGACCAACGTTGGCTTCGGCAATAAGCTCCTCCATTGGGCACTTCGTTTTGGAATACTTCTTTGCGATATGCAAAGCAAGTCTAAGATTGTGTTCGACGAGAAGATGTTTAGATCGAATGCATCCTTCGGAAACTTTTTTAGCTAAGGCTTGTTCTTCGTGCTTTTTAAGCAATTCGAACTTGCCGACGTGTTTGTAGTATA
>Ga0163179_10002073_pt1 | contig 14055 bp, 17 predicted proteins | sample AtlANTMetagenome_FD_109643 | JGI IMG/M metagenome (GOLD analysis project Ga0163179, IMG submission 109643) | Marine eukaryotic phytoplankton communities from the Atlantic Ocean - Atlantic ANT 2 Metagenome | ecosystem: Environmental > Aquatic > Marine > Oceanic | place: North Atlantic Ocean...
ATCACCAGTCTCAGTACCATCTTCAGTACCAATCATTACTATCTCTGGATTTGTAAAATCAAATGCAACAGTACCCATAGCAATTAGATAAGGATTATAAACAAACCTACCCTTCATTGGTGTGAATCTCTCTCTTGTAGTACCAGGTAAAACTGTAGAGATTAAAACAATTAATTGATTATCTACGTACTTATTAACTTCATCCAATACACTCTCAACAATACTATAATTAAAATCTTTTGGTTCTAAATGCATGCATGGTTTGCTACCATCATAATCTTTATCGTGTGGTGTAGGAACAGCAATAAAAATTATCTTTGATTTATTTACAACATCTTTAATTGAAGATTGAACATCTACTAGAGATGTATCTCTAGGTTCAACATCATAACCAAACACAAAATGTCCTGCCTTAGCAATCTCCTCAGCACAAGGCATGCCAAGTTTACCAAGACCAATAAAACCTATATTCATCCTCTCTCCAAATCAAGAGTTACACAATGATATCCACCACTTAAAGTTCTTTGATGTCTCATTGGAAGCATAGCACATTCTATACCATGACTCTCAAGAAGTTTTCTAGTTGGTTCTTGAGTTTCTTCTAGAGCAACCAAACCTTGATTGACACTGAATAAATTCATATTCACCCAGACTGACATATTATTATATCCAGTATAAGATCCTATGTCAATTGCTTGTGGTGCATAAACAATATCCCAACTATTAAAAGGTGCTGGTAAATCATCCTTATCTTTTATCCTAGATGGATTTGCTAATATAAGTCCTTCTCTTAAAAATGCTACAGTGGTATCAATATGAGAATATGAATAGACATCTCTAAGTAAATGAACATCTGCATCACATCCTGCTTCATGTAACTGATTCTGTAATAACTCAGCACCTAATTCATTACCACTATTAGATACCAAATATAAAATATCATTATTTGCCCTGAGTGTATTTGCAGCATCAAATGCTGGAGTAACTTCATTCAATGCTAGAACACTAGGATTACCAATACATTCCTCATTATAAAGATCATCAATATATTGACATGGCATCTCTACAGCATTTGGTAAATGCTCACTCATTGATCTCCACTCACCTCTCCTACTTCTTAAAGGCATTGGTGTTGCTAGAGCGAGATTACTATGTACAAACACAGAATCCCTAGGACAAAAATTATAATACTTTACTGGTTCTCTTTTTGGACGTACAACTTCTACACCTTCACCTTGTAAGAATTTAACAAAAACTTCTAAGTCCTCATTTGCTTCTTGAATTACTTGATCTGGGAATGCTCCAACTTTTATAGGAAGATATTCTTCTTTACCATAACCAAACAACTTCTTCTTTGGTTTTACACCAGCATAGTTAATTGTACGAGTATCCTTCTCTACTGGAGGCATAGTAGCATAATCTGCAACACCAACTATAACCTTCTTTAATTTATCCCATTCATTTGTAGCGTACATATTATCTGACAGTAGAAATTATCATCTTATGATCATTTATTTTACCATAAGTAAAGAAATCATCCAAACTAAAATTCTTATGCTGTGTCATCCACCAATGGTAATAAGCACGTCTAGAATGTTTATGATGTATTCTATTAATAATAACATTATTTTCACCACTTGTCAGTGTATCGTTAGTAGTGATTAACGGAATACAATATGTCTTACCAGTATGTCCAATAAAATAATCTACTGTTCCAGCAGACTTATTAAATTTTTTATCTCCTAATACCTTTTCAAAATTCCACTTATCACCATCAGAATGTAAACTCAATATCTTCTCAACATAATCTCTCTGTAAAATAACAGGACCAAAAAATGTATGGTTTAATTTTGGATGTAAAAAGAATGGTATAAACTTAGTAGATTCATATCCAATTTGAAGACAGTCCCAATCATATGGAATCCTATCCATTAGGTAATCCCAATTAAAATTCCAATATTGAAAAAGATTCAAATCATAATCATCTTCCATCAAAAGTAATACAGGATCATTTGAAGTATCCAACCATTCTTTCATAAACTCTAAATGAGTAACTGCATTACCAACAACATATGCTGGCATACCAGTAACCTTACCAGATACTTTTTTTGGTCCCCATTCCTTTGACTTAGACAAAGCATATTTTGAAGAGGAGACTCTAGTAAAATCTAATCTCCAAAACTCAAACTGCTTCTCCATGTATTCTCTTCTATCAATTCTATTATCAAGATTTACATAATATACATGAGGAAAATTTCTCAATTTACCCTTATCATACTTAAGCATATTAATTATAATAATTCATAGTTTTCCTGATCATACCAAGATCGTTTGTCTTACCATAAGTAAAGATCTCTTCAAGACCAAACTTCTTACTCTCATTAACCCACCAATCATAGTACGCTAATTTACAAGCACGTACCACTTTAAATTTTTTAGTATTGCTTGGGAAGAACTTTGGATTATTGGGTAATAAAGGAAGACAATAAGTTTTACCATTATAACCTATAAAATAATCAACTGTTCCAGACTTAAGACCAAAATTTAAATTTGCAATCTTACCAGTCAAATCATACTTACCATCCTTACAATGTAACCTAACTAACTTTTTAACATATCTTCTATTCAATAGAGAAGGACCAAAGGTAGTTGCTGGCATTATCTGATGAAGATAAAAAGGGATGTAGTGTAAATTCTCAAACCCAAATTGAAAACAATCCCAGTCATATGGCAATCTTGTACGAATATAATTCCAATCAAAATCCCATGTATAACATAGATCTGTTTGAGCAACTTCCCAATCAATAGTATCCCTCATAATTATTAATTCAGGATCTTGATCTTGTTCCGTAACATCTAACCAGTCTTTTAAAAATTCAAGAACTGATATAGAAAATCCAGCAACACTAACAGGAAGTTTATAATCTGATCTATTTAAAATTAAATCTTTCCATTCAGAACTATTCTCACTAGTATACTTGATACGCATACAACTATAGTCCATAACATCTAAGTTACTTAGACTCCTATCCATATGTTCATCTAACGTCTTATCATTATTAAAATAATAAACCCTAGGAAGTCCTTTTAATTTATCCTTTAATGTCATAATTCTTTAGGGAAAAAGTTTATGTTTATGAGTAACCTTCTATCACTCGTTGTTGGTGATCCTGCATGATAATTATTAGAAGGAAATAAAATAACTCTTCCTTTCTTTGGAGTAACACTATCTATTGGTTCCCAAAGATGTTTAAATCTATCAATTACTACATTATCATTTATATCAGATTCTTCAAACAAATAAGTATCACCAGTTGAATCAGTAGGATAATATATTGCACTCATACCACCAGCAGCAGTAGTGTCTGTGTGTGGTGGATAATGCCTAAAACCATCTACTCTCGGTGTATGTAATATACCTCGTATTCTTATAGGGCGATAGTTAGGAATTATATCATCTACAATTTTAGTTAGTAATCCAATCATACTGTGATATATTGCAGTATCAAATGCTCTACCATTTTCAAAAATATCACAAACAAATTGAGGATGACCACCTTTTAAATATTGTCCATTATCCATAGAGTCTTGCCAACTCCAAGATACATCTGGGCTACACAATAAACTCTCAAGAACATCTTGATATGTAGGGGATATTATGTCATCATATACATCAAATTTCATTAATTTTGAATACCATGATTATTCAATACCAAACCAAATCTACTGAGAAATTCACGTCTCTGATGAGATCCTTGTTCAATAAAATATTTATCACTCCACTGTGAGATATCTCTTGTCATAAGATTATCATTATCCTTACCATAACTAAAGAATTCATCAGCAGTAAAGTTATCTCTATCCTGTGTCCACCACTCCCAATATGCTTTATAACATTTTAAAAAACTAGGTCTGGGTTTCCACTTACTATCATCAATAGTATCCATTCCATTAACACCAGCATCACTGATACCTGTGAAGTATGGGACTATGGGAATAAGTGGTAAAGAATAACAATTGCCAGACTGTGCTAAAAAATAATCAGGTGATCCTGATGTTCCCTCAAATGTCATACCATCATGTATCCCAGAATCCCTATTCATATACACAGAATTTGCAATGACATTATCAAACTTATACTTACCATTAATGTAATGAAGATCTAATAACTTCTCCGCATAATGTCTACTCATTAAAGTAGCACCAAGAGAATACTCTGGTTTAGTAGGATGCAAATAAAATGGAACTACATCTGGAGATTCAAATCCTAACTGAATACAATCCCACCCATAGGGTAATTGCTCCATCATATAATCCCAACTAAAATTCCAATACTCTTGTATCCTTATATCATAATCATCTTCCATTAAAATGATATGGGGTTCATCAGTTCCTTTAGTATCATCTAACCACTTACGCAATAGATCTAAAATTTGAGAAGAATACCAATTAATCATTAATGATGATTCCTCATAATCACCATCTAATTGTTTATGGAAGTCTTTAGGTAATTCACTTGCTGGAGGTTGTTCAATCCTAGTAAATGCCATACCATAAACTCTAAAATGATATTCCATCCAATGCTTCCTATTAGTCTGTGACTTTACATTGGTATAAAGTATATGAGGCAAGTGCCTCAACTTATCGTGCATATTGTATTTTTTAACAGTCATGGTCTATAATTGTCTAGATACTTTTCTCCGTAGAGTTCACTCATCTTATTAGTTATATCATAATTCAAAAACTTCTCTGTGTCTAGTGTCATCTTCACATCTTTAGAAGTTCCATAGGTAAAAAAATCATCTAAAGTAAACCTATCTCTCTCATGCTTCCACCAAAAATAATATGCATTCCTAGCTTTAATATCTCCACTCTCTCTATAAAATTTTTGTAAAGCACTATTATCTTCAAAACTACCAAAGGATGTGTTAATTGTAATAAGAGGAATACAATATGTTCTACCACAATGAACCATAAAATAATCAACAGTTCCAGATCCAGCAACTGCTTTACCAGAATTCCAAGCAGCATTAGCAACTGTATTTAATAATCTATACCTATCTCCCACACAATGAATATCAATAAGTTTCTCAACATATTCTCTATGCAAAAGAACAGGTCCAAAATCATGTGCTGACTGTATAGGATGTAAAAACATTGGCATCCCCTCTGGATTTTCAAATCCCATATGAAGACAATCCCAATCATAAGGAAGTCTACTCATAAGATATTCCCAATCAAAATGCCATCTCTTAATACAATTCAAATCATAATCATCCTCCATCAATATAAGATAAGAATCATCACTCTCTGCATACCACTTCTTTAAAAACTCAAGATGACTTATTGCATTAGCAGCGATAGGTGGTAGTAACGTATAGTTCTCATAGTCTATAATTAAGTGACACCAAGAATTAACTTGAGATCCAAGATACTTAGTACCAGATAATCTAGTATACTTAATACCCCATCTCTTAAATTGTCTCTCCATGTATTGTCTTCTATCTGTTCTATTATCCAGATTGAAGTAGTATACATGAGGCATACCTTTTAACTTATTATTTAAATCCATATCAACATCTTCTGTCTATTCTCATGAACCCATTCTGACTTCATATCAAAAGTAACTATTCGTTTCCAATCCTGACCATATCCATAATTAAAAAATTCTTCATTTGATTGTAGAGTTGATGCATATTCCCAAAAGTATTCTATAGCATGTGAAGATAATCTATCTCTACACATTCTAATATCAAGTTCATCACTCTCCATAAAAATACTTGTTAGACGGAATACAGGACAACTATAAGTTATTCCCAAATCAAATAGAGTTACCTCAATACTTCCTTCATCAGGTATATGATGACTCCTATCTTTATTTGGATAATATAAACGAAAGTTGCCATAAAACTTCTTTACCTTCTTAGCAAACTGTCTGGTAATCATATAACATCTAGTAGATCTAGATGTATTCCTCCAAGGATGTAAAAAAGTTCTAATCTGTTCATTAGTTGAATTAACAAATAACTGAATACAATCCCAATTATAAGGAAGTTTACTATAAAGAGTCTGCCAATCAAAATGCCAATGTTCTACAGTGTCCATATTCACAACATCATCCATTATGATGCAAACATCTTCATCGTTAGTATCAAACCATTTAACGATTGCATTGTAATGATCTAATGTAATCGATAACTCTTCTACACTTAATGCAGTAAAGTCATCCTCTATTAACTCCAACCATTCATGAACACCTAAATCCTCTTCAATATTTTTATTAGTATATTCTTTTTCATACCTTTCATAGTTCTCTATACCCAACCACTCAAAATGATTCCTCATCTCATCATCTCTTTCTGGATGATGTTTAGAATTAAGGTAAATGATCTTTGGCAGTCCTATTAATTTTTCATGCATTAGACTGGTCCCTTCCCATCATACTGTGGTAATTGAATTCTCATCTCATGATGTATTGGAGAACCCCAACTTAATATATCATCTACACTATAGTTCTTACTACTATTTTCCCACCACTTTCTAGTAACAGTAGTAGCAAGTATATCATACAACTTGTTATGATATTGAGCAACTACTTCATCATACATTTCCTCTTCTTTACTTGCCTCTTGTCTGTTATCTGGTCTAGTTGCTAACCTTTGATTTAAACAAAGTAAAGGTAGTGTGTATGATTTTCCAACCTGATATATTAACCAATCATCACTGCTATAACACTCTTTAGGAATGGTAACATCTCTTAGACTATTGTCCAATTTAAATGATCCATCAGGTTGTAGATGCATCTTCATTAATTTCTCAACAAAGTATCTGTTAATAAGAATACATGCAGCAGATGAACTCTCACCAATCCTAGGAGATAGATGCATATTTAAAAAGTCATTATGACAATAATAGAACTGAATAATATCCCAATTATATGGAAGATTTTTATATAAAGTATTCCAATCAAACGGCCAATACTCAATTAAATCTAATGCTAAATCATCTTGAATTAAAAGCATGTTTTCTGAGATACCAGAATTATACCAATCAATAAACGTCCAAAATTCATTCATCACAATAGAAGCATCGGAAGGAGCAAGCAACATTAAATCTAACTTACGTCCCCACTCATTTATTTTTGATGTATGGAATCTATTTGCAGACACCCTAGTATAGTCTGTAATACCCCATTTACTAAATTCATTCTCAAGGTGTTCCTTCCTCTCAGTTCTATGATCCATATTCAAATAGAATATAGGAGGTAAACCTTTTAATTTATTATCAAACTTTGTCATTTTTAAACACCGACATATCAGGAAGATAGGGGTAATCCTTATAAGACCAATCTTTAACTGGTGTATTCACTGCTGTTTGAAATTTTTCCAATCCTTCAGAAGCCTTCTCTGGTGTCATGTAATAATGATATCCCATAATGTCTATATCTTGATCTCTCCAAGGTCTATAAAAATCTCTACCATCACACGACATTCTTTTTAGAGTATAATATGCCGTTGGATTATCAGTAAGAATCATACCACCACGTCCTAGTGGTAGATGTTTTCTTTGTTGAAAACTTAAACAAAAATATGTACCAGGAATATATGAATTCTTCTCCCACAAAACAGCAGCATCAACAATGTTGGTGCTGCCAATATAATAATATTTTTCCCATTTTTTATCTTCCCATCTCCACTTCTTTAATCCAATCTTCTTCATGATGAATGGGACTGAGATATATGTATTAGTTGGTACTTCTACAAAATCATACTTCTCATATCTCATACACAATTCTAATGCATGTGTACATGAGTCAACAGCAACTCCATAAGTAGAACCATAAAAATTAGCAATGGTTTGTTCAAACTGATGAATTGTTGAATCTCTTACTACTTGATCAGTCAGCGGAGTTGTATAGTTCATAATCCATAGCGTATAGTTTATTAAATTCTTCCATGTCAGGTTCTACAACCTGATGGAATAACTTCTTTGCCAACATAGTATAATTCGGCACAAAATATTTAGACTGTCTCAAATGCTGTATATCTAAGTCCATATCAAGAAAATTATTAACCTTCTTTTTTAAGTTACTATCTAATTTTAATAACTTAAGTTTACCATTATATTCCAAACACAATCTTAAAAATAAATGTTGAGGTGCAGTGTGTTCATCATACACATACTTCTTATTCTTAACTTGTTTTAATACCCAATCAAATGGTGGTTTATATCTACACATAAATTCATTCATTCCAGATACCCACCTAGTACATGGGTCTCTAGTCATAGCAAAAAAAGTATATCCACTCTCAACCAAAAACTCTGCCATAGTTTCATAATCCTTGGCTCTACGAAAATTCTCCAAAGGTATAAACGTCATACCCTCAGAGATAAATGCTGATGTTATTGAAGTACTTCCACACTTATCAACATGCAGATATACTAATTTTTTCTTTACATCAAGATAACAATTAATAAAACCATCTCTATGAATTACTTGTTCAGGTAATCCTCGTTTTAATTTAAAAGTAAATGATGAACAATAGTCTGGATACTTATCCACAAGATCATCTATAACTGCCCTACGCTGAGGGACATCTCTTGATATTAAAGAGTCAACTACCATGGCTTAGGTACAGTCGGCATCTTCTTAACTGTATCTTGAATCAAAGGTAACATATCATTCTCAACTCTCTCTGCAATCTTATCAATAACATTAACATCTATATCCATAAATGGTGGAATGATTCCTAAAATTCTTAATAAACCATCTACAAATAATGCTAATGCTGTAAATCCTAGAATCATAGAGATAACCGTTGCGTCTCTATTATGCTTACGCATAGAAGCTTCATCAATTGCTTTTGCTTCGTCCACGGCAGACTTAATTAGGAGATCTACTTCTTTCTTAGTATAGAATCCACCTATTCCAGGTATGTCGTGTATGTCATATCTTCTTGGACTCATAAACCTCCTTTAGTATATTTTTGTAAGAGGATTTGTTGGGTGGTATAAAACGTCCTCTCTTTCCCAAGAATCTATCATGTCGGGAATTTCTGATCTTGGCACATACATTGGATGATCATAAGGATCAGGTCCAATTAACTCAAACCGAACAGCATCCAAAATTCTATTAAAAGATCTTGACATCTGACGATATCCAGATCCAACATATAGTTGTCCAGCAAAGACGGATACAGTGGCTACACCCCAAAAGATGTAATAAAATTTAGACTTCACTTGGTTTCTTGCTTTAGTTACTTTTAAATTAGTCATGTGCAGTAATTTGCATAGTATATCTGTTGGTTGATCCAACGTTAGCCGCAATATGCGGAGTGTCACCTCGCCACATTATATATTCTCCCTTAGTCCAGTTCACTACAGGTTTTGTGTCAACCTCAAAGTAATGTCCTGATTCCCAGTCATTTAGGAATATTAATATTCTACAGATATTTTCTAGTTTGTCAAGATTATGTAATGCCTTATACCGAGGATAAGTATCCCTATGCTCTGGCATAATAGTTCCTGGTGGCATACAATAAACAGATGAACAAGCATCTTGTAAATTATATTTACCGACAAGATATTCCTTCACGTCAATACACCACTCAGGAACTCCTTTATACTCCTCTAATAATAATCCAGTATAGTTAACATAAAGATGTCCTATAGACTTCCACTTTTCTACAGTCTTATCACATGGGAACTGTCTTCTGTCTGGGTAATCAATCTCAGTAGGATCACCCATCATCTCTAAAGGTATTATCATGAAAAACTAAAACCTCCAAACTTATCTTTAAACTTTGTCTCAGGAGTATCCTCCTTATCATGTCCATTATCAACTACACCTTCCTGTGCATTCTGTTCAACATCATATAGTCTCATCTTGGCACGATCTATACCCACAATAAATCTCTTGAACATTGTAGGGTCATTATATCTATTCTTTAATTGCTTAACCATTATTTGGTTGAGACCTTCCAACTCCTCAGTAGATATGAGAGCGAACATAAGGTCAGCAGTAGCAGGGAGTCCAAAGGATTCTGAAGTGTCAGTAAGGTCAACATCGCTGTTGCCAAAACCAGCACGAGTAGTTTGAGTAGCACTAACAATCGGTACATTAGACTCGACAGCAAGACCACGAAGCTCCTCTGCAATCGCTTTAATATACGAGTAAGAGTTGACAGTTGAATTACCACGATACCTCGATGATGCACATATATTTAAGTAATCAATAAAAATTATATCAGGTCTAAATGATTTCTTCAATGCTAATTCATTTAGCAATGCTTTAAAATGTCCTGAATGAGCAGATGCAGTAGGGTACTCCTTAATTATAAGTTGTCCCTGTGTCTTAGTTAAAAGATTTTGTATCTTCCCTTCAAACATTGGTTTAGGAAGATCTGTTATGTCTTGTATATTGACATTAAGTAGATTAGCATCAATCCTCTCCGCAATCTTTTCCTCTGCCATTTCCATCGTAATGTAGAGAACATTTTTTCCTTGGAAGAGGACACTGCTAGCCACATGACACATGAATAAAGATTTTCCAACACCTGTGCCAGCGAGAGCAACGTTGAGAGTTTTATTCGGTAGACCACCCTTTGTAATCTTGTTAAAATATTCAAGGTCGAATGGGATTTTTTCTTCCTTCTTATGGTAGTACTCATAACGTTCTTCAACATTACCAAAATAATCGTGTCCTATATTATTATCAAAGGATACTGCTAGAGCATCAGATAATATTGTAGGAATAGCATCTTGAGTTTTCTTATCATCTTGACCATCAGCAATACTAATAGACTCCATGAGTGCTAAGTAGATAGCACGTTCTCTACACCACTTCTCAGTAGAATCTAATAACCATTGATGATCTTGTGGACGTTTCTCAAGACAACCTACTAACTGTTGAATGTCTTGAAGTGTTTGTTCTGTGAGATCTTTACGATTTGATACTTCAATAAGAAGTGCCTCTACAGTTATTTGAGTATCATACTTAGTAATAAACTGTACGGTCTCTTCAAAGACTAACTTCTGACCTTGTTCTTGGAAATAGTCTGGTTCAATAAAAGGGATTACCTTCCGAGAATACTCTTCATTATAAATGAGGTTCTCAAGGATGGTGACTTCAAGTGTTTCCATCAGTTACCATAACAGAATTCTTCTTTTGCTATAGTGTCTAATTTTTGTAATATATCTTCTGTAAAATACTCTTCTGGATCTTTATATATTGCTTTAGCATAAACCTTCTTACCATTAATCTCATATCTACCTGCAACATTTTTCCACAACCCTCCAATCTCACCCAATTCAAGGAGACCGTAATACCTATCTAAACCACGTTGATCGTAGTAAAGACGTATATTTACTTCTTTGTTTTCTTTGGAGAGTCTAGATTTGGCTGTCTTAGCTTTAATAAGGTTTCCAACAACCTCGCTCTGATCCTTTTCCTTTTTTTTGCTGAGATAAATGATCGTAGACGAGGCATATTTGAGACCAGAGCCTCCTCCCATTTCTTTAGTTGGGACATAAGATCCGATAACATCGTAGGTGTGATTTGTGACTATAAGTGGTATGTTTGCTTGACCAAGTTTTAATGTTAGCATACGGAATGCTCCTTTCACAAGTTGAGATTTGGTCATGTCTCTGACTTGCTTATCATCTAATGCGTCTCTGATTTCTTTTTCAGTTGACAACATACCTAAAGAGTCTAACACAAACATACAAGGTTTGCGATCTTCCTCAGGTGTCTTAAGGTATATATCTACTGCCTTAAGTGCCTTAGTACGGAACTCTTCAATAGTAACTACATTAACAACAACAGTTCTTTTTAAATCAAGTCCACGAGACTCAAGTAATCCTTTATTAACTGCGGCTTCAGTATCAAAATAGAGACAATAACCATCAGGATTAGTATCAAGGAAGTTTTTAACCACTGCGAGGGAGAAAAAAGTCTTTCCAGTACTGCTTTCACCAGCGATGGCAGTAATCTTATTACGAGATACCCCACCATAAACGGAACCTGACACCACTGCGTTAAAGATGTATGATCCTGTATCGATGAACTCTTCTCTTTCTTCGATGTCTTCTGCGAGTTGGGTGTATTCGTCTCCAATTTCTTTAACGATTTCCTTTAAAAAATCCATAACTATTTCTTTTCATCATGTTTGTGGTTTAGTTTACCAGACATCTTATATGCCTCTTTGTTTCCACCGTGACCATGTGCAATGCCTAGTTCATGCATCTTAGAATGTTCATCGATCTGGTCTCTTAGATCCTTCTTACCTGCTCCAAATGTAAGAAAAATTCCATATGCAACTAAAGCACCTAAAAGTAAACCAAAGAATAAAATTAATCCTTGATCAGGTGTCAAGTTTAAGTGTGGAATTAAAACATCAGGTTGCTTCTCCCATGTATTGGGTAGTGTATATACTGATGGTCTTGATAGAAAGATCATTATAGTAAACTTAATAGAGATATTATACCACTATTTAATCTAGATTACCATACCATGTGATTCTCTTAAGATTTTTTTATAACACCCGTTTGGATTTTGATCTATAGTTTCTTTTACTAACTTCAATTTTTGAAACAGTGCTGTATCACCACCTAAGTGTAAAGCACTTACGATAGTTCCTAACTCCTTATCAGTTATAGGTAAATCCATTAGGTAAAAAACGCCTCCAGCGTTGCAGTTTTTTCTACATTCCAACCAATCGCATTAAGAATTGCTTTGAGAGGTTCTAAAAAGGACTTCTCAAATTGTAGATCGTAATCGACATAGTTGTTCAATTCAAGTTCTTTAGGAAATTCTTGAATAAATGACAACACATTCTCGTGAATGGGATTGGGTAACTTAAGATAACAAAATTTAACTTTCTCACCATTGTTGATGAGTGAGTACTTATTGTCTAACTTATTTTTCTTAACATAGTAGTTAAACAGCAAAGCCCCCCGTATATGTATAGGAGTTCCCTTTGCATAGATTGAATTTACTGCTCTATACTTCTCAACATTACTTGCAGATCTTGGAAAGGAGATATCTTCTGGTGGAAGAGTCTTAAATTCTGCACGAGACTTATCAATAAAATCAATAACTTCATCCTCAGTTCCATTCATCATAAGTTTAAGAGCATCCTTAATCATGGTACGGCAAGGTGCAGGTGTAGAAGACTTAACTGCTTCAATACCCATCATCTTCAACTTAGGTTCGTTGTACTGTACTCCTTCACTATTCCATACATTAAGGATGTATCTCTTCTTAGCAGTCCATATACCCCTCTCTGCGATGTTCTCTCGCTTCATTTGCATCTTCTGATCATATGCATTTACGTAGTCGGCCAATTCTTGGTAAGAACTTTCAATATAAGGTTCAAGTTTAGTTTCACACACCTGATCAAGGAACCTGACAACGCCCTCAGTAGTTTTCTCTCTCCCCTTGTATACAGTTTCAACCAAATCACCCATATTAAGATAAATGGAATCAGTATCTGAAGCAATAACATAATCAATCTCCTTTGTTTTCATAAGTTTATTCAAATAAGAATTCATCTTATTCTCTATCCAACGTATGGATACTTGTCCAGACAGAGTAATGGCTTCTGCATTAGCAAGTTTGTAATACCTGAAGTACTGATTGCCGATAGCACCATAAGCAGAGTTAAGAGATATCTTCTTCGCCATTTGAATATTGTTGCATCGAGCAATCTCCTTCTCCAATGCTTCTGTAGGTGTCTTCTCATACTGTTGCTTTGCGTCCAACATTTTCTTTTTGAAGATCACACGATCTCCATACATCTTATCCATAAGTTCTGGAAGGAACCCACGCACATCCTTCCTATACTGTGCTCCATTGGCACATGTAGCATACTCACCCTCAATCAATGTCTCTTTGTTTAAGATCCCTTCAACGCTCGCACTGGGATGTCTAGTCTCCCTGAGGGTCTCTGGACTGATATTATATTGCATAATAAGATGAGGGTACAGACTGTTGAGGTCAAAACTAACCACCCAATCATACTTTCCTGGAATCGGTTCCTTGACATAAGCACCTGC
>Ga0163179_10002074_pt1 | contig 14048 bp, 5 predicted proteins | sample AtlANTMetagenome_FD_109643 | JGI IMG/M metagenome (GOLD analysis project Ga0163179, IMG submission 109643) | Marine eukaryotic phytoplankton communities from the Atlantic Ocean - Atlantic ANT 2 Metagenome | ecosystem: Environmental > Aquatic > Marine > Oceanic | place: North Atlantic Ocean...
CTAAATTTAATGGATCTGGTCCTGGTGGTGAAGGTTGATTACCAGTTAATGGGTAATCAGTTTCTAGTGTAGATAAGTCAGGTACTACTTTATAAATAGCTGAAGCAGCTACTGAAGCTGATGCTTCTTCTGCTACGGTGATAGCATAAGCAACACCCTTAGGGTTAGGAGATATACCATCACCCATAACTGATGTACCATCATGTACATATTTTTCAACCTGATCAATTACATATTTAACACCTTTTGGTTGGCTGTCATCAGGGCCACCACCCGTTAGGTTTGTACCATCATGCACATAAGTATCAGTAGCTAATTTAGCTGCATCTGCTGTAGTTTTAGCTGGTATTGCATAAGTATCTTTAGCAGTATCTGCAGTACTGATAGCATAAGCAACCCCTTGAGGGTTACCACTAAGGCCATCACCTTTTACTGTCCAAGTAGCACCATTATCGGTTGTTGTACCAACTAATGCGTCAGTAGCTTGTTTAGCTGGGATAGCATAAGTATCCCTAGCATCAACAGCAACTGCATCTGCTGCGTCTGCAGTTACAATTGCATACTTCAAACCCTTAGGTTCACCGACATCAGGCCCTCCACCTTGTGGGTCTGTACCGTCATGTACGTAGGTGTCAACTTGATTTACAACAAATTCAACACCTTTAGGGTTAGGAGATTGTCCGTCACCCTTCAATGTCCAAGTGACACCATTATCGGTTGTTGTACCAACTAGCGTATCAGTAGCTAATTTAGCATCATCTGCTTTATCGTCTGCTCCATCAGCTGTATTTACAGCATCAGCAGCTTTACTAAAGGCTGATTTGTAATCATTAGTTGAGGAATCCCACTCTTGTGAGTTATCTAAAGCATCTTTTGCATTATTAGTATTCTCTTGAGTGGAGTATAAATTCTGTGTGTAGTTATCGTTTAGATCAGCTGATCTAATAGCTGAGCCAGGGTAGAAGGTGGCAACGAGATTACTATCATCTGTAGATCGATAAATAGAAATAACAGCTTCATCAGCTGGGGCTGTATTAAATTTGATATGTGTAGCATCGGAAAAAGTATAGTCGGTTGTAGGAACATCCGAGTTATTTACACTTACTTTAACGTCGCTCTGTTTGATATAGGGAAATGTAAATGCAAAGGTGTCTTCAGCACCATCGCCTGTATGAGGGTCTTTTGTTCTAGCCATAGTTGCTATTTATTAGACTTCAATAAGTCGTTAATTTGTGTTTGTACACGGGCGGCTTCTGTGTTTGCTCCTCTCTTCAGGAGACCTTGTTTATTCTGTTCTAGTATATCTAGGCTCTTATAGGAGTCATTCTCTAACTGTAGAGCACTCCAAGCTGCTTTAAATGCAGCATTATGAATACGATCTAATTCTTTATGGATATAAGAGTCACTAATTGGGAACTCTTTCTGACTCTTCTTACCACGAGAATTAACATAACTCTGTGTATACTTACCACGTTGGTCTGCTGCCATTAGTTTTTTTATCTGCAGCTGTAATCCACCGTGTTTTGCTACCCAATTGTTGATAAAATGTCGCTCTCTTGAAGTTAGATCATGTCCTGTAAGTCTGTTAGTACGTAATGTATTTAAATTATTCCATCCTGTACCTAACAACCATTGTCTAAACGGTTCAGTTCCACCATTACTTTTGAAGAAAGGTAGTAAACCATTAAGAGCTGCTGTCATAGGTTCCTGATAATTAATAGGTTGACCTGTATATACGTCTAATTGATCTCTCAACTCATCACTATCAGCAAATAGGAACTTACTGTAGTTCTTATGGAATGACATTACATCATTATCAACGTCTTTCAGTTGTGGACTGATGATATTATTCAAGATACTACGTGAACCTGACCAGTAGAATGGTACTAGTGGGTCTGTCCAACCTGCAATAAACTTATTTACGACACGTTCATCACGTCCTATAAGCCCTGCAAGCGGTGCCATACCACTAAGGAAGGTTTGATTAGTCACATTCATTGTTAATGCATGTGCAATCTTAATTAAACCGTCTTCCATCCAATGTGAATCAGCACGTTGTCCATTCCAAATGACATCAGCTGTTAGTGAAAGAATTTGTTGATAAGGTTCTAAACCTTTATAACTATACCAAGTACCGTTTAATCTAATGCTATTGGGTTTCCAACCCATCCGCATCATATGTCTCTTCTCTGAAGCATTTACTGGACCATTACCAGTTAGATCTCCGTTTACTGCCATCAGTCCTGCACCCATAACAACTGCAGATCCCATAACCTGACGGCCACGATATTCAGCTTGTAGTGATTTAAGTGCAGCCATAGGATCACTTACATCAGTAATACCATGTGTACGTAACACTTCCATTACTTCCTGAGTTGACTTAGCAGTGAATGCCTTATTACCTTTACCAATTGCTTCAGGTAAAGCACTTAATGGATTGTATGACCAGGCCATCTTAAAGCCATTTACACCAGTTCTAGGGAACATGAACAATGGTTTTAGGATAGGTACCCTAGCAATCAATCTATCTAAATCTTTAACTGTCTTACTATCTAAGTTAAGAGCAATCTCTTGTGAAGCATGTCTAGCAGCTTCGTCAGTTAGTAGTCCAGTCCTATCGAATGAATTATCGTATAATTGCTTCTGTAGTTTATCGAAGTCACCTTGTTTAATTATACCGTTAGTACTATCAAGTAATTGGTCATAAGCTTTAGCTCGTGCCGTACCGCTAGCCATCATGGAGTTCGTAAACCCATCAATGGAGTGTAGTGCGTTAATACCCCAACGGTTGATCTTTAGGTTATTATACCAAGAAGTTGCCTTTGCCATGTTAAGCAATGCTAGTTGACCGTGCTTACCTTCAGCACGCCATCCTTCTGCCATACTCTCTAGTACTTCAAAGTTATCACTAGGAGCAAATTTGACATCATGACGACCACGCATCATAGCTTGTTCTGGATTAGCTACAGCAAAATTCCACTCTTTATGCATATGTTTGAATGCACGTTGGAAGTTTTCAACGACACCACCATATGTATATAAAGCTCTCTTTATTAGTGCTGGAGCAGATGCATCACCTGTTACTGATTTAAATGCAGAACCAGCTAATACTGAAACAGGTTTACCTACTGTAAGTATAGTGTTACCAGCAAAAGCTCTTAAAGGTGCTAGACCGTTCAACATACTGTTGTACCGTACACCATGTATACCTTGTACTAGTAAACTCTTAGTTGCTGGATCGTTATCCCAGACTAACTTAGAAAGACTTACGTTCTGTTCTGCCCATCTATGTAACTTAAGTAGATCATCTACATTACCTTCTGTTAGGTCATACGCTTTAATGAACGCATCTAAGTAGTCAGGTTCATATAAAGCAACACGTTCCATTTCTTCTACGAAATTAGTAGCAGAAGTTTTAGCATCAGCTAGATTCTTAGCGAATCCCTCTTGGAACTCTTTAAGCTGTTTTACATTGAAGTTCTTACTCTTAGCCATGTCTAACAGGTTACCAGTATATCCCCATAGGTACCGTACTGCACGTGTTTCTTTAGCTACAAGTCCGAGATTCTCGAATAACATGCCTTGTTGTCTTGATGTCTCTAATACATCATCTAATATAACTGCTGCCTTAGCGTTACTAGCTACTGCATCCGCAGCTTGTTGTACTGCTAATGCAGAGGCTCTGATGTAATCTGGATCTAAATCTCTTAATACCTGTCTTACAGCTGCTTCATAGACAAGGAAATCATCAGTATCAAGGAACTCAGCTCCTTTCAACACTTTTCTCTTTAAGTCATTAACAGTAGCAGCGAATTGCTTAGGTTCTATATTGTGTATATCTCTAGCAACTTGATCTACAGCAGCTTGGAATTCTTCAGGTACTACTTTCCAAGTACCTTCAATCATCGCTTCCATATCCTTACCAGGAGTTACAGCAGCAACAATCTCATCTAGGATCTCTCCCCGTTCTGTACCATCTGCAGCATTGTAAAGTTTCCTCATACCTTTTGTAGGTAGGACAGCTCTAGCGACACCTTTAGTGGTGTTTAGGTTATGTTGTATCCTATGATGGTCATAGACCGCTCCTAGAGCATCTGCTGGGCCGCTGTTAGCTACTGCACGTGCTTGTGCTTCTGCAGGTTCATGTAGGATTGGGTCATATTCACCTTGATTAGTTTGTACACGTTCAACAGCTTCATCAGCTAGTGAGTTATTACGTACTTGAGCGGCTTCATCAATGTGCTTAGTTACTGGATCGAATGGTAGTTCATCTACTTCCGTCCGTTTACGTAGTTCAGTTAGTTCAGCCAACCTCATTTCATCAGCTTCACCTAATTCATCAAGTAAACCTAATTCATTAATCTGATCATCAATCTGTCTGATAGCAGGACTCCTTGCCTGCATTGCAATTTCATCAGCATTCCTTGTTAGTGCTGCAGCTGCTTCATCTGTCTGAGGTGTTACAACTAGACCAGGATCCCATTCAACTCGTGTACCTGGTGCTACAGGTTGCTTAGCTGCTTTCCATTTTTGTACATCGTATTCATGTATCCACGATGCAGCAAATGGATTCTCCTTAGGCCTACCCTTATAATAAGCTTTTAATGCAAAGATGCCTGTTATGAGTTCACCTGCTGCGGCAAATCCCATATTCTCATATAACTGGTATTTACGTCTTTCGTCAGGTCCAGCACCTTCTCTTGTAGCCCAAGGTAAGTCCCAACCGAATGCATCATTCAGTGCTTTAGCTGCGTTCTCATCTTCAGCAGTTGATGATGCTGCAACAATAGTTGTATCGATACCTAGCCGTGCTGCGATTGCACCTGTAGTCTTCACTGCTCCTGGTAGAGCAACAGCCCATGGTGAAGCAGCTAGTCTAGGTATAATAGATTGTGGTGCTAGTAGTGAGGGAAGTACTACACCTGATATCTGACGTATAGCATGGTGTGCTCCATTGTCAGATTGTGGGTTATGCTTATGCCAGAATTGATCTGCTGCTGATGTTGACTCTTGGATCAAGTTAGCACTTTCGACACCATCTCCAGCTAATTCATCCCAACCTGATTGGGTAGAACCAATCACTGATCCAATATTCCTAGCAAGTCCAAAGGCAGTGTCACCTACACCCTGTAGTACAGAGATCTTTGCATCTGTTGCTTCCTGCTGCTTATCAATCATCCCACCTAACCAACTCTTATTATCCTGTTCATAGGCATCGAGTTGACCTTGGGCTTGTTCTGAAGCACCTGGTGTGAAGTCAGGGCCAGCTTTACCAGCAGCTGAAGGTGTGAGCTGAGAGGCAGCTTCTGCTGCTGCCTCCTTTTGCTCCTCTTCAGCTAATAGTTCATTCCAGTATTGTTGATCTAAATTTGAATAGGTCATATCACATCCCTCCAATATGGGGGATTAGACGGCATGCCCGTACCTGTACCATCGTCATAATTGTTCAAGTATCCATAGTACCTGTTCTCAAAGTCTGCTGAATGTGCATTTACTTGACTACCTCCAGGTATGGAAGGCCAAGTTCCTCTTAGTTTAGCCATTACTCTCCTCAAATTACCTGCTGCTAAATCTCGTTCGACACCTGGGTAAATTGATTTGATGAAGTGCCAGTTCATTTTTATTTGATTCTCTGGGCTGAATATATCATTCTCCCAATCTAATCCAGCAGCTTCCCATCTCTGTTTCAATACATTTTTATTGTTAATGGATGGCATATGTTGGAAAGCACCCATTGCACTGGAACCGGATGTATATGACATCGCTATTCTCCAAGCTTCAGCTGCTGTACTTTTACTTATCCTACGATCCACAATTCCTGGGTTAATTGAATCCCAACCTCCTTCTCCACCTAAAATTGCGTAAGCTAATGCTTGTGCAGGTTTCGGTGTGTTTGAGGCTCTAAGTGGAGCTACTGATGCTGATTTTGGGTTTATATTTGCAGGATTCGACATATTTGTAAGACCCATACCCATCTGGTATGCACCTGACAACTGCCGCTGTTCTGGATTGAGTAGAGCTGATTGTATAACTGCGCCTGAATCACTGCTGTTGTGGATTAGCACTCTTTTTACTCCTTCGGGTAGACTGTTAAATTCTTCTTCGTCAATATACTCTTCATCTTGTAATGGTTTACCAAGTCTCTCAGCATGTACTGCAAATATTAAACTAGCAGGTAGTCCTGTTGCTCTTTGTAGCGCCATTCCTATACTACTATCTACAAAGGATTGTACTTGTGGCTTCCCATTTATATAGTAACTGTTTATAACTTCATCTGCTACTACAGGTTCATAGTTACTCGTACCTACACCTAATACTCTATCTTTATATGAAACACCTGGATAGTCATCAAGACTAGCCATAGCTTTGATTTTAGTGTTTGGTAATGCAACATCCTGGTTAAAGTGTGAGAAACTACGTTTCGAGTTAGGTACCTGTACTTCATCACCATCAGCATTAGTCACCTTAGCAGGTGATAATTGATACCATGTTGGGTTCTCTGCTAAGAATTCTAAGGTCTGTTTCTTTGCCATCTGAGCTATACCAGCCATATTAGATGAACCATGTCTCTTTAGTAATTCTTTGAACTCATCATTATACCTTATTCTTAATCTAGCCTCTAGGAGATCGTGGTTTTTAAATGATGTCCAATCTTCACTGTCCTTTAATACAATATCTTGACCACTAAGATCAGGACCATCATCTAGTAATGCATCAAGTCCTTTCTTATAATGTAGTCCATACTTCTCTTCAGGACTCTGAGCTTTACCAGCAGCAGAGGAAATGGTTTGTGAAAATACTTGTGCTATAGACTGCCTACTTAGCCCAGATTCTGATAATTTTTCAGAGAACTCTTGTTGACTCATAGGTAGCTGACCATTCCAACCTTCGGTAGGGTGCCAGTATTGTTCTACAGCTTCTTTCACTGCTTGACCTTGAGCGAAATTTTTACGCGCCTCTTGGGCTTGCATTCTATTTACAGCAGCATTACGTGACTGTTCTAGCAATTCATCCATCATCGCCTTTCTCCAAGGTGACCAGCCTTGTGGTTGACGACTCGCCACTTCTATGTAGTCTTGTATATGCTCTGATGTGACTGTTCCAGTGGTTATGCCAGCTTTTAGTTTTTCATGTATTTCACCGAATGCCATATTATGATCAGGCTTGCCAGCCTTGTCACTACGTAGGAAAGCAAGTTTATTCTGTAACGTTAGTAAAGAATGTGGTCCTTCATATAGTGCATTGTTAAATTCAGTAGCCTCATGAGTAGCATATGTGTCACTATCTTTCTCTCTTACTGCATTATGGAATCTCCCACGTTCTTGAGATTCAACTTGCCTTACATGTTTACCAATGGAATCGAGGATACCTGGCACATTATCTGTGATACTGATTTGATGTTTATCAGTAAAGTGGCCACGCATTTGCCTAAGGCCTGATTCAAATTCTGCAGTATTCCTACTACGTCTTATCTCTCCCCAGGTTTTAGTTACCCCACCATCAAGTACAATTTCAGTATCATCTCCTCCCAATAAAAAGCTAGAATATCTTTCTGCTGAGTTATGAGCAAGAGCAGTCATTGCTGTTATATCTCGCTGACCATACAGGTCAACAATTGCTAACATTTGCTCAGGTGTTACTTCTACACCAAGCTTCTCTGACTCAGCTTTCGCATACATCTGTGCTTCAAATGTATTACCAGCTATAATTGCTTTATCTCTTTCCCACCGAGCTACTTGGGAACCTGGTGCTCCAATCTCTAGTATTTGGTTGGAAGTTGCTTTATTTCTATGTATCTTCTCTTTCTCAACATATTCACCAACCATTTGAGCTAAGGCTGGTGCCATCTCCATTAAAGAGCCGAAACCTTGAGCTTGCTTAGGTCCAGGATTTCCTCTACTTCTTTGTAGATTTTCAAACTCCCTTTGAGCATTTAACTGCTCTCGGTCATGAATTAGTTTGTAATTAGCTTGGGTTAATTTATGGTTTTCTTTTAAATTTTCGCTCTCTATTTTGTACTTAGTATTTAAAGCACTTATATGAGAGGCTTTTTGAGACTTAACTAGAGAAGCCGTAGCTTTTATTTGCTCTATTTTGTCAGCCCCTTTCTTTAGCTCCTTTTGAGCCATCTTTTCAATAGGTAGTTCTAAGTGATAATCACTATAACCCCTATCTCTTGCATAAAATTGTGCCATTTATTCTTCCGTAGAAGTTAAAGTTTACATGATACCCATTAGTCCGCCGAGAAAGCCAATACCTGCTCCAATAGGAGCACCGACTCCACCGAACATAGCACCTATACCAGCTCCAGTCATAGCTCCACCGATAGCACCAGCAGCTGCATTACCACCACCACCACTGCCACCGCCGGTAGCGTAAACACCCTCAACAGGTTCAGGTCCGTAGACTGGAATCATAGGGTCAAGTACTGTTGCTCTAGGTATTGATAGTGGTTTAGGTGGTGCAGGCATTAAGGATGGTCTTGTCATCCTCTTAGCATCTGCTGCTATATTAGCTGCGAATTGATCATGCTCTACCTTCTTCAATGAAGAGTCGTAAGCACGCATGATGCTTAATTTAGATGCAGCATTTTGTTCTGTTTGTAGTTGGTAGCTCTTCTCTAAGGCGTCAATATCACTGTGAAATTTATTTTCAGATACTTGAAAATCAGCTTCTTTATATTGTAAATCCATATCCAGTCCATACATGGATAGGTTATAAGCAGAGTCAGCTCTAGTCACACCATCTCTTAATTGTGCTGCTCCTCTACCAGCTTCAGCTACAATAGATTGATATGTTTTTGCTGCTGATCTACCTGCTGTACCTCTAGCGTCTGCTTGACCTTCAGCTTGCAACCTCTTAACTAAGTTGTCTTGACTTGTAAAAGCTGCTTTAGCTCTATTGGCTTGGTTTTTTAAAGTAGCTTCCTCCTTCTGCAAACCTGTCATCAAGTGAGCTTTATCTATAGCCAGTTCCCTACTTTGTCTGGCATATTTCAGATCTTTAGTGTTCTTCTGATAAGCTATGTTAGATTTAGCTGCACTGAATGCTAGCTGTTCTTGACGTTCTCTATTTACATTACGTGCATTCTCATATGCTAGGCCTGCTGCTCTTTGGTTTAATCCGATCTGTGCTCCGTAGAGTGCTTCGGATTTATTGTAGGCGGCTACTTGGGAGTTATATTTAACCTCCCGCATTTGCATAGCATAGTCCCATTGTTGTGCTTGGGACTGCTCTTGGTATAAAGCGGTACGTTCTATGTGGTGACGCTGCAGCTCATTGGAAAGTAGCTGCTGTTCATAATTACGATCAATAGTAAAGTTATTGAATTCATAATTATCCATATCATATTCATATCTATCCTCCGAATTATCATCACCTCCGCCTCCACCGCCTCCACCGCCGCTCATCATCTCTAGACCCATAAGGGATCTATCAAATTGTCTGCGGTATTGTTCGCCGGGAGGGAGTATCTCCATGAAATCCATTCAGTTTATTCTCCTAAATTTTTTTTAAACATTTGACGCATTTTAAAGGACACCTCTTGCATTTTACTTGGACCTTGTGTCAGTAGAGCTACTAAGGGTACTACTTCTTGGTGATAATCTCTCCATACATGTGCATAGATTTGATCTGTTTCATCACCTTCTCCCCATAAATTTGCTGCTAACCAAGCGTTATGCATAGTCACATGTTGTGATGTTAATGTGTCTCTATGCTTTACAAAGAATGGGTTATAAGGAAGTTCTACAAGCAAGTAGTTGATAGCTTCTAATAATTGATTTCTAGTTATCTTCTGGTCCATATCATATACATCATCTACTGTACGTGATATGCACATAAGTTTCCATAGGTATTCATATGCAAACTTATTCTTACCAGCAGCTTCCTTAATAATTTCTTTTGTTAATTTAGTGTAATGAGTTCTCTCGTTTTGGGTGGTCATTTGTTTAAGTTCTTCTATAGAATCGTGGTGAATAATTACCTTCCCACATCATTGAAGATAATGATACCGGGAATGGTGAATTGCTAAAAACTCTCAAGCTAAAGTTTTCTGTCTTTTGATGTAGTGGTACTGTAAAGACATCCTCTTCAAGTAGTGGTACGTCATCCGCTAAATACTGATCTGCTTCATGTACTGGTTGTACATCATACCAGGTATCTGTAGTGATTTCAATCTTCTGAGGTGGTCCTACCTTAAAACCTCCAGCTGCACCTCCAGTGAGAGAGGTCACAGACACTATTTCTCCTTCTACATAATTAGAACCACCATGAATGGTTAAATCTGTAATAGCACCATTGATAACTGTAGTATCAACTGTCAATCCAGTTCCATTTGCTGATGTAGTAGATACACCAGTATCAGCTGTATAACCACTACCTCCATATAAACGGCTTACCGTGTATTGTTCTGGAGCAGTGTTGAATTTAACTGTAGCTTGTGCATCAGTAGTAACTATACTATAAGTATTAGAAGCCTGCTTCGCACCATCTAATTTAACTATAATTCCGTTCTCCTCTTTAAGAGGGAATGGTACACTAAAGTCTGTAGTGGTTCCATCTCCTGTAAACTCTCTTAGTTCTCCTCTATATCCTTTACTCTTCACTTTAAAACTGACAACACTAGAAAGACCAACAGCAAACTTCATGCGTGCAATAGTTAATGCTGCTGCGTAATCTTTTATAGTTCCTTCAGGGTTTTTATTGAAGTAAGTCTTAGGGAGTTCTACATCATAATTATATTTATACCCAATAATTACATCAGCAGCAGTTAGTCCTGATATATCCTTATTAGGTACTTCAAAATATGGACTAGCTGTTGTATGATCTTGACCTGTAGGTCTGTTTGGTGTAATTGTAAAGCCAGACTCTGTTACACCTGCAAAGTTAGAGGATCCATTACCAGCAATTACTAGTACTGGTGTTAGATTTTCATTATCTTTATACCCTGTAGGTAAGTAACATTTAGTTAGATTATTAGTAGCATCATAAGTCATGGAACTAACAGCTCCATATAAATCCATATGTGGATTCACTTGTTTACCATCACTAGTGACAATAATCTCCTCCTCTGGTGTCTGAGTCAGGCTAGCACTAGCTAGTATATACTTACCTTTAGTTTCAACCATTGTCCACATACTATCAGAATCAACAGCAGCATGTTGTATATTACCTGGGAAGTCCCATCTAAACCATGCCTGCATGAGTATCTGATCACCTACAGTATAAGTTTTATGTAGGTACATTGTGTTGTCTAGTGGACCATATAAGGCGATTAGGAAGTTCTGTGGACTCGTTAGCATATTGGTAACAGTATCAGGTATCCATTCTGATACAACTTTACTGATATCATTTACTATAGGACTTTCTTCAGATCCTCTAGTTTGTGCTCCGAACACTCTTGTATAACTAGGAGTTTTACTGACAAAATTAATACTTGTTCCTACGTCTACTGGATCAATAGTAGAGTCCATCTCATAGTTAGCAATGCCACGTATGACTGCTGATGTTGGTGTTAATATTTCACCATCAGAGAATAGAATAAACTGTTGACTCTTACTGAATAGTATTAAACCCTGTGCAGTTGGTATCACTGCATGTAACACAGCAGGTCTAATACTTGAACAATTGATATCGATAGGATCTGAAGATGTTTGAGCTAATGCAGTAGCAAAGAAGAAGTCATAGAATTCTCCTGATTTACTCATAGCTACATTATCTTCAGACAATACTCCAAGTCTGTTGTTATGGAAAAACGTTTGCTGTATGGGGTATCCTACAAAACTAGGACTTGTGTTAGTAGATTCATCTCCAACCTTCCTATCAACCCATTCAGCCTTTTCAAATACAAATACATTCTCAGCTGTATTACGTAATTGATGTGGTAGTGTACTAGAATCCATACCTGGTGATACAGTTGGATCAATAGACTCTTTCCAATAACCTACACCGTGCTTCTCATTTTCAGCTGAAAAAATACTCCAATAAGTATCTTCTGCAGTACCGTCTTTGGAGTTAACAACTTTCACGATCCTATCATGTATAGAATCTGCAGGTAGGTCAGAGACAACATTAACTTGTTTACCAAAGGATCTTATAGTAGCGTTACCTTGATTGTCACTGCAACTTATCTCAAACTCTTTAGGCCAAAGATTTGTAACTGTAGTTGTGATGTCAGTTGTAGGACTTCCTGTAAAAGCTGTGACTGTAAGCTCATCATCTTTAAAGTAATCCTTACCATTAGTGTTTATGGTAACTGATGTAGCTACACCATTAGCATCTATAGTAACATCAACTGTAATACCAGTACCAGCACCAATAGTTGCAACTGGAATTACTAGGTCAGCACCACCTCCTAAATTACCAGCGATTGTGATATCTTCAGTAGCTATGAAATGCTTACCAGCATCAACTAGTGTAACTGTAGCAGCACCTGAACTATCAACATCTACTGAAAATGTAGCATCAATACCAATACCGGAAGTAGTGTAATCACTAGTTCCTATAGTATAAGTCCCTTCAACCCTTGCTGGATCTGCAGCACTAGGTGTTCCTAATGTAAGGATTTTAGACTTAGTAACTGTTACAGGTTTATTTACATATGAACCCTCAGTACCACCACTACCACCATCAACAGTTGGTGTTGTGGCTATTGAAGGTTGCATTAAGTCTAATTCTAATGTAGCTTCTAACCTTGTAATTGTTAAAGTACCAGGTATAGATAAAGTATTGAAACCATTCTCTAGTTCTGTAAGAATTTTTTCAGCAGTATTAACTAATTCTCCATTAGGCCCTGCTGGTGGTACAGCTTCCTTCTCAATAGTAGTGTACTCAGAGTCAAATGATTCATCACCTATCTTCACAGTTGCTGAATACCTTGAGCTGTATTTAACTTGAAATAAACGTATAGTAGCTTTAGATCCTAATATATAAGCATCTGCTGCTTCATTGTTTGTTGGTGCAGCTTGTTCACCTACAACTTTTGTTTTATTTGTTACGACAGAGTTATCTTGCACTGTCAATATATCATAATTATCTCGTGTAGTATCTAGATAACTCACACCATCAGGGTAAGTTACCGCACAAGCTGTACCATCAGATCTCCATATCTTGATAGGATCTGCTGCATGTATAGAAGCGCTGCCGTCAGCATTAGTTGTGTCTAAAATACATCCAATATATTTCTCTTCATTATCTCGTTTAATAAAGAACCACTTAGCATCAGCAAAGTCTGGTGAAGCTGTATCGGTTGATTCATGTACTGTCTTGATGAACTTAAAACCTGGTCTTTTTCTTAATCCAAATGTAGGGTCAGGGTATGCATTAAGGCACTCTCTAACCTGGCCAGGTTTCATTTTCTTATCTGTTTGCTTTGATACCCCACCTAAATAGCTAGGGATTGTTTGAGTGACTGCTGCCATTATCTGTAAAGTGCCTTATAAGGTTGATAACTCTTGTAGTAGTTTTGCCCTTGAGGGTGTCCAAAGAATGTATAGTCTCCTTGATTTGTTTCATACTCTAAAGCCATGGCTCTACCATAAGCTTCCTTCTGTTGTAACATTTGGTATTGACCTTGGTCACCTACAATTCTACTAGACACGATGGTAGCTGTTCTAGCTACAATGTAATCTTGTACAGGTACCGGTAAGTCAACCCAGTCAAATTTCCAAATAATGTCTAATGTTAATTTTTCATTAGGACCATCGGTGATTTCATAAGTATGATTATATTTATCGTATAACTTACCTGAACGTCTGACTACATTTTTACTGTAACTGACATTAGGTGATAAGTCTACTTGTAGCATATTATTTGGTATGACAAATTCTTTATTTGCGTCTGTTTTCTCTTTGTCGTAACCAAATTCTGTATTAAAACTCCAGCCTTCAGCCTGTACTTCTCGTGATACTGTTATTAAAGTATCGTAAGCAATCGCAACGTCCGGGTTGGTTTGATCGAGGGTGGTGACAGGTGCCTGACCAACTGACGCCAGGATTTGGTTAACTGCTGGTAATTCTTCTGTAGCGTTAGTGGTAGGAAAAGGCATA
>Ga0163179_10002076_pt1 | contig 14044 bp, 8 predicted proteins | sample AtlANTMetagenome_FD_109643 | JGI IMG/M metagenome (GOLD analysis project Ga0163179, IMG submission 109643) | Marine eukaryotic phytoplankton communities from the Atlantic Ocean - Atlantic ANT 2 Metagenome | ecosystem: Environmental > Aquatic > Marine > Oceanic | place: North Atlantic Ocean...
AAATATAAATGCAAATAATATTTGTATTTTTATCAATCCTATGCTTTCAAAAACTCAAGAAGAAATAAATTTAAAAGAATTTAAAGAAAAAGTTATTAATGACTATAGAACTATCTCTTTAAGTAGAGAAGTAAGTGTAATGGGAAGAAGAGATGTCTTGTCAGGTAAAGGGAAATTTGGAATTTTTGGCGATGGCAAGGAACTACCTCAAGTGGTTCTTAGTCACTTCTTTAAAAATGGAGATTACAGGTCAGGGTATTACAGGGACCAAACATTACTTCTCTCTCAAGATCTAATTTCTCCTAGAGAAATTTTTTCTACATTTTATGGTCATGCGGATGTTAACTATGAAAGAATGTCTGGAGGAAGACAAATGGCAGGTCATTTTTTAACAGAGATGTTAAATTCTAATAAAGAGTGGTTAGATCAGACAAATAAAAAAAATCATATATCAGATGTTTCCCCTACTGCAAGTCAAATGTCAAGGTTAGTTGGATTAGGACTTGCATCAAAAATTTATAGAAATAATAAAATTGAGAACTCAAGTAAGTTTTCTAGTAACGGAGATGAAATAGTTTGGGGATCAATAGGAAATGCAAGCACAAGTCAAGGAATCTTTTTTGAGGCAGTCAATGCATGTGGTGTATTGCAAATACCTGCTGTAATTAGTATATGGGATGATGGATATGGGATATCCGTTGAAAATAAATATCATACAACAAAAGAAAGTATATCTAAAGTTCTAAGTGGATTTAAATTGACAAAGAACATGTCAGGAATTGAAATACTGGAGGTTAAGGGATGGGATTACTCTTCTCTTATGAAGACATATTCATATGCAGAAAATATTGCTAGAAATTATCATGTTCCAGTAATTATTCATGCAACTGAATTAACTCAACCATTAGGTCACTCTACATCTGGTTCACATGAAAGATATAAATCTAAAGAAAGATTAGATTGGGAAAAATCAAATGATTGCAATTTAAAATTTAGAGAATGGATAATATCTAATAAAATTTGCACAGAAAAAAAATTACAGAATATTGATGATGAGATTAAAAAATATGTAAAAGATGAAAAGAGACTAGCATGGAAACATTATCAAGCACCTTTTTTAAAATCAAAAGATGAATTAGTATCTATATTTGCTCTATCTGATAAAAATCATCTAAAAGATATAATCAAAGAAAAAATTGAATTAATAGATGACTTAAACTTCTCTGAGCTTTTAAAAATTGCTAGAAATGCTATATATGACCTAGATGCTAGTGATAAATTAGTTAAAGATAAGCTAGAAGATTGGTGTAAGCTTAAAAAAAATCTATTATCAGAGAAATACTCTACAGACTTATATTCAATTGATATTGATGATCTTTCAAAAGAAACTTATACCTATCCAACTTATGATAATGCTAATGAAGTTGATGGAAGAATTGTATTGAGAGATAATTTTGATGAATTATTAAAGAATAATGATAATTTATTCATTTTTGGAGAAGATGTTGGTAAAATAGGTGATGTAAACCAAGGACTCGAGGGATTGCAAAAAAAATATGGAAAAAATAGAGTATTCGACACAGGGATAAGAGAGTCAACAATAGTTGGTCAAGCAATAGGAATGGCCCTTAGAGGACTTAAACCTATCGCTGAAATACAATACTTGGACTACGTTCTATACGCATTGCAAATACTTAGTGATGACTTAGCTACAATGAGCTATAGGACTCATGGAAGACAAATAGCTCCGATAATCCTTAGAACAAGAGGTCATAGATTGGAGGGAATATGGCACGCTGGATCTCCTCTTGGAGGACTAATTAACTTTTTAAGAGGAATATTTATCTTAACTCCTAGAAATATGACTAAAGCAGCAGGATTTTACAATTCTTTAATCAGATTAGATCAACCTGCAATTGTAATTGAACCATTAAATGGATATCGTACTAAAGAAAAGATGCCATCAAACCTTGGAGAGCTTACTACTCCTATCGGTGAAGTTGATATAATAAAAGAAGGGAAGGATCTTACAATAGTATCTTATGGTTCAACTTTAAATATAGTTGAAAAAGTGGGGGAAAAACTACTTGATTATGAAATAGATTGTGAAATAATAGATTTACAATCACTAATACCATTTGACCTATCACATAGAATTAAAAAAAGTGTTGAAAAAACTAACAGAATTCTAATTGTAGATGAGGATATGCCAGGAGGAGCCTCAAGTTATATTCTTCAAGAATTACTAACTACTCAAAAAATATATGATAAACTTGATAGCAAACCGCATCTCTTAACTGCTAAAGAACATAGACCCCCTTATGGTTCGGATGGCGACTATTCTAGTAAGCCTTCTTTTGAAGATATATTTGAAGAGGTTTATATGATTATGAATGAGGTAGACCCCAATAAATACAGAAATATTTAATTTTTATTAAATATTTTATAAATAAGCTCGGAAGATATTGCGTGATAGTTTGTATTGTCAAAATCAATTCCTTTTGATTTTTTATCAGCTTCTAATAAATAATTAAATATTTGTGATATATCTTTCATTGAATAATTAGGAGATGCTAGCTTATACTCTTCTATAAAATAAGGGTTTACACCCATTATTTTTGATGCCTCCCTTTTGTTTTCAACAGAATGATATAGGAAAAGTTTATTGAAAAAGTAAAAAACAGATGAAATCAATAATGTAAGAGGGTATTTCACAGAATTAGTCGACATATATTCAATGATTTCAATTGATTTAGTAAAATTCTTTTTACCAATATGTTTTGTTAATTCAAAAAAGTTATACTCTTTGCTAAAGCCTATTATGCTTTCAACTTCATCTGGTCTGATAATATCATTAGGGGAAGAATTAATCTTAAGTTTATCTAACTCGTTCTCAATCTGAGATAAGTTATTACCTATAAAGTCAGTTATAATTTGAATTGATTTAGGGTGAAGTTTGATTTTTTTCTCATCTGCAATTCCATTAATCCAATTAAATATTTGGTTCTCATAAATCTTGCTTGACTCAAATGCTAATCCGTTTTTCTTTGATAGACTATAAATTCTTTTTCTTTTATCCAACGATTGATTTATAAAAGACAATACAAGGATTGTTTTCTCATTGGGAGATTCTATATAGTTTAAAAGTTTGTCAAAGTTTTTTGAAATAGATTTAGCATCCTTTACTACAATAAAATTATAATCTCCAACTAATGGAAACCTTTTAGCAGCATCAATTACTTGGTCCTCATTAACTTCATCACCATAGAATTTAAAATAATCAAAATCTTTAGAATCTTCTGTTACTAGTTTAGAAGTAAGTGATTTAATTATATTATCAGCAAAATAATTTTCATCTCCTACTAATATATAGATTGGAAAGAATTCTTCATTGTTTATCTTAGCAATGATTTTTTTGTATTCGCTCATCAAAAGAAATAATTATGGAAAAGTTAAACTTCCCGACTTATAATTTCAAATTAAAAAAAAATAATAATAAAACTTACATTTTTGATGAAATAAGAAAGAAATGGATTTTTCTCTCACCTGAAGAATGGGTTAGGCAAAATTTTGTTATGTACATAAAATCAAAAGGTTACCCCCTATCTCTAATGAATATCGAAAAAGGGTTTTCTGTTAATGGAGTCTCTAAGCGATATGATATTGTTGTTTTTAATCAAATAGGAAAAGTAAATATTCTTGTTGAATGTAAGTCATTCAAACAGAAAATCCTTAATAATCATTTTGATCAGATAATGAGATACAATATAGAGTTAAAAAGTACATATCTTGTTGTATCAAATGGGATTAATCACTATTTTTTAAGATTTGATATTGATAATAGAAAACATGAATTTATTGATGATTTACCTTTATATCTAGAATGAAAGAAATTGCTGTAGTAATATTGAATTGGAATGGAATAGAATTATTAAAAAAATTTATTCCAAATACCGTAAACTATTCTAAAGAAGCTAATATTTATGTAATTGATAACTTTTCTAGTGATGGTTCTGTAGAGTTTTTAAAAACTAATCATCCAAATATTAATGTCATAGAACTTGATAAAAATTACGGCTTTGCAGAAGGTTATAATAGAGGACTTAAAAATGTTAATGAGGAGATATATTGTTTATTAAACTCTGATATTGAAGTAACAGAAAATTGGTTAGAACCAATAATTAAAGAGTTTAATAATATAAACACCTCTATTGCACAACCAATTATATTAGATTATAATAATAAGGAAAAATTTGAATATGCTGGAGCAGCTGGCGGTTTCATAGACAAATATGGATATCCTTTTTGTAGAGGAAGAGTTTTAAATTCAATAGAAAATAATATAAATCAGTATAAAGATTCTAAAATCTTTTGGGCTACTGGAGCATGTTTATTTGTTAGGAGAAAAGTATTTAATACTTTAAATGGATTTGATAAAGATTTTTTTGCCCATCAAGAAGAAATTGACTTTTGCTGGAGAGCATATAATTATGGTTATATATGTAAAGCTATTACTTCATCGAAAGTTTTTCATATTGGTGCTTACACAATAAAAGAAAATTCTTCTAAGACATTCTTAAATTACAGAAACTCTTTATACATGATAGTTAAGAATCTTCCATATAATAAATTATGGACTATTCTACCTCAAAGAATAATTATTGATATAATATCCTCATTCTACCTTCTATCTAATTTAAAATTTATGAGCTTTCTGTCTGTTTACAGGGCATATTTTAGCTTATTCGCAAGTTTTTTAATAATACTAAATAAAAGAGATGATTCTATAAAAAAAGATGATTATTACTATGTAAACAGTATAATCTACAGTTATTTTATCTTAAAAAAAAAGAAATTCTTTCAACTGAAATACAATAAATTAGCATAATTATATTAGATTTGTAGCTGAAAATTTTAATAACCAATTATTTTAGAAATGAAAACAAATATTTTAGTAGTTGGAGTTCTAGGTCTACTTCTTACTTCTTGTGTTTCGCAAAAGAAGTATTCAGATTTAGAAAAACTTCAACAAGACACAAAAGAATTACTAGATAATGCTTCAAGCAGATTAGATCGAGCTAGTCAAGGTTTAGCTGCTGCAAATGGAAGGAATGCTGCTCTAACTGAGCAAAATAAATTTCTAAGAGCAAACAATCAAGATTTGATTGATAATATGGGTAATTTAACAACACTTACTCAAAAGGGCGCAGAAAACCTAGAGCGTTCTCTTGAAAGTCTTAAAGAAAAAGACCTTATTATAACAAGAATGCAAGATGCCGTAACAAAAAGAGATTCTGTTACTCTAGCATTAGTTCAAAGTTTTAAAAGTTCACTTGGAACATTAAGTGACGATGACATTGAAATTAATGTTGAAAAAGGAGTTGTCTATGTTTCAATATCTGATAAACTTTTATTTAACAGTGGTAGCTTTACAGTTACTCAAAAGGCTAAAAAAGTTCTTGAAAAAATTGCAAAGGTCATTAGTGACAAACCAGATTTAGAATTTATGGTTGAAGGTCACACTGATAATTTACGTATTGATCAAGAAAAAGCTGCTGAAACAATTCCTGGTATAATTGATAACTGGGATCTATCTGTAAAAAGAGCAACTTCAGTGGTAAGAATTCTGCAAAACGATTATGGAGTTGATCCTGGTAAGCTTGTAGCTGCAGGAAGAAGCTTCTACATGCCTATTGCAGATAATGATTCAAGAGTTACTAGAGCTAGAAATAGAAGAACTAGAATAGTTGTTCTTCCTAAATTAGATCAATTTTTTAATCTAATAGAAGAAGGTAAAACAATGAATGTTCCATCTACTATTGATAATGATAATACAATAGATTCTAGCAATATGCCTGACTAATTTCAGATACGCTAAAAATAAAGAAAGCATGCTAGTAAATAGCATGCTTTTTTTTTACAATATCTTTAGTTTCGCAAATTTTAATAAAAGATTCTTCTCTCCTATTTTCTCAAATTTAATTTTTGCTTTGATATTCTGCTCACTACCCTCAAGACCAATGACTTGACCTTTTCCAAATTTCAGGTGTTCAACTTTATCCCCAACTCCTACTTTTGAGCTAAAGTTACTTTTTGATTTAATTGAAGATATATTTTTAAAATTACCGTTTCTTAGAATTTTCTGCTTTATAAATGGAGTAGGTTTTTGTTTACTGTGAAGTATTTCAAAGTCATTATTATCTATAAAGTCAATAAAATCATTATCAATTTCTTCAATAAATCTGCTCTCTTCACAAGAGATTAACTTCCCCCATCTGTATCTAGAATTAGCATATGATATATACAGGTTCTTCTTAGCTCTTGTAATTCCAACATAAAATAGTCTCCTCTCCTCCTCTAAGTCTTCTCTTGAATTATAGCTTAATGCCGAAGGGAAAAGATCTTCCTCAAGGCCTACAATAAAAACATTTTTGAATTCAAGACCTTTTGATGAATGCAGGCTCATTAATGATACAAAATCTTGACTTAAATTTAAATCTAGATCAAAGTCTGTTGCCAATGATACAGTTGATAAAAATTCAGAAAGATTATTTTTTGAGTCTGCAATTTCCTTCTGATCCTCAATAAAATCTCTAATTCCATTTAGTAATTCTTGAATATTTTCAACTCTAACAATTGACTCAGGACTTTCGTCTTTTCTTAACTCATCTATAATTTTTGTCTCTCTAATAACTAAATCTGCAATATCAAATGCACTTAATTTTCCATTTTGGATTTTAAAGGCTTCTATTTGATCAATAAAATTTTCAAGTTTAGTTATTGCCGAATTTGATAAACCTAAATTTATTTTTTTAGCAGATCTTATAGTCTCATAAATACTTAAGTTATTATTCTTTGATCCGACTATAATCTTATTTATAGTTACCTGACCTATTCCTCTTGGAGGATAGTTTATGATCCTTTTAAGACTCTCTTCATCGTTATCATTAACCAAAAGTCTTAAATAAGCTAAAACATCCTTAATTTCTTTTCTATTGTAGAATGAAACACCACCATATATTTTATAAGGAATACTAGAATTTCTTAAAGAATCTTCTATAACTCTTGATTGAGCGTTGGTTCTATATAGAATAACAAAGTCTTGATAATTATTCTCTAATTTAATCAGGTTTAAAATTTTCTGAGAGATTAGCCTTGCCTCAGCAATATCTGATGGATTAGATGTTATTTGGATTTTATTACCAAACTCATTATCAGTCCAAACTTCTTTATGTATTTTGTTTTTATTATTGTCAATTACAGAATTTGCTGCATTAACTATATACTTTGTAGATCTATAGTTTTGTTCTAAACGATAAACCTCAACATCATCATAATCCTTTCTAAAGTTGATAATATTATTAATATTGGCACCTCTAAATGAATATATACTTTGGGCATCGTCACCTACCACACAAATATTTTGATATTTATCAGCAAGTGACTTTACTATCAAATATTGTGAATTATTTGTATCCTGGTATTCATCAACAAGAATATATTTAAACTTTTCTTGATATTTAGCAAGTACTTCAGGAAAATTATTTAATAATTCATTTGTTTTCAGAAGTAGGTCATCAAAATCCATAGAATTTGATTTAATTAACCTATCAGTATATTCTTTATATATCTCTCCAGTTTTTGGCCTTCTAGATAGATTATCAGATTCTGTTAAATCTGAATTAGAGAAATATGCATTTACTGAAATAAAGCTATTTTTTAATGATGATATTCTATTTCTAATTGTCTTTGATCTGTATGAATCTTTATCTAGATTCATTTCTTTAATTATTGATGAAATTAGTCTTTCTGAATCTTGAATGTCGTAAATAGTAAAGTCAGATGTAAATCCTATTTTATGTGCTTCAAACCTTAATATTTTAGCAAATATTGAATGAAATGTTCCCATCCATATATTTTTTGACTCTCCATCATCTATCATTGATGAAATTCTAAATTTCATTTCTCTAGCAGCTTTATTTGTAAATGTTAGTGCAAGTATTTCAAATGGATCAATACCATTTTTAATTAAGTGTACAATTTTGTATGTTAAGACTCTTGTTTTTCCTGATCCAGCACCAGCTATAACCATTGATGGACCATCTATCTTCAACACAGCTTTTTTCTGAGCCTCATTAAGATCATCTAGATAAGATTGTTTATCTTCTAACATTATTATAAATTTAAGTAATAAATGAATTTTAACCGTTCATCTAGGGTTAATTAAATAAATACTTATGAAGAGAATTGTCCTTTTACTGTTAACTGTTTCAAATTTTTCATTCTCACAAGATCTGAATGATCAAATTTCTGCGATTGAAGAAAAGTTAATTTCTTGGAGACATGATATACACAAACATCCAGAATTATCTAATAGAGAGTATAGAACGTCAAAAGTAATTGCAAAACATTTAAAAAGCTTAAATATAGAAGTAACAGAAAATGTTGCAAAAACTGGAGTAGTTGGAATCTTAAATGGAGATAGACCGGGAAAAGTTGTTGCTCTTAGAGCAGATATGGATGCACTGCCAATACATGAAAGACATGATTTCGACTATAAATCTATTAACGATGGAGTTATGCATGCATGTGGACATGATACACATATGGCAATTTTGATGGCTACAGCCGAAATTCTTTCTAATAACAGAGATTTTCCAGGTACTGTTAAGTTTATTTTTCAACCAGCTGAGGAAGGCCCTCCTCCTGGAGAAGAAGGAGGGGCAAGATTAATGATAAAAGAAGGTGTATTAAAAGATCCTGATGTTGATGCTATATTTGGACTACATATTAGTTCTCTTATGCCAATGAATAAGGTTTATTACAAACCTAGAGGTTTTTTTGCATCTTCATCAAGTTTTACAATAAAGATTAAAGGAGAGCAAACACATGGAGGAACGCCTTGGTTTGGAGTTGATCCAATTGTTATTTCAGCTGAAGTAATAAGTGCTCTTCAAACAATCATCTCAAGACAATCTAATCTAACTGATGAGGCAGCTGTTCTATCAATTGGACAGATAAATGGTGGGAATAGATTTAATATTATTCCTGAAGAGGTTACAATGATTGGAACTATTAGAGCATTAAACTATGAGATGAGAGATAAGATAAAAGAAAAGATCCATGATTTAGTTGGTGGGATATCAAAATCTTTTGGAGCTACATCTGAAGTAGAGATAATTGATGGAGCAGATATTACATTTAATGATCCTGAAATGTTAAACAAGATGTTACCTTCAATGAAAAGATCAGCTGGAGAGAATAATGCAGTTTTGACTAAAGCAAAAACTGTAGCTGAAGATTATGCGTATTATTTGAATGAAGTACCCGGTTTTCTTTTTGAATTAGGTGGGTACAATCCAGATTCAAACAAGCCTCCAACAGCTCATCATACTGCAGATTTTACAGTCGATGACAAATCAATGCTTTTAGGGGTTAAAGTAATGACAAATCTTGCTTTAGATTTTCTAAAAAGTGAATAAAAAAAATATTCTTGACACTTCTATTGAGTTTATTAAAGGAGTTGGACCTTCAAGAGCAAAGCTATTTAAAGAAGAGTTAGAGATTACTAACTATGATGATCTAATTAATTTCTTTCCTTTTAGGTATGTAGATAGATCAAAGTTTTACAAAATTAAAGATCTTCCTGACCTACAAACAGATGTTCAAATTATTGGAAAAGTTATCAAAAAGACATCTGTTAACACTAAGTTTAATAAGAGATTAACTCTAACATTTCAAGATGATACAGGGCAAATTGAATTAATCTGGTTTAGAGGATATAACTGGATTGAAGACTCAATAGATAAAAATAAAGATTATGTTGTTTTTGGAAAATTAAATTGGTACAAGAATAAAATTTCAATAACTCATCCAGAGATCAAATTAAAATCAACATTTGATAGAAACGTTCCAAGAAGACTGCACGGAATTTATTCTTCAACAGAAAAACTAACAGCTAGCGGAATTACACAAAGATATTTTATAAAAATCATATATGAATTACTTCAATCGACTAATGGTAAAATTAGAGAGAATCTTCCTGAATATATTAGGAAAAAATATTCACTTATAGACAGACAAAGTGCTTTCATAAACATCCACCTACCAGAGTCAAATGATAAACTAAAAAAGGCGATAAATAGATTAAAATTTGAAGAACTATTCTTAAATCAGCTTGGGTTTTTATTATCAAAAACTGATAGGTTAGAAAAGATTGATGGTTTTAAATTCGATGTTGTAGGTGATAACTTTAATAAGTTTTATCATAATTCACTACCCTTTGAGTTAACTGGAGATCAAAAAAAAGTAATAAAAGAGATTCGTAAAGATTTTAATAGTGGTAAACAAATGAATAGACTACTTCAAGGTGATGTTGGTTCAGGAAAAACAATAGTTTCTTTGATGATAATTCTTATAGCGATAGACAATGGCTATCAATCATGTATACTCTCTCCAACAGAAATATTAGCTAATCAACATTTTGATTCTATATCGAAATTATTGGAAGATTTTAATATTAATGTTGAGATATTAACTGGTTCAACACCTCAAAAATCAAGAAATATAATCCATCAAAAACTACTAAATCAAGAAATTCATATTTTAATTGGCACTCATGCAATTCTTGAAGATATAGTTAAGTTTAAAAATTTAGGTATAGCTATAATTGATGAACAACATAGATTTGGAGTTGCACAGAGAGCTAAATTGTGGAAAAAGAATACATCTCCACCTCATATACTAGTTATGACTGCAACCCCGATACCTAGGACTTTAGCTATGAGTGTATATGGTGATCTTGATATATCAATTATAAAAGAGCTTCCTCCCGGAAGAAAAAAAACAACTACAGTTCATAGATATGATAAAGACAGATTAAGTGTATATAAGTTTCTTAAAGATCAAATTAAGCTTGGGAGACAAGTATATATTGTTTATCCACTAATAAATGAATCTGAAAAGCTTGATTATAAAGATCTAGTTGATGGTTATGAGAGTATGCTTCGTGATTTTCCTAGACCCGAATATCAGGTTGGAATTCTTCATGGCAAAATGAAATCAATAGATAAGAATATCGAAATGGAAAGATTTGTTAATAATAAGACTCAAATACTTGTATCCACAACTGTTATAGAAGTTGGTGTCAATATTCCTAATGCTTCAGTTATGATGATTGAAAGCTCTGAAAGATTTGGACTATCCCAATTACATCAATTAAGAGGTAGAGTTGGAAGAGGAAATGATGAAAGTTATTGTATACTTATGACAAAAGACAATCTTTCAAATGATGCTAAGACCAGAACAGATACAATGGTTCAAATAGATGATGGATTTAAGCTATCAGAGGTTGATCTTAAGTTAAGAGGCCCAGGAGATGTATTAGGGACAAAACAAAGTGGGATATTAAAATTTAAAATAGCTGATATTATAAATGACCATGATATTCTGTCAAATGCAAGAGATTGTGTATCAGAGATACTTTCTAATGACCCTAAATTAAAATCACCGTCAAATTCATTAATAAGAGAGTATATTTCTCAATCAGGAAAATCAAAAAATTTATGGAGATATATAAGTTGATATAATTATATTTGCTATGAATTACATTATAAACTGTGAAAGTTTCATATAATTGGCTTAAAGACTACTTAGACATTGACAAACCTGTTGATGAAGTTGCAGAAATACTTACAAATCTTGGTTTAGAAGTTGAAAAAATAGAAGATTTTGAATCTATAAAAGGATCTCTTGAAGGTGTAATCGTTGGTGAGGTCATGTCATGTAAAAAACACCCAAATGCTGATAGACTTAAACTTACAAGTATTGACTTAGGAGATCAAGGGAAATTTGAAATTGTATGCGGTGCACCTAATATCGCCAAAGGTCAAAAAGTACCAGTAGCAACAGTTGGATCTACTATCTATACAAATTCTGGAGAAAAGATTAAAATATCAAAGTCTAAAATAAGAGGTGTTGTAAGTAATGGAATGGTGTGTGCTGAAGATGAAATAGGATTAGGGGATTCTCATGATGGAATCATGATTTTAGATAATAAGGTAAAGTCAGGAACTCCACTAAGTCAAATTTATAAGATTGAAAAAGATAGTATATTAGAAATTGGACTAACTCCTAATAGGTCTGATGCAATGAGTCATTATGGAGTAGCGAGAGATTTAAAAGCATTTTTTGAGCTTAACAATGAAAAGACAACTCTGAAGTTACCAAGTACAAGTGATTTTACTTATAATGATTTTAAAATTGAAACCAAAATAAATGTAAAGGATACAACCTTATCTCCTTTGTATGCAGGTATAATTATTAAAGATATTGAGGTCAAAGAGTCTCAAACATGGATTAAAAATAAACTTAAATCCATTGGGTATGAACCTATAAATAATATAGTTGATATTACTAACTATGTTTTACATGAAATCGGACAACCCTTACATGCTTTTGATTTAGACAAGATCACTAATATTGAAGTCAAAAACCTGCCTTCAAAAACAAAATTTAAAACCCTTGATGGAAATGAGATATCTCTTAATGAGGAAGATATCATGATTTGTTCAGAAGATGATCCATTGTGTTTAGGCGGCATATTCGGAGGCTTAGACTCTGGTGTCACCTCAAATACAAAAAATATTTTTTTAGAATCTGCTATATTTAATTCTATATCTATAAGAAAATCATCAAAAAGACATTCAATATATACTGAAGCTTCTTTTAGGTTTGAAAGGGGTATTGACCCTGAAATGGTTTTATATGCCTTAAAAAGAGCCTCAATATTGATCAAAAACGATTGCCCAGAATCTATTTCGTCAAATATCATTCAAGAGAACAATCTTAAGCTAGATGAGAAAAAGATTTTCTTAAGGTATAATGAGATTAACTCAATATCAGGTAAGGTAATAGATAAAGATGTTATAGTATCTATTTTAAACTCTCTAGATGTAACAGTTGAGGCAGCAACAGATGATGGCTTAAATGTTATATCTCCTCATTATAGAGCAGATGTAAATAGAGAGATTGATTTAATTGAGGAGATCCTTAGAGTATATGGTTATGATAATATTGAATCAAGCTCTAAATTGATTCTTTCATCAAAGGACTACAGTATAGATAATTATAAAACAATTGATAATTTACTTAGTAAAAGCCTTATTGGGGTTGGTTTTAATGAAATCATGACTAATTCTATCTGTTCTCCTGAAGCAAATCAACTAAATAATGAGCATACTCCCATTGAGATTATTAACCCTCAAGGTATTGAATTATCAAATCTTAGAGTATCATTACTGCCAGGAATGATTGATACTATAGCTTTTAATATTAATAGACAAAACAAAAATCTTAGATTATTTGAAATAGGTAATACTTACCAAAAAATTGATAAAAATAATAATGAAACAAGGAGACTTTCAATTGCTCTTTGTGGAGAAGTGTTTGAAGAATCGTGGTTAGTTAATTACAATACAGACAATTTTTTCTACTTAAAAGGAGTTGTTGATAAATTGTTTAATGACTTGTCACTTGAGGTTAATTATAATGCTAAAAATGACTCTAACTATTCACAGAAACTTTTAATAAGAAAAGGAAAAGAAACAATTGGTTTTATGTGTGAATTAAATAAAAAAATGCTTAACAAATACTCACTAGATACTAAGGTGTATTATGCAGAAATAGACATATCTAAAATAGACATATCTAAAATTAATACTAAATATAAAGAGGTTTCAAAGTTCCCATCTTCACGAAGAGATGTATCTATGATATTAGACTCTAAAATTAATTTTGATGAAATTAAAAGACTATCATTTAGTGTCGATAAAAATATTTTAAAAGAAGTTAATTTATTTGATGTTTATAAGGATAAGTCGATTGGTAATGACAAGAAATCATATGCTGTTAGCTTTATTTTCAATGACTTTAGAAAAACACTTACCGATAAACATATAGATCAAGTAATGAAGAAGATGATGGATAAGTTTATTAAAGAACTAAATGCTCAAATTAGAGATAAATAATTAATTATATAATTCTT
>Ga0163179_10002077_pt1 | contig 14044 bp, 14 predicted proteins | sample AtlANTMetagenome_FD_109643 | JGI IMG/M metagenome (GOLD analysis project Ga0163179, IMG submission 109643) | Marine eukaryotic phytoplankton communities from the Atlantic Ocean - Atlantic ANT 2 Metagenome | ecosystem: Environmental > Aquatic > Marine > Oceanic | place: North Atlantic Ocean...
CCCCCCAGCGGTGCGCTTCACCCCGATCTCGAGGCGGAAGTCATCGACATGAGGCGAACTGCTCAGCGAGTAGCATCGTGCGACGTGGCCCGTCTGGTCGGACGGGATCTTCAACGTAATGAACTGCCCGGGTAGATGCTTGAAATCGTCGACGATCTCGTCAGGCACTTCGAAGGCGATGCTCACGGAGTCCTTGGTCTCCTGCACGACCTCCGACACGGTCAGCGTTCGCGATCGCGCGGTGGTGCCCGGCCGATTCTCCTGTTCGAGGGTCATTTGATGATCCCCCGCTTACGAGCCAAGGCGTAGCCCGCGCGTGTGACAGGCGCAGAGATGTCCTGGTAGCGCGGACCGACAACGCGTGCGACAAAGTCGAAGCCACGTGCGTCTGCGCCGATCAGCACTCGGGGCTTCTTCTTGTCCATTCCCTTGAGGATGGCGCACGCAGCTTTCTCCGGAGTGGTCCTGGCGATGTTGTTGAACATCGAGGCAATGGTGGCGGTATCTGCCCCCATATCGGATACACCACGAGCGTTGTTGACGATATTAGTCTTGACGCCGCCGGGGTGAACGCATGTCACCGTGACCGGATGCCGACTGATTTTCATCTCTTGCCGAAGCGCTTCGGTGAAGCCACGCACACCGAACTTCGCGGCGTTGTAAGCGCTTTGACTGGGGATCCCGACCAGACCGAAGACGCTGGAGGTGTTTACCAGATGACCATCACCAGAGGCGATCAGATAAGGCAGGAACGCCTTGGTCCCGTTGACGACACCACCGAAGTTGATGCCCATCAGCCAGTCGAAATCCTCCCAGGACATGTCGACAACGTCGGCGCCGAGGGCGACGCCGGCATTGTTGAACACCATGTTGACGCGCCCGAAAGACGACTGCACGCTCTCTGCGTAAACCTGGAACGCAGCACGATCTGCCACGTCCAACACCGCGGTCTCCACGGTCGCACGATGCGCGGTACGGCACATGTCCGCCGTCTCCTCGAGATGCACTTCGTCGACGTCGGACAAGGCAAGGCTGGCCCCGCGTTCGGCCAGTTGGAGGGCAAGGGACCGACCGATCCCTGAGGCGGCTCCCGTGACGACTGCGACCTGGGTCGCGTAATTGCCTGCTGTCGAACTACTCACTGTCGGATACTCACTTCTCGATGACCTACGGTTGGATTGTCAGGCGATCTCGTACTCGGCGGGCTCGAAGTCTTTCGTCGCTCGCCAGTACTGCCAGGTGAACCCGGGCCACACCGTACGGTTGACACCTTGCGAGTCCAGATACCAACTCGTACATCCGCCGTTGGTCCACACGCCCTTGGCGAGCTTGTGTTGGATGCTCTTGTTGAAGTGTTCTTGAACCTCGGCCCGCACATCAACACGCTCCGCACCTCGACTGTCGACGGCGTCGATGGCCTTCATGATGTACTTGATCTGCTGCTCGATCATGAACACGACAGAGTTGTGCCCAAGACCCGTGTTAGGTCCGAGCAGGAAGAACAGGTTCGGGAAGCCCTCGGTGGTGATGCCGAGGTGGGTATTGATGCCCGTCCGGTGCCAGTGCGACGGCAAGTCCTCGCCCCGAGCGCCCTTGAGCGCGAGTTGATCGAACCCGTCCGTGACATGGAACCCTGTGGCGTAAATGATCACATCCACAGGGTGTGACACGCCGTCAGGGGTGACGATCGAATCGGCAGTGATCTTTTCGATCCGATCGCTGATCACTGTCGTGTTGGGGGCGGCGAGCGCAGGGTAGTAGTCGTTCGATCCCAGGATGCGCTTGCATCCGATGCGGTAGGACGGCATCAGCTTCCGGCGGAGCTCGGGGTCGGTGATAGAACGCTCGATGTTCCATTTCGCCACCTTTTCGATTGGTCGCATAAGGTTGGAGTGGCCGTTGAGCCCGAAGGCCAGGCTCTCTGCGCCCCAGTAGACCGACCACCGAGCGAGGCGGCGAGTAATGGGGATCTTGCTGAGCAGCGTCCGAAGTACCGGCGGCACCGCGAAGTTCTTGCGTGGAAGTACCCAAGCCGGGGTTCGCTGGAAGACCGTGAGTGTGCCGGCGTCCTTCTGCACGAACGGCACGAACTGAATCGCGCTGGCACCGGTGCCAATGACGGCCACCCGCTTGCCCTGGAGATCCACCGTGTGGTCCCACTGTGCCGAATGGAACGCCTGGCCGGCGAACTCGTCGATTCCGGGGATATTCGGAAAATTCGGGATGTGCAGAGCGCCGACACCGGACACGATGTACTGCGCGACGTACTCCCGGCCCGACTCGGTACGCAGGTGCCACCGAGATTCGGACTCGCTCCAGTATCCGGAGACCAACTTCTGCCCGAAGTGGATCTTCTGAGTGACACCACGCTTGTTGGAGATATCTTTCAGGTACTGCTCGATTTCGGGCTGCGAGGACCACACCTTCGACCAGCTACCGCGACTCTCGAACGAGTAGGAGTACATCAGTGACGGTACGTCGCACGCGCATCCCGGATAGGTGTTGTCGCGCCACGTCCCACCGACGGAGTCGGCCTTTTCTAGAACGATGAAATCACTGTACCCGCGTCGTCGGAGCTGGACGGCCATACCGAGGCCAGAGAAGCCGCTGCCGATGATGAGAACTTTGGTAGTGATGGGCTCGGTTATTCCCGGGTCTGTCGCCGTGGCGGCGGACTTGGCGTTGGAGGACGGCATTGTGAAAATCTCCTGATCGAATGCAGAAAACGGACCCGCACGGCGCGCCGTGACGCGTGGCAGGTGTGGGAATGTCATCCGCCCAAGCCCACGAACCGAGGAATCCGGTCGTGGGGTCGAGGAATGGGCTGTGGGACGCGCGGACCGGGCCGGGCGTGTTAGCGCAGATCGTCGGGCAGGCTGCGCGTTGCGCGCCACATCGCCATCGTGAACTTCCCCTCCATCATTCCGGCCTCGTGGAAGAATCGGATCATCGGCTCGGACATGAACTGCAAGTTGACGCGATAGTTCGGGCTCGTCTGCTGCGCCCACAGGCCGCGCAGACGGCTGATTCCGACATCGGGATATACCTTCGGATTGATGAGCAACGGGTATGCAAAGTTCGCAATGGCCGCCAACGTGCCTCTATGCCAGGCGCGCGAGATGCGTCCGCGACGCTGCATCCCTTCCACCATTTCCAGCCGCGCGAACGTGATGTGACGGGCCTCTTCGAGAACGTGGATCTTCATGAGCTGGCGCAGCTGCGGCTGCATTTTCGGGTCATTCATCGCCTCGCGCTGAGCGCGGTCGAGGATCTCCTCGATGAGCAGAGTCGCGCCGGACACGGACGGGCCGAGAGGCACAAAGTGCAAGATCTTCGCGATGCTCAAGAACCCCTTCGGCAACTTGTACGGTGCCAGGCCCGTCTTGTTGATCAGTCGGGCGAACATCGTCGAGTGACGTGCCTCGTCGCCGATCTCGTTAAGGGCGTAGAGGGACCTTTGATCTGTCAGGGCGCCTTTGGCGGATGTTCGGAGCAGCGCCGAGCTGAGCAGATTCTCCGCGTAGATACCGAAGCTGAGGATGCTGACGATTTCGTGGCGCCCGAGTTCCGCCTTTTGCTCATCGCTCATTCTCTCCCACAGCTTGGTGCCGTAGAGCGAGACCCGATGCTCTGGCAGGTAGTACTTTCCTTCCTCCCAGGGTGAGTCCCAATCGATGTCGATCTCCGCGTCATAGAATTTTTCGGCCGCCGCCCGCAGCAGTCGGCCGGCAGATCTCTGCATGTCGACGGGCTTGCGGGCGCTGACACGCGCAGCGCCTTCCGTTGAGACGTCGGGCTTGGTCTCCACATTTTGAACGGTCATGTGACACCTCCGTTGCGTTCCGGGCCGAGCTGAGTCTCGACTTCATACCCGTACTCCGGGTACCAGATACTGATAGTGTCTGCGCCAATGCGTTCTTTTGTCAATGTTCGATGTGAAGAAAGTGAGCCTTGCGTGTCTGACGACCACGATCTCGACTACTCCGGCGAGGGCACCTTGGTGTGCCGTGGCAAGGAGATTGCTGTCGGGGTGAAGATCAAAGGCTATTTCCAGCCCCTCAACGGCTTATACACCTGGTACGGCAGGATCGACAAGAATGATGCGCTCCACGCCGCCCTCTCGGGAAGGCGCACGGTTGCCGTCTTTGCGACACCAGAGGGACGCGCCGAGTGCGTCGTGGGCGACCCTGATTTCTGGGACCGCTATCGCATCTCGGGCACGAGCAGACCGCCGTACCACATCCCCACCACGCTCGAGGAAGTTGAGTCGATAGCAGAGAGTGAACATCAGGGTTGACCGACCCGCTTTGCGCCCTGGGCGTTCCCCAGCATCCAGTCCGATAGCGCCCAGGCGGGTGAAGCAACGCCACCAGACAGCCGATTCTTGACTGCGGTAGGCCTTCTCGAATTCGTCTGGTGTGAGGTAGTCGAGGGTGCTGTGGGAGGCGGCGTTGGTTGAACCAGTCGACCCATCCCATCGTGGCGAACTCGACATCGTCGATGGTCTTGAGCGGGCCGTTCAGGAACGGGCTTCTCTTCGATACTGCCTCGGTCTTGAACAACCCAATTGTGCTCTCGGCCAACGCATTGTCGTACGCATCCCGACACAGCGGATCGATGCCGCAATCCCCTCGCAACGCTGCCACCCGCGACGGCAAGCTCGAGTACCGCACATCAGTGGCGCAATGGAAAGCCGATCTTGCGGCAAGGCGACCCAAGGTAGCCAAACTCGTTGAACACGAACCTCTTCGAGAGTACGTGCAGGAAGTGCTCTCGGGCGTGATCCGCGACGAAAACGGTGAGGTCTGATCATCGGGCTGGGCAGGTCCGCAGTGGGTACGCTTGTCGAACGCACCAGCAGATTCACCACGTTGCTGCATCTGCCACGTAAGGATGGGTACGGGGATGCGCCCCCGGTGAAGAACGGGCCGGCGTTGTCCGGTTACGGATCGGAGTCGGTCCGCGATGCACTCCAGGCTGCGATGACACCGCTGCCGGAGCACCTGCGCAGATCGGTGACCTGGGACCGCGGCGGAGCTTGCACGTCATGCGGAGTTGACCGCAGAAACCGGGATCCGTGTGTACTTCTGCGACCCGTACAGCCCCTGGCCGCGAGGAACGAACGAAAACACCAATGCATTGCTGCGACAATACTTTCCGAAGGGAACCGATCTCGCTCGATACCGTCGAAGTGACGTTCAGGCCGTGACGGATGCACTCAACAACCGCCCGCGCAAAACACATGGGTGGCGAACCCCAGCGGAAGTGCTTGCAGAGCAGATACGCTCGGCTTCACGGCACTGTGTTGCGACGACAGGTTGAATCCGCCCTGACTGCCGGCACCGCTGTGATGGATGAGCCCTGAGCCGACGCGGCGTCCACCGTGATCTCGTCGTCACAACGCCATCTTCAGCGCCGTGGTGACCATCGCTGTGTCTTTGACCGTCGGCACGGCGAGGAGGCCTGCAAAATCCCGACATTCCCGATTATGTCGGTGTTCGACCACTCGCAAACTGACCCGATCGAGTGGCACCCGCAACCCGAAGAGATCACCCAACTCCTCACCGGCGTCGACCCCGCCGACATCTCCGACATCTGCGACCGCGTCGAAAAATGAGTACCGTCCTGCATCTTGCTCTTCGTGGAACTCCTTCTGCGGAGCCGCCGCCTCATTCAGCTGGGCCATAGTCCTGAATTTGCCAGCCCTGGGCGGTTTTCGTCACGACCACCTTCAACAATGTCGGCAGTTCACTCGGTTGTGGATTCTGCACGTTCTGCGTCTTCTGGCTCGCGAAGACCATCACCGTGTATTCTTCGTCGGTGTCACCGGTGTCACCGGTGTCACCGGTGTCACCGGTGTCACCGGTGACGCTGGTGGCCAGAACGCGTCCCGACGCCTGCACCTGGGCCTGCTGGATAATCTGGGTCAGCGTCGGCCGAACCTCGTCATACCGCTTGACTAGAGCCTCACCCGCGTCCTCTTTGACTGCCGCGAAAAAGGCGTCGGTGTTCTGGTAGCTGTAGGTCAGGGATCTGGTCGTGTAATCCGAGGCGGCCTTCGCCGCGGCGGCCCGTTGCGCGGCGTCGTTTTCCAATACCGACTTCGCTTCGTCGGCCTCGAGGTAGAGGTAGGCGAACACGCCGGCCAGCACAGCGAGCACCACGATCACGGCCGAAACCACCACGGCACGTGATCGCGGCGATGCTGACCAGCGGTGCCCACCTGGCGAGGGGGGTTCGACGTCGCTGTCTCCAGCCCCAGCCGTGGCTACGGCGGACGCGGCTGGGGCGTTTTCGTCCATCAGTAGATCGCCATCCGGCGTCGCTGCTGCCGCGCTGTCCTCGACCTCAGTGGGCTCGGGGTGCGGTTTCGTTCGGTCGTCATTTGTCATGTGGGACCTTCTGTGTACTTACGGTGACAGTCGCTTGCGGACGGGGCGTCACCGTAGTGGCGGCGACACGGTGACGGGGACCTCGGCGCGACCTGGTCGCGACGCCGGGAAAGTTCGGCCGAGGAGGTCGCCGATCGACCCGAAGTCGACGTATGTGTCGGCAACTTTCTCGGTCGCCGGTTTCACCGCCCGGGTGATCGTCAGCAGATCCGGCTGCAGGATCTGAATATAGCCGTTGAGCTTTTCCACAAGCTTCAACACGGGAGGCCACTTGTCGTACGAGGTGGTTGTGAACCTGATGAACGCCCGTTGAATCCGCGCCAGCCCGTTCACGGCGTCAGGGGTGCGTACAGATGCCGTAGTGAGGACGTCCCCGGCATTGGACAAGAGGCCGAGCAGGAACTCGGCGTTGTCCGCGGTCACCCGGACGGACCCATCTTTGCCGACGAAATCGACTACACGGTGCATCATGTCGCCGATCGTGTCGAGGTCGTCCTGCCGTCCGGCGACGGCCTCGGCGACGGTCTTGTTGATGGACTCGATCGATTCCGGGTCGAGCCCATCTGCCACTGCAGCCAACTTTGGCAACACCTGGGGAACCGATTGCGACACGTGCACCGCGTCCGCGGGCACCACGTCTCCGTTATCGAAGTACCCACCGGTTGCCGTGCCCGCGGGCACGAAGTTGATGTACTGTTCCCCCGCGAGCGACAGATTCTGGATAGACATCTCGCTGTCCTGGGGGATCTTGTGGTCGGAATCGATCGTCATCTCGACCTTAATTGCCGAATCCGCGACGTTGATCGAGGACACCTTTCCGACGGGTACCCCCCGCACCATCACCGGCGATGTGTCCAGCAGACCGCCTGAGCTGTCGATGATGGCGGTTAACGAGTACTCGGAGCGGGTGGGGTTGATGTGTGCCACGCCGACGACGAGGTAGCCGAGCCCTACGACGAACACGACGGCGAGAGCCAGTATCGATATGAGCGTGCTGCTGCGGTTCACGGCATCATTCCGATTGATCTCAACACGGTTATGAAGGATTCGGCGTCACGCCGCGCTAGGTCCCGACCATCGATGGAGATGTCCGAGAGGTTGATGTCGGGCGACCGCACGAATGGAATGAGTTTGTCGCGGATGACGCTCGTTGCCTGCTCCGTGACGGACTTCGAGTAGATGTCGGAGTTGGCGATCGAATCGATCACCGGGGCGATCCCGGCCACTGACTCCTTGATCCGTAAGTACTCCGGATCCACGATCCTGCCCGCGGACACAGCGAAATCACGCAAGTTGGCGATGAGTAACGCGACCTCGATCAGGGAGTAGCCGAGGCCAGAAAAGTTGCGTCCGCCCTTGGTCAGCATCCGGTCGATTCCCGACGGATCGTCCAAGATCACTTTCAGAGTCTGATCAGCCGACCTCAACACTACGTCGAGTTTGTCGGTATTCGAGGAGACCTCCGAGACGGTCTCCAGCGTTGTCTGATACAGGGCGTCGAATTGCTGCAAGTCCTTGGGGAACGTGGTGTTCAATGTCGAGATCGCGGTGTGGATCTTGTCGAGCTCACCGCCGCCGAGAACATTCGACATCCCGCGCATGACGTCCTCGACATTTGCTGCCGGCTCGGTCCGTGCCAACGGGATCACCGAACCCGACCGCAGCAAGGCACCCGTCGACGGCTCGGCTGGGGGAAGGATGGCAACGTAGATCTCACCAAGGAGAGTGTCCTGACGTAGCTCAGCCCGCGATTCGCCCGGCAGCTGAGTCGTGTTGTCGATGCGAGCTTTCACGACCGCATGCCCGTTCTCGTACGTGACATCTTCGACGAACCCGACGCTGATTCCCCCCGAGAGAACTTTTGCGAGGGCCGGCAAGTTGAGTGCGCTGGTGAACTCCATCTGGATGTCGTAACCGTCCGCGTCGGAGGTCGCTATCGTCGGCGGATTGTCGGCGTTGATCCCACACGATGTCACGAAAACTATCGTTGCCATCAGTGCGACCACCATGGGTCCGAGGCATGCGCGATTTACCGAGATCATCAGGCCCCTCCCCCCATCATCCCTGCGATCGTCCTCGATACATCGCTGGACCCGCAGACTCCGTTTGCCACCGGCGCGGCGCAGCCACCGACCAGGCTTCGCAAAGGCAGCGACACTGCGAACGCCTGCACAATTGACTTGGCATCGGGGTGTTTCACGATGAGGTCTGCCGTGCGGGCTGCGATCGCTACCACCATGTCCGGCTGCTCTCCCATGTCGGCGATGAGCGGAACGGCAGCATCACCGATCGCGAATATCGGGGGACCGAAATCTGTTGCGAACCTCGAGAGGATCGGAACGAACGTCCCCGCGTACTCGACTGCCGCGCCGAAGGTCTGGCCGAACGCGATGATGACCTCGATGGCACCTACGAAGTTGTCGAAGAGGGCGGTCACCTCTTTGTCGTTCTCGGTTGCCACCCCCGTCAGTGCGGCGAGGTTCCCGACGATGCTGCGAATCTGCATATCCCGCTTTGCCGGGTCGTTGATGAGCGTGGCTGAGTCCTTGATGATCCCGGCCACGTCACCCTGCGTTCCTTCTAGATTGCGGGAGACGAGCTCGAGGGACTGCAAGATCGCGTCGGTGTTCCTGCCGTTGTCCTTGACCAGGTCCTCGGACAAGTTGCTGATCGAGTCGAGCGTCTGACTGATTCCCAGCGGGGTTCTCGTCTTACTCAACGGAATGCACTGATCCGTCTCGTATCGGGCTCCATCAGAGTACGGCTTGGTGAACTCGATTTGACGTTCGGTCACGATGGATGTCGACACCAGAGTCGCGCCGACGTCGGCGGGCAGCAGAACGCTCTTGTCGATCCGCATGTCGATCCTTACACCGGACTGATCACTATTCTGGTGCACCCCGACGACGCTGCCTATCTTCTTGCCGAGCATGGCTACTGTGTTGCCTTCGAAGAGGCCCGATGCGTCGGTGAACTCGGCACACAGGGAGCGCGTGTCGTCGGACACCCTCCCCCCTCTTTCCACACTAGCGACCACCACAACCACCACGGCGATCAGGAGCAACAGTCTTCGGATCCATGTAGTCAACATTTGTCGTCACCACTCGGAATGCACACACGAACCTCTGGTTCTGTGGTAGTCGACGCACCGACCGGCGCCTGGAGGAGGACGCCGAGGCGCTGAGTGATCTGATCAACCTGGGCCAGGGCATCGGAGTAGCCTGGCAGCTCTGACGACACCTTGTCGAGGAGCGTCTTGTATTGTTGGACAGACGGTTCGATTCCATCGCTGTAAGCCACGAGCGGCCTCGTGAGAAGTTTGAACAGACGACTGAGAAGGTCGAACCCGCCGCGGACGTTCTCGATATCAGGTCCCAGCGTACTGGCAAGGAAGCTGAGTTGACGGAGAAAGTCGACCAGCACCTGTTTTTGATCGGCGAAAGCGTTGACGTATTCATCGGATAGAGCGACCGCTTTGTCGAGCTGACCGTACTGTCGCTCTAAGAGTTCCATCAAACTGCTGGTGTTCCTCAGTGCGTCGGGAATGTTTGTGTTGCCGTCGGAGAACGCATTCTGCAGCAGCGACGCAGTCTGACGGAGATCGACGCCCTTTACATCGCGGAACACCGGCGTCGTCGTCTCGAGCGTGTCCGAAATGTCGTAAGTACTCGATGTCTGAACAAGGGGGATCGCCCCCGACAGCGAGGTCGGTCCTGACCCTGGGTCCAGATCCAGAACTCGCCCGCCGATCGGCGTGATCAGGCGAACCGCTGCGGTGGCATCCGAACGGACTGGCACTGAGTCGTCGAGTCGAAATTCGACTGTGATAAACGTTCCCGCGAGGTCCACCGACGACACCGTTCCCTGTCTTATCCCCGCTATACGCACCTGATCACCCGACTCCAGCCCTCCGGTGTTGACCAGTTGCGCCGAGTACACCTTTTGGCCGGGCGGTGCGATATACACGGTCCCGGCGATTACCAGACCGACCACCACGGTCACCACCACCACAGCGGCGACGATGAGGTCGCGTCTGCGTTCGGACTGGTGATGCGGTCGATTTCGACTGAACAACCTCACTTACACACCACCAATCGTTGCCCCATAAGCGCAATCGTAGCTGTATCCGGCAGGGGCAGAAGGCCTTTCGAACATCGTGCCTCAGTCGGCGTGGAATTCGTCGAAGCGTTCAGCGAGTCCATAAGGGGCTTGAGCAGTACCGCGCCATTCAGTAGCCCCTCCAACTCCCCGGGTTCTCGCGCCAGACGCTGATAGATCGTCGCGAAACTCTGGTCGTACGTTGACTCAAGTTGCTCCCCGGCGATGACAGTTTTCTCCATGGACCGGTTGACCTCGCCCAGCGACTCCCGCAACCGGTCACTCACGCGGCTGAAGGCGTCGACGATCGATCCCAGCTGGTCGACGAGTTCGACCAGCTGCGCCGAGCGGCCTTCGAGTTGGTCGGAGACCTGGCCGAGGCTCGTCACAATATTCGTGATGATCTCAGACCGCTGGTCCCCGTAGGCGGTGATGTTGGCGACCTGCTCCAGAACAGGCGATATACCCCTCCCATCACCTTGAGCAACGCGCAACAAGTTGGACTGCAGTTCATTGATCTCGTCGGCGTTAAGCGTGTCGAACACCGGCTTGAACCCGTTGAACAAGGTGGACACATCAAATGAGGGAACGGTCTTGTCGAGCGCCACCTGTGTAAGCGCCGCCCCCTGTGTCTTTCCCTGTGCCGCACCGATCAATTCGACATATCGCTGTCCGAGAAGATTCTGATACCTCACGGCGGCGGTAGTGCTCGACGTGATCGCGACGTCGTTGTTCAGTTGGAAATGAACGACCGCGGTGGGCCCTTTCAGGCCGATCGCCGTCACATAACCGACCTTTACTCCCGCCAAACGCACACCGTCGCGAGGCTTGAGCCCAGATGCATCGGAGAAGACCGCAGACCGTTCAGAACTCGCTCCGTCCGAGCTGGGTTCGAGGATGGCGATGATCACGTAGGTGAGAACGCCGATGACTGCGGCGAACGCGACGATCTTGACGATGGTGGGAATTAACGACTTGAGCTTCATCTTCTTGGTCCTCCTGCTGCAAGCGCGCTCTGCAGCGCAGGTGACGTCTGCACTACCAGGGCGACCTGAAGTTGTACTCGCTCGCCGACTTGCGGCGTGGCGTTGTCGATGCTGTCCAGGATCTGCGGGATGGTGTAAATGGTCTGCGCGAGTCCCGATGCCGATCTGGCGACCGGCCTCGCCAGATCGAGGCCGACGTCCAGTACCGAACTCAACGCCGGGTAGTTTTCGCTCAACAGTCCTCCCAGTCCCCCGAACAGAACCTCGCCGGTGCTGTTGAGGTTGCCTGTGGCCTGTTTGATGGCCTCGTCGGTGGCGAAGAAGTCAGCGACGTCGACGTTTATGAGGATGCCCGGAACGAACGGCGTCATGAAGTCGGCAACGCCCTGGGACAGGTCTGCCGCGATCGCCAAATCCTGGCCCACTGGCCGCTGTTGAACGTCCCGAGTGAGCTGCGCGATCTGGAACATGAGCTGGCCGGCATCGGCAAACGTTTGGGAATCATCGACGACAAACTTCACCACAGAATTGAACGCCGGCTGATCGAGAGCATCGACCAGCTTCGAGAGTTTTCGAATCAGGGTCGATACCGAAGTGTGTTCGGACTGCAGCTTGCTCACATAGACGCTGCCGCCATCACGGATGAGGACTCCCCGCCCGGGGTCCACAATCTCCAGTGCCGTCGGCCCCAGCGCGCTGGCGGACGTGTAATTCACGGCCATGCCCTGACGCAACCGGATGTCGTCGTTCACTCCGGTGAGCTCGATTTTCACATTTACACTTTGGTCGCGCCCCGACACCGAGGACACCTTGCCCACCGTGAAGCCCCGATACTTCACCTCCGATCCGCCCTTCAACCCGTCACCAACCGCGTCGGTGGTGATCGTCACTGTCGTGTTGTCTTCATATTTTCCGGTCGCGTTGCCCGCCAGAAGATAGCCGGCAACCGTCACTACGACGAGAACCCCGATCCCGCGCAGGGTCAAGTTCGCCAGTGAGGGCGCGCGTCCTGATGGATCTTGAAATACAGCCACTTGAACTCCTAGCCCGAAATCTGGACGCCCGAATCGAAACCCCACATCAACAGGGTTAAGATCATGTCCTCCACGACGATGATGATGAGACTGCTGCGGATCGCTCGACCAGACGCGCGGCCGACGCCTTCTGCCCCGCCGCTGGCGTAGTAACCCTGGTAGCTGTGGATGATGACGACCGACACCACGAAAACGAGGACCTTGATGACTGAGAAAGCCAAATCCTGCGGTTTGAGGAACGCATCGAAATAGAAGTCATAGGTGCCAGCCGACTGGCCGTGTAGAAGGATGACGACCAGCTTGGCCGCGCCGAAACTGAGTATCAGCGTTACGATGTAGAGGGGGATGATGGTAGTGATCGCCGCGACTACACGCGTGCTGACGATGTACGGAATCGGCCGCACCGCCATCGACTCGAGCGCATCGATCTCTTCGGCGATACGCATCGAACCTATTTCCGCAGTGAGGCGACAGCCGGCCTGGGCTGCGAAGCCGATCGCGGCGATCATCGGTGCCAACTCTCGAGTGTTGGCGTATGACGAAATGAATCCCGTAAGAGACCCCATCCCGACCAGGTCTAGCGAGGCGTAGCCCTGGATGCCGATGGACGCCCCGACAGCCATTCCGAGAATCACAAGCACGATCGCGGTACCCCCGCCGACCAGTACAGCGCCTCGTCCCCAGGCAAACTCCTGTATGAATAAAAACGTCTGTCGTCGATAGGTGGTTGCGACGTGCCGAATTCCGGCGACGGTGTCGATGGTGAATGTTGTAATGTGCCCGAGCTGCGCGGGGACCTCAGCGAGGGGTGTCACAGCACGCACGATCGGACGAGTAACAAAAGTATAACGGGTGGATGGTACTGCGGTCACGTGTTCTCCGTCATCCGATGGTCTGCGGGACGAACATGATGGTCAGTTGGGTGATGAACACGTTGATGACGAAGCACGCCACTACCCCTAGGACCACGGTGGCGTTGACAGATGTGGCCACACCTTTGGGGCCACCTTTCGTGGACAGGCCCCGATGACACGCGATTGTCACGACCACGAGACCGAACACCACTGACTTGATCAGCGCTACAAGGATGTCCGCCGATGATGCGAACGATGCGAACGATGCGACGTAGCTCCCCGGCGTGATGCCCTGGACGTTGACGCTAAGGATGTAGCCGGCCACGAGACCGGTAAACACGATGAGCATGCATAACATCGGAGCGACGATGAGAACCGCGACGAATCGAGGTGCGACGAGTCGACGTGTCGAATTTAGTCCGAGCGTCTCCATGGCATCGATTTCTTCACGGACGGTGCGTGCGCCAAGGTCAGAGGCGATGGCCGACCCTGCCGCACCACCGAGCAGGAGCGCGGTGACGATCGGTGCCCCCTGCTGAATGATCCCGAGTCCACCGGCGGCTCCGGCGATAGATGTGGCCCCGACCTGCTGGGTTAGACTTCCGACCTGCACCGAGACGATGACGCCGAAGGGAATCGCGACCAGGATCGCTGGCAACGTCGTTACGGTGATGACGAAC
>Ga0163179_10002080_pt1 | contig 14043 bp, 8 predicted proteins | sample AtlANTMetagenome_FD_109643 | JGI IMG/M metagenome (GOLD analysis project Ga0163179, IMG submission 109643) | Marine eukaryotic phytoplankton communities from the Atlantic Ocean - Atlantic ANT 2 Metagenome | ecosystem: Environmental > Aquatic > Marine > Oceanic | place: North Atlantic Ocean...
CATGAAAGGTGTACAGGAAACCCAGAAGCAAACACCTCCCTCTGGATTGGCCCCGGCATTCACGAAGAGTGGAATGAGGTGCGGTTGGGAGTGATAGATACAAAGCCCAATGGTGGGATAGCGCCCTCGAGGCGAGGGCCCTATGGTGATCTGTCCCGGAGGGGCTTCGACTGTATGGGGACTAGCCCCGTCGGCAAGGAGCTGCTGAACGGCCTCGGCATCCCCGGAGGAGATCGCCTCCCGCATGTCCGCGGAGGCAGGGACGATGAGAGCGATGCTGCAGAGAACGGAAAGCCGATGACGGTTGGGGAACACCCTTTCTGGAGCGTGATGACTCTCGAGGGAAATAGCAAGGAAGAGAGGAGGCCGGGTTCACTCCCCGGGGCGTTGAGGTCCGGGGCCTCCCGGGAGCAGGGTCCCTTCGGTTTTGAAAGTGCGCTCCGGGGGACTCCTGCTGCCGGGATGGCCGGTGAAAGGCTTTGGAGAAAGGATGCGCGTTGCAGAGGGTTTGTTGTGAGGCCGCCTTATGCGGCGCATCCGCTACGGATCATGGAAACTCAGGAGAAAATAGAGGGCGAGGATGCTGCGGCCACTCCAGAGCGTGGTCCTGATCCAGTTTGTGGATACGAGCTTGCGATGAACTCCAGGATGAAATCCCTTGGTGAGCTTCCGGTGGCAGGGAACAGAAAAGACCGCAGTTGACAGCCAGATGAGAGCCAGAAGCGTGAGGGAGAAGATCAGGAGGGCAGGGGAAAGGGGCTCGGGTAGCGCGATGGCCAGCCAGAGGCCGGAGGAAATCTCAACCAGCATGGGAGGGCCCACGATCCAGCCCGTCTTTTTCTGGTGGGCTTCCTGGTAGGAGATGAAGTTCCGGTTGCCCACCTTGGCCTTGAGCGGGTAGTGCACGACCTGAACGAACCAGATCAGGCCCGTCATGAAGACCGTAGCCAGAGCATGAAGAAAAAGAACGGCGAGTGTCATCCGGGAATAGTCTTTCCAACAGGTAGAAGGGGTCAGGACGCCAATGGAACCAGGGCATCAGCCGTCTTCAGCCCGGAAACAAGAGCGCCCTCGATCGATGGTGTCGTGCAGTGATCCCCGCAGATAAGAATTCCATCGTGCTCCTGAAAACCGGGGGAGTTGGAGGGGGCACTCCGAGGGGGGTGCTCGGGAAGAGCGTGCGGGATCCGGTCTGTCTGAATGTGCTCCCACCGGTCGACCTGTGAGCCAAACCAGTCATGCAGTTCATGGCGCACCTTTTCCTCAAGCCGCTGGTGATTGGGGAGCCCGAGAACGGAAACTGAGATGAGAGCCCTGCCCTCGGGAGCATAGCCTGGGGCCACGTCGGAGACCGCGCAGACGTTGTTTACCAAGCCGGCGGGTTCTCCATTGAGGGCGATTATTGGTTCCTTGAGTGGGGATTCAGGGGCGGAAAAATACAATCCGGTGACCGCTTTCCATTCCCGGGGTTCCGTTGCGGCGGTGGGAACAAGCTGTTTTGAGATTTCAGCATCTGTAGCGACTACCACGTGTTTCGCTCCGAGGGTCTCTCCGTTTGCGAGGGTAACCTCGCAGGGGTTTACTGCGGTGACCGCTGAGTTGAGACGGAGTGATTCCGCAGGCAGGCGGCTGGCAAGCTGGCGGGGAATTTCCTCCATGCCTCCAGCCGGGAGAGTGGCTTTACCACGGGCAAACATGTTGAAGGTGAAACGAAAAAAGTCGGATGAGGTCCGCAGGTCTCGCTCGAGGAAGATCCCTCCATAGAATGCACGGAAGAATTGGTCGATCATGCCTGCGGAAAAACCATATCTCTGGAGGTGTTCCTCCGTGGTGAGCTCCTTTCCGGCCGTTGGACGGGCCCTGTTCCAAAGAGCTTCGAAGCGCATTCTTCCGACGAGGAGCTTGTCCTTCAGGCTCCCAATCGGTTGGAAAGCAGTTGAGAGAGCAGACCCGGGGCAGCGGAACACATCCATGAGGCGGTGGAGTTTTCCTTCCTTGAAGACAAGAGCTCCGGGACGAAAGGGGCGCAGGTCAAGTGATTGGATATCCAGAAGCTTTCGCGCTTCCGGGTAGGCACTCAGGAACACTTGGAAACCGCGGTCCAGCAGGTAGCCCTGAACATGATCCGTTCGGAGTCTTCCGCCCACACGGTCAGAGCTCTCCAGGAGAAGAACCTGCTGCCCTTTCTCCGAGAGCCGGATTGCACAGGCGAGCCCTGCAAGCCCTGCACCCACGATCACGACCTTGTCTGGCATTTGCTGGTCCACTGTTCAAAAACGGCTGCCCGGCCCCATTGTCAAACGGCTTTCGCGGGCCGGGTCTTATGGACGCTCGGGTTTTGGGGTGCAATTCCCTTCGAGCCTGAGGCGAGGGCGGCGAAAAAGTGGTTGATTGCAGTCATTGAATCGGAGGAGGGCTAATTCTTAAACAAGGCTACCGCTCAATTCAGCTTTTTAGGGTAGCCCCTGCTCAATTCTTAAGAATGTCCATGCCCCTGGATCGCTTGCAAGGGGCCTCATTCAACGGAAAGCACGGGGCTGGACCCTCAGATTTCAGCCGCTTACCATAAGCTCCCGTCGCCCTCCTGTAAGAGAGGGGATCTTGTTATGACACTGTTTCCCGCTATGGTCGCCCTTGCCACTCTGGGCAGTGGGTTTGTGAAGGCAGCAAGGCCCAACATGGTGATTGTCCTCGTGGACGATCACGCCTTTGAGGCGATTTCGGCCTACGATACTTACCTTCAGGATCACGCCAGGACCCCGGCTATCGATCGACTATGGAAGGAGGGCATGCGTTTCGACAGTTTCACCTGTGCGAATTCCATATGTTCCCCCAGTCGAGCCACGATCCTGACCGGGCAGTACAGCCACATGAATGGGGTCCGAGGCCTGAATGGCTCCATCAACGAGGGATCGCCCCAGTATCCCGTTGAATTGCAGAAGGCAGGATACCAGACATGGCTGGTTGGCAAATGGCACCTTCGAAGTAAGCCGAGGGGCTATGAGAAACACATGACGGTGAAGGGGCAGGGCAAGTATTTTGATCCGACTTTCAGCGGTACTGAAGGGGAACGGCAGCAGGTGGAGGGATACTCCACAGACGTTTACACGAACATCGCCCTCGAGTGGCTCAAGGCCCGTGACAGGAAGAGGCCTTTCCTGCTGAGCCTTCAGTTCAAGGCTCCCCATCACGATTATGGTCATGCCAGGCGTTATGATGATCTCCTGGCCGGGGTGAGTATTCCCGAGCCTCCCTCGCTGTATGAGGACATCCGTAATACCGACTCCAACCTGAAGCGGCTGTTCCTCCAAGGGACCAAGTTCCACATGCTTTATTCGACCAAGACGGACAACAGGAGGGACCCGACCACGAATTACTATGCCCGTCACCTGAAGGATGATGCGCCCAACCAGATGTGGAAGCATGATCCCGGAAGCGACCGGGACAAGATCCGGGTGGCCTACCAGCACATGATTCACAAGTATATCCGCTGTGCCACCGGTAACGATGACAACCTCAAGCGGGTTCTCGACTATCTCGATACCGAGGGCCTCACTGAGGATACGGTGGTGGTCTACACCTCGGACCAGGGCTACTGGCTCGGGCAGCACGGACTCTATGACAAGCGGCTGATTCTGGAGACTTCCATGCGCATGCCCTTCCTTATCCGGTATCCGCGGCTGATCAGGCCCGGCAGCGTGAACAAGGACCTCTGCATCAACGTCGATATTGCTCCGACCCTGCTGGAACTTGCCGGAGTAGACGTGCCGGAGGCGATGCAGGGGCGGAGCATGGTATCCCTGCTCAAGGGGCAGGAGGTGCCGGATTGGAGGAAATCCCAGTTTTACACCTACTGGGGGATCCCTGCTCACTACGGTATCCGGACCGCGCGCTTCACCTATTTGAAGATAGCGGGTTACCCGGCAGAGCTGTTTGACCGGGAGGAGGACCCTGAGCAGTTATATAACGTTGCGGGGCGGGCTTCCTACCGGGATGCCATTGCGGACCTGGAGGTTGAGCTCAAGCGTCAGGTCAAAGAGGTCGAAATTGAGGCCACGAAACTTCCAGGGGCCACTGCCAGATGAATTTCCGGGTCCCATCCCTCGTGCTGCTGGCATTGCTAACCCTTACAGGTCCTTCGGGTGCGGCGACTGAGCGGCCGAACATCGTCCTCGTCCTGTTTGACGATTTCGGCTGGGGCCAGCCGCCAAGCAACCGGGGAGATTCACCTTTCAGAACTCCCGCTTTCGATCGGCTGGCCCGGGAAGGAATGCGATTCACGGATGCTCACTCGGCGGCGGCCAGCTGTACGCCGACCAGGTATGGCCTCCTCACGGGACGCTATCCGTCCCGCGTCGGGCAATTCGGGGTCCTGAATACTTATTCCGGTCCCATCATCCCGAAAGAGCGCCTGACGGTGGCGTCCTTTCTCAAGAGCCAAGGCTATCATACTGCCTGCATCGGAAAATGGCACCTCGGGTTGAGGTGGGCAGGAGACAAGAAGACCCGGCCGCCTACTCCGGTCATCGGGACCCGCTTCAAGGAGGGGCCGAATACTCTCGGATTCGATTACTTTTACGGGTTTACCCATGCCCGCAACATCGGCTGTATCCTGGAGCAGGACGTCGTGGTTTCCCATGTCAAATCAGTTGAGAACCAGCCGCTCATGATTGCGAAAGCACTTGAGTATATCGACGAGCGGACTCGTTCAGAGAAGCAACCCTTCTTCCTCTACTTTCCGATGTGTCCGCCGCACAAGCCGATCACCCCGGCACCCGAATTTATCGGGAAGGGAGGGAGTGCTGGTAAGGGAGGTAAATATGCGGACTGGGTTTATCAGGGCGATTACATGCTGGGACTGATTCTTGATACGCTGGAGAAGAAGGGGTTGAGCAGGAACACCCTCGTCATCGCGACTGGTGATAATGGCGCGGCGGGGCGCCCCTATCCGCCCTTGCGAGCGGATAAGGGGAGCATTTACGAGGGTGGGCATCGGGAGCCTTTTGCAGCGCGCTGGCCAGTCCGGATCAAGTCCGGGTCGGTGTGTTCAGAGTTGATCTGCCTGAACGATCTTCTTGCGACCTGTGCGGACATCCTCCAGGAAAATCTTCCTCCCGGGGCGGGGGAGGACAGCGTGAGCATCCTACCCCTTCTGGAAGGCGGCTCGGAACCGGTAAGAGAAGCGATTGTTCATCAAGCCGCCGGTGGGCTGGCGATTCGGCAGGGTCCGTGGAAGCAGATCTTCCACCGGGATGGACGGAGGGAGTTGTTCAACCTGCAGGAGGATATCGGGGAGACGAGGGATCTCAGTGCATCGAGAAGCGAGTTTTCTGCTAAGTTGACCGCCCTGATGCAGCGCTACATCGAGCGGGGTCGCAGCACGCCTGGCCCTGTGCAGAAAAACGAATTCGACCTCGATCTCTGGGATGACCGGGGGACGGGAAAAGAGGATCGTAGAGCGAAGCGGAAGAAGAGGAATGAGAAGAATTAACCTATATCAACTAATGACGCATTTAACTATTTCCCGTCCTATGGGTCTCTTCCTCATGCTGGCAGGGTGTTTTTTTCTTCTGCCATGCTCCGCAGCGGAGAAGCGGCCCAACATCCTGTTCATCATCGCCGACGATCAATCTCCTTTTGACCTGAAGATCTACAATTCGGAGTCGCCTCTGGAAACTCCGAATCTCGATGCCCTGGCGTCCGGGGGCATGGTCTTTGACGGAGCCCACCACATGGGAGCCTGGGTCGGCGGGGTCTGCACGCCCTCCCGGCACATGGTGATGTCGGGTCGTACGGTCTGGCACATCCCGGACCGATTGAACCGGGTCATGAATCCCCACGCCTCCAATCCGGCAATGGTTCCCCCGGACCTCGCCATGCAGACGATTCCGGCGGTCTTCAACCGGGCTGGTTATGATACCATGCGGACCTGCAAACGGGGTAACAGCTATGACAAGGCCAACGTCCTTTTCAAGATCTGCCACGATGCAACGAAGAGGGGAGGCACGGATGAGAGTGGAAGCGCCTGGCATGCGGAGCAGGTTCTCAATTACCTGTCCGGGAGAGAGTCGGAAAAGAACACGACCCCGTTCCTGATCTACTTCGGCTTCTCCCACCCACACGATGTACGGGATGGAAAACCGGAATTGCTGGCCAAGTATGGGGCGGTGAATCACACGGATCCGGGATCTCCTCCACCCGCGAATACGAAGCAGCCTCCACTTCCCGTGGGATACCTGCCGCGGCACCCCTTCGATAATACTCACATGACCGTTCGCGACGAGGTGGCCGTTCCCGGGGTCTGGAAGCGGAGGGATGAGCGAACCATTCGCAATGAGCTGGGGAGAGAGTTTGCCTGCAGTGAGAATATCGATATCCAGATTGGCCGGGTTCTCCGCAAGCTTGAGGAGATGGGAGAACTGGAGAACACCTACATCTTTTATACCGCCGATCATGGAATGGCCATTGGCCGGCATGGACTACAGGGGAAACAGAACCTCTACGAGCACACCTGGCGGATCCCCTTCATTGTCACGGGCCCGGGGATCCGGGCAGGCTCCCGGGTGCCTGGTAATATCTACCTCCTCGACGTTCTCGCGACCCTCTGTGACCTCTCTGGTATCGAGGCACCGAAGACGAGTGAGGGGAAAAGCTTCAAGCCTGTATTGCTCGGGGAGAAGCAATCGGTCCGGGAGGTGCTCTACGGGGTCTATTGTGGAGGGGCCCGTCCGGGGATGCGGTGCGTGAAGAAAGGGGACTGGAAACTGATCAAGTATCAGTCCGACAAGGGGAAGATACGGGAAACCCAGCTCTTCCATCTCGCCCGGAATCCTCACGAGCTCATCAGCGAGCATCACGAACAGCAAGTGATTGACCTTACCGGTCACCAGCCGGGGCAGCACCAGCGTAATCTGGCGGACGATCCGAAATACGCCGGGAAGCTGGCGGAAATGGAGACACTCCTTCTGGCCGAGATGCGCCGGCTCGATGATCCCTACCGGCTCTGGAACCAGCCCGAGGACGGGTTGCCTGTCCCGGAGGTCCGCGAAAAGGTCGTTCGCCCCAAGAAGAAACGGCCCTCCCGTGCTGGGTCCTGAGCAGAGGCTCTGCCGAGGACCGAAACTTGCTGAAGCGCGCTTGTGACGGATGGCGCTGCTCGAGCCTGTCGAGATCGGCGACAGTCGTGAGCGGAGGATCTCGTAAGGAAAGGTGGGAAAGTGACCGCGACCTTGGAAGGAAACCGCGCGGACGTGACCGCGCTTGAGGCGACTCTACTTGGGCACGCCGAACCAATTCGATGCGTTGCAATCAGCCCCGCTGACCGGCTCATTGTTTCAGGGAGCAACAAAGAAATCCGAGTCTGGAGCTTGGGGCCTGCGATTCGCCTCGGACCTGTGAGTAGCGAGCCGGGCTTTGAGCCCCTTCAAAGTGGCACCCAACTGGCACACAAAAAAAGTGCCCTGGAGGGCGCTTTGTGTAAGTCTTTGGTTATCAATGGCGCGCCCGAGAGGAGTCGAACCCCTAACCTCCTGATCCGTAGTCAGGCGCTCTATCCAATTGAGCTACGGGCGCGTGAGCCGAGCCGGCGGAGCGAAAAATAGGGGAATCGCAGGTGCTGTCAAGCGGGATGGAGCAGTGGGTGTGATGGGTGCAGGTTGGCGCAAGGCAACCGGCGCCCGCATGCGGGAGAAATCTCGGGCTCCTCCTGCTTTATGGACATTTCCCTTGATTTTCAGGGGCCGGGACCTAGTTTCGCGCCCCGCTCAGGCCTAGTGGCTGGGGCGGTTGCGACGGCGGTTGGAGCCCCGATGTTGTCGCAGGAAAGGGGTAACTGTCGGAAGGCATTTGAACCAACAACCAACCTTAAACTACAGAAAATGAGTAACGAAGCCGTCGCGGATGCGCCGATCAATGCTGAGCTTGATGCATTGATCGATTCGAAGTTCCGTGAATTCAGAGAAGGTTCCATTGTGAATGGAACGATCCTCGACATCCGTCCCCAGGTCGTGATCGTCGATATCGGGTATAAGTCGGAGGGCGTGATTCCCGCTTCCGAGTTTGAAGACGACGAAATTGAAGAGGGGGACGAAGTGGAAATCCTGCTCGAGCGTCTCGAAAACGATGAGGGCATGGTCGTCCTCTCGAAGGAAAAAGCAGCCCACAAGCAGAACTGGGAGAAGATCGTCAAGGTGTTCGAAGACGGCGGCCTGGTGAAGGGCAAGGTCAAGAGCGTGGTGAAAGGTGGCCTGATGGTGAACGTGGGAGTGGAAGCATTCCTCCCCGGCTCGCAGGTCGACATCATTCCCCCCAAGGACCTCAACGAGTATGTGGGGAACATTTACGAGTTCAAGATCGTCAAGGTGAACGACGAGCGGCAGAACATCGTGCTGAGTCGCCGCGAGGTGATCGAGGCCGAGCGGGCGGAGCGTCGTCAGCGCTTCCTTCAAACCGTCAAGGTTGGCGACAAGGTGACCGGCCAGGTCAAGAACCTCACCGATTTCGGGGCCTTCGTCGACCTCGAGGGCATGGACGGACTCCTGCACATCACGGACATGAGCTGGGGCCGGATCAATCACCCGAGCGAGATGCTGCGCATCAGCCAGGAGGTCGAGGTACAGATTCTCGACGTGGACCGGGAAAAGGAACGTGTCTCCCTTGGTCTCAAGCAGATGACCGACAACCCCTGGGAGGACATCGAGGCCAAGTTTCCGATTGGCTCCCAGGTCAAGGGACGGATTACCAAGCTCCTGCCCTACGGGGCCTTCGTGGAGCTGGAGCGCGGAGTGGAAGGCCTCGTGCACGTTTCCGAGCTCTCCTGGGTCAAGCGAATCACGCGCCCCAGCGATGTGCTGGAACTGGACCAGGAAATCGAAGCGGTGGTACTGGGAATCAGTATCGAGGAGCAGAAGATTTCCCTCGGTGTGCGCCAGCTGGAGCCCAATCCGTGGGACGAGATCGAGGCCCGTTACCCGGTGGGAACCCAGATCAACGGCGCAGTGCGCAACCTCACTGCCTACGGAGCTTTCGTGGGCCTGGAGGAAGGCATCGATGGAATGATCCACGTGTCCGACCTGAGCTGGACCCGCAAGATCAACCACCCGAGCGAGATCCTGAAGAAGAACGAGGAGGTCGAGGCAGTGGTCCTCAGCATCGACAAGGAGAACCAGCGTGTCTCGCTGGGTATCAAGCAGCTTGATACCGACCCTTGGGCGGACATCGATACCAAGTTCAAGGTGGGCGATATCGTCAAGGGAACGGTGGCCAAGATCGCGAGCTTCGGGGCCTTTGTCAGCCTCGACGGCGACATCGATGGCCTGATCCACATATCGCAACTCAGCGAGGAGCACGTCGAGCGCGTGAAGGACATCCTCAAGGTGAGCGACGACGTGGAGGCCCGCGTGATCAAGGTAGACAAGATCGAGCGCCGGATTGGTCTTTCCATCAAGGCGGTGGAATACAGTGAGGAGCAGCTTCAGAAGGAGTCCCAGAGCTTCGAGACTCTGCGTCCCTCCGGCGATCTGGTCGGACTGGAGCAGGCCTTCAATCTTGCCGCGGCAGCCACTGGGCCTGAAGAGGAGGAGTGGAGCCCGAGCGCCGATCCGGAAGGTGAGGCTCCGGCCGAGGATGGCGAAGAGAGCAGTGACTAAGCGCTGGACCTCACCAGGTTTGCTTCCCAATCATTCACGCCCCGGGGGATCTCCCCGGGGCGTTTTCTTTGGTGGGTTGCCCACCGGTCGAGGATGTGTTCTTCGGCCCGGCACGGGCTACTTTACGCTTGCTCTCACGGGTGCTGCTGCTAGTTTTACAGCATGAGAAAGAGATTTCTTGTCCTCCTTCTCGCCGCGAGCGGGTTCCTCTGTAGTTGTGCCGTGGAGCCGGAGCGCAGGCCGGTGGGGCCCGAGGGAAGTGATGTGAGCGCGATGCCCTGGAACCGGCCCCAGCAGGGCGAAGGTCAGGGAATGCTGGGGAACATGCTCAACCGCTAGGGTTTCCGGTCAGGGTCCTCTCGCGGCCGAGTTACTCCCGGTGATAGGGGGCTCCGCGTTTGAGGGTGTAGACCCGGTAGAGTTGCTCGAGCAGCACGACGAGTGCCAGTTCATGCTGCATCGTCATCCTCGAGAGAGACCAGGTTGCGTCGCACTGCTCCCTGAATGAGGAGCTGTGTCCATCCGCCCCTCCGATCAGGAAGGCCACGGATTTGATTTCTCCACGGCCTTCCAGCCTGGTGAATTCCTGTGCGATCTCCAGCGTAGACATCTGCGTGCCGCGCTCATCGAGGGCGATCCGGTATGCGCCCTCGCTCCTCGAGAGGAGTGCGGCGGATTCATCGCGGGCCTTGAGATACTCAATTGAGAGCGAGCTGTAGTGCTGCAGCCTCGCTTCGTATTCACGAACCCCTTGGGCAGCAAAGGAGAGTTTTGGTTTTCCAATGGCGAGGCAGATTACTTTCACGGGGGGAGTCTACCCGAACCGGCGTCCTCCTTCCTGCCAATTCTTCGGTGCAGGGAGAGGTGCTATCAGGGCCGGCAGGCTTTTTCCGGGCGAGGCCCGCCGGGTCCGGTAGCGTTACCTGATTTCCCGAAGGAGGCGGGGCAGGAGCTCACTGATAGCCACCCGCTCCTGCTCCATGGAGTCGCGGTGCCGGAGGGTCACGGTGTCCTTCAGGCTGGCATCCTCTTCTCCGAGGGTTTCGAAATCCACTGTAATGCAGAACGGAGTGCCAGCCTCGTCCTGGCGGCGGTAGCGCCGGCCAACGGCCCCGGTCTCGTCGTAGAAGACATTCATGTGGCTCTTGAGATCGTTCTCGATCTCCCGGGCGATGCGCACGTGGTCCTCGTTCTTTTTCAGGAGAGGAAAGATAGCGGCCTTGATCGGAGCGATGCGGGGATTGAGGCGCATGACCTTCCGGATCTCGGTGTTGCCCTTCGCGTCGGGGACTTCTTCTTCATCGTAGGCCTCGCACAGCAGTGCCAGGATGGTCCGGTCGCATCCGGCAGATGGCTCGACCACGTGGGGAATGAACTTTTCCTTGGATGTCTCGTCGAAGTATTCCAGCGGCTTGCCGGCACATTCCTGATGCTTGGAAAGGTCATAGTCCGTGCGGTAGGCCACCCCTTCCAGTTCCTGGCATCCAAAGGGAAAGTCGAACTCGATATCGTAGGTTTTCTTCGAATAGTGGGCTCGCTCGCCGTCGGGAACGTCAAGGACGTGGAGCTTCTCGCGGGGCAGGCCGATCTCCTCGTAAAAGGTGAGTCGGGTTTCGAGCCATTCGTCGGTCAGGCGCATTCCGTCCTCGGGCCGGCAGAAATACTCGATTTCCATCTGTTCAAACTCCCGGGAACGAAAGGTGTAGTTGCGTGGATTGATCTCGTTCCGGAACGCCTTCCCGATCTGTGCGATTCCGAAGGGGATTTTCATGCGGAACGTATCGAGGACATTTTTGTACTGCGTGAAAATCGATTGCGCAGTCTCTGGTCTCAGGTAGGCGACCGCGTTGGGGTCGTCCTCGTTTGAGGAGGCCCCCATCTGGGTCTTGAACATGAGGTTGAATTCACGGGCTTCGGTGAGAAGAGAGCCGTTTTCCGGGTTGTAGCGCGTGGTATTCTCTTCCTCGCTGGTCGTTTCTCCGGTGAGCTCGATGGACTTGGGCGAGAGTGACTTGTTGGGGTGAAACTGTGCGTAGTACTGCCTCGCGGTCTTGCGGGCCTTGTTTTCATTCTGCCCCTCCTGGAGGAGGACGGAGAATTCGCGTTCCAATTTCCATTCTCCTTCGCTCGCCCCGCTGTAGTGATACGCGGTCCCACTCTGCGGATCAATCTGGTCAGCCCGAAGTCTCGCCTTGCTCAGAAGGCAGTCGCACATGGGGTCGGAAAATCCCCCGACGTGACCGGATGCCGTGAGGACGGCCTGGTGGGTCAGAATCGATCCATCCAGTCCGACAATGTCCTCCCGCTCCTGGACGTGCCTGCGCCACCAGTAGTCCTTGAGGTTCCGCTTCATTTCCACCCCGAGCGGACCGTAGTCCCAGCACCCGTTGAGGCCGCCATAGAGTTCGGCAGATTGGTAGATGAATCCTTTTCGTTTGCAGAGCGACACGATCTTTTCCATGCGCTCCGGGTCGGTGTGTTCTTTGTCAGCCATGATCCTGCCGGGTGAAGCTTCCTTCTCGGGGGGCCGCGATGGAAGCGCCTGACAGCCGGTTTGGCAAGGATTTGGGTGCCCGGGGGAAGGGCAGGAAGTGGCCTGCGGTGCGCTTGCCGGGCCCCTCGCTCTGTGACGTTGCAAGCAGTCCCTCTATTTTCGACCCTGCAGTCCACGTTGATCGGAGGGATCGTTGCTCTTGCTGCCGGAGGCACTCTTGTCCTCGCAGAAGGAGAGGAGGGAGAGCTCGGCAGAAGTGGAGAACATCCAGCATGCCACGGAGAAGGGCTTGGTCGATCCCATCCTTGCGAAAACGTATGCAGCGCTCTTCAGGCACCATGGTGGCCGGGAAAAGACCGAAACGAGGGGTATACGTGCTGTATCCGGGACAGGAACGAGGGCACGTGGCTTTTCCTGAACGGGGCAGGCATGCACCGCAACCCGGACCTTTTGTGGGAGATGTTTCCGGATCTGGACAAGAATATCGAGTTGCCGGTGAATGCGACTGAAGTGCTGCATGAGTAGTCAGGAGGAGGGGTGGAGGCTTGCCGGGTCCAGGCTATTGCAAGCGCTGCAGGGGGAGCGTTCCCGTGTTGCAGTTAATTTGATCTCCGTATCAATTGCCGGATCGGCTATTCTCCGGCCATGCGCATGCGGGAGCAGGGGAAGCAGTATCAGCGTGGAGATGACGGCACGATGTCGGTGAGTCGGCTGGTGCGCCGCATGAAGAATGTCCTCGAGATCGAGATTGGGGACGTTTGGGTGGAGGGAGAGGTGTCGAATCTGCGAAGGCAGGCCAGCGGGCATTACTATTTTTCCCTGAAGGATGAGCAGGCGCAGCTGGGGTGTGCTGCATTCAGCGCCAAGCGTCGCTGTCCGGGCTATGAAGCCTTGCAGGACGGGGCGAAGGTGCGCGTGTTCGGGGAGGTCACGGTGTATGAAGCACGGGGGCAGTCGCAGCTCATCGTCAAGAAGGTTGTCCCAGCGGGCCTGGGGGACCTGCAGGCCCGCTTCGAGGCCTTGAAGAAGAGGCTCAACGAGGAAGGTCTTTTTGACACAGAGCTGAAAAAGCCGCTGCCGGCCTTTCCGGAGGTGATCGGACTGGTGACTTCGGGAAGCGGGGCGGCCTTGCAGGACATGATGAACGTGCTTTCGCGCCGAGCACCCTGGGTCAAGGCGGTCCTTTTTCCGGTGGCGGTTCAGGGAGAGGGCGCTGAACGGGGGATTTCTCGAGCCATCGGCATGCTGGGTGAGCCTGAGAAGCACGGCCTTCCACGGTGCGATGTGATCATCACGGGGCGGGGAGGAGGCTCGATGGAAGACCTCTGGAATTTCAACGAGGAGGATGTGGCGCGCGCCATCGCGGGGTGCCCGATTCCGGTCGTCTCCGCGGTGGGACACGAAATCGACTTCACCATCGCCGATTTTGTGGCGGACCTGCGGGCCCCAACCCCAAGCGCGGCTGCGGAGCTGGTAGTGCCGGATGCCGGGGAGCTTCGTGCGCGGCTCCAGCGATTGCGTGATGGGCTGCAGAGGCCGGTACGTGAAAAGCTGCGGGCGGCTCGCGATCTCATTCGGTTGGCGCGCCGGGGAGCCCTCGCACATGATGCGGAACGGGTCCTGAGGGAACCGGCTTTGCGAATTGATGAAGCCGGGACGGCCTTGAAGCGGGCGGTGGATGATTGCCTGAACCGCATCGCCTTGTGCCTGTCGGAGAGGCGGTCGTCCTGGAAGGCAAGACATCCGCGTCTGGTGGTGGAGCAGCGGGTGGAGCGCCTACGCCAGTTCCAGACTCTTTACGGACAGCTGGCAAAGCACCGGCTGCAGGGGATGGAGCAGCGTCTGGAGCGGGCGCGACGATTACTCAGGACCCTGGGTCCGGAATCGGCCTTCGAGCGTGGA
>Ga0163179_10002082_pt1 | contig 14023 bp, 8 predicted proteins | sample AtlANTMetagenome_FD_109643 | JGI IMG/M metagenome (GOLD analysis project Ga0163179, IMG submission 109643) | Marine eukaryotic phytoplankton communities from the Atlantic Ocean - Atlantic ANT 2 Metagenome | ecosystem: Environmental > Aquatic > Marine > Oceanic | place: North Atlantic Ocean...
ACGTTACTATTCTTCAATTTTTCATTGGTTTAAGGCGTGAAGGCACGAATTCTAGTCTTATCTCATTCCTACATTATGAAATCCTACAGGAAAAAATTTACCCTGATAGGACAATTAACAGCTGATCTGCCGGAGTTTCAGATTCGTGTTATTACACCAAATCAGTGGGTTGAAAACTTTCAGAAACTTACTTTTGAACCCACAACTGAAACCAACTGTCACGAAATTCCCCTACCGGTCATTTTTTCCGGTTATGCTAGTCGTTTTGTTTATCAAGAAGGCTTAGCTTCTCATTTTCGTGATTTTCAGCCAGATATTATCCACTTGGAAGAAGAAGCTTGGAGTCTTAATGCGTTGCAAACACTCCTCTTACAACGTTGGTTTTGCCCACATAGCAAGTTGATTTTTCGTACATCTCTAAGTGTGGAAATTAGCCAACGGTTCGGTTCCATCCCGAAATGGATTGAAAAACAAGTTTTTAAGAGGACAGATATGGCTTTCCCGCTGAGTCAGAATGCGGTACAAATTTTAGCTAATCGTGGTTATACTGGTCCCTCAACAGTATTTCCAAATGGAGTTGATGTTAGTCTTTTTCGACCATTAGATAATATGACGATTACTGAGCAACAAAGTGTAGCATTTCTGAAGCGTTCACTAAATCTCAATGGGTATTTTGTAATCGGTTATGTCGGTCGATTACTTCACATGAAGGGGATTGATATTTTATTTAGGTCAGTCAAATCAATAGTAGGAAACAGCCTAGTACAATTCAAAATTTTGTTGTTGGGTCGTGGGAAATATAAACCCGAATTAGAGAAATTAGCGAAAAATCTTGGCATTGAGAATAACTTGATGTGGATTGATGCAGTTCCACCTGAAGCCGTACCAAAGTACATAAACTGTATGGATACATTGGTGCTTCCCTCTCGAACGACGCCCAATTGGGTAGAGTTTTTTGGTCGCGTGTTAATAGAAGCAATGTCGTGCGGAGTTCCAGTCATCGGGTCAAATTCGGGCGAGATTCCCAAAGTCATTGGAACTGCTGGACTAGTTTTTCCAGAAGAAAAAACAGAAATCTTAGCTCAGCACTTGAAGGCAATATATCAAGATCAATCTCTTCGACAACAACTTATCCAGCGTGGACTTGAACGAGTGCACCAATTTACATGGGAAACCATTGCTGATAATACGTTTAGAACTTATGCTAATTTGTTGTCGGAATAGTTCTATCTTCCACTGGAAAAGCAATAGTGAGCTCAATTTTCGCAATTCATGTATTCTCTGTCTGCGTTTTCTGTTTCATCTTGAATGATTTTGATCGAATAGATTATAGCCATAACGGTAGTTGAATTTTTGCTTTTTCGTGATAGATTTCTTTTTTATTTCAGGGATATTATTGGATAAATGAAAATTATCTTGACAACTTGGGGGACTACAGGAGATGTACAACCCTTTATTGCTCTTGCCAAAGGTCTAATAGCTGCCGGCCATCAAGTCCGATTGTGTACGTCAGAAATTTATCGACAGAAGGTAGAGTCTGTTGGTGCTGAATTTTTTGCTGTAGGTTTACCATTTAACTCTGGGCATTTTAACAAGTTGATGGACCGTATTATAAAGATACGTAACCCATTTAGTTCAGCCCTAGTGGTAGCTAAAGAAGGTATTCTGTCAGGAGCCAAGGTTTGGTATGATGACTGCCTAAAAGCAATGAACGGAGATTTCGAATTGTCGATATCTCACTCTGCGGATATTCCTGGTCAAGAAGCCGCCATTCGGTCTGGGTTGCCAAATATTACTGTTAGTTATTGCCCAGCTTTTATTAAGTCAATTTATGCACCGCCGCCGCCAATGCCTAACTGGGGATTACCTGTTAGTTGGTTGCTATGGCAAATGATAGGTCTTGCGATGTGGGCCAAAGTTGATCCTCTATTTAATGAATTTATCCATCAAGTAAAAGGAAAACCGCGTCGGATGATTGGGTTTTCTGGTATGTACTCAACTGATTTGAACCTAGTTGCAGTTTCACCGGCTATCGTACCACCACCACCAGATTTACCAACTAATCATCAATTTACTGGAGATTGGTCATTAGATGAACCTAGTTATCAACCACCAACTGATTTGCTCAAATTTATCAGCAATGGTCCAAAACCAATTGTAGTGACATTTGGTTCCATGGGAGGTAATCAAGATCCCACATCCGTTATCTACTCCGCAATCCAGCGAACAAACCAGCGAGCGATTATACAATCTGGATGGGGTAACCTAGGGCATGCAACCCAGCCACACGAAGATATATTTTTTGTTGATTATGTGCCACATAGTTGGTTATTCCAGTTGGCTAAAATGGTTATTCATCACGGGGGCGCAGGAACCACAACCGCAGTTTGTCGGGCTGGTGTACCATCGGTGGTTGTCCCCCACTTAGCTGACCAACCGTACTGGGGAGGGGTACTTCATCAGCGGGGTGTAGCACCAAAACCAGTTCACCGCCGACATTTAAAAGTCAAAAATCTAGCAGAACGGATCCAAGAAGTCTTAGATAACGACCAGAAATTTGAACGAGCTCAACAACTAGGAAACACTATGCGAAGTGAAAATGGAGTAAAAACAGCAATAGGCCTGATTGAGAATTTTGCAGGGAATAATTCGACTGATTATTAACTATCTTAATTCAAAGGTGGAAGGTAATATTGTATCCTCGTCGTAGATTAATTGTGAGCAGTTTGTGTTCACAAGGTTGGCTTTCTCGAGGTTTGCTCCCCTGATATCAGCGTTAGTTAGATTTGCTCCGTATAAATTGGCACCAGTTAAAGTTGATTTATATCTTTCATCATCACTATCACTACGGCGGCTAAAATTGGCTTTGGTCAAGTTAGCTGAAGTCAAATTAACACCTCTCAGATCGGCCTCTACTAAATCAGCATTCGACAAATCAGCCAGAGTTAGATCCGATCGTTCTAATTTTGCCTGACGCAAATTAGCTTGTATTAGTTGTGCTTCTCTCAAATTTGACCCGCTCAAGTTTACCCAACATAAATTAGTAGCATTTAGACGAGCGTAGCGGAGATCTGCCCCATTGAGACTGGCACCATATAAGTCAGCACCATCAAGTTTTGCTCCAGTTAGGTTCGCTCCTTCCAAGTTTGCACGACTTAAGTCTGCATTGGTTAGATCAGCACCAGCAAGATTAGACCATCTGAGATCGCTATACGCCAAGTGGGCTTCAGTTAAATTTGCACTTTCAAGATTGGTCCAGCTTAGGTCGCATCGACTCATGTCCGCTCCAGTCAAATTAGATGCTACTTCGAGCTTGTACTTTCTTCCATTTTTCTCAACAATTTTCATGTTTTTGTTTCCAATCCGTCACACTAGTTCTTAGTGAAGATATTGAAATCTTTATTTTTTTCTGTTGGTCTTGTATTATTTGAAAGCTAATTTTTGTTTTCTAATTTCTTGACTAACTGATCAATTTGCCGAAACTGCCAACTCCAGCGTATGTTATATAGGAATTGTCTCAAATCGAAACGATTATCCTCCGGTGAATAAAGTTCGGCGTGATACGACGGTGTCATAGTCGTCATCTTGTGACGATTAACTGAGTAGTAAAAAAAGAATCGTTTGACTTTTTCTGCAACTATAGTAGGGGATAGGTGCCCCCATTCGTAAACTAGTTTCTCAAACATTCTTACGGGCCCGCATCGGTGAACTTTACGTAAGATTCCAAACTTGCTGAGTTCATCGTATGTCATACCCATATCGATCTCGTCTTTCTGATTATAGTTCTCAGTTATCGGTTCAAGTTCTGCTGTTGGGGGAGCATTAACTACGTCAATCAGGGCTGGATATCCCAAGTGATTCGCAGCCCAACGAAGAAATTTTTGGAGATCTCTCTTACTAATACCACCGATTGGATTAATGTCAGCGCTACTACAATCGTATTTGGTAACATATCCGCGTAAACTTTCATCTACGTTTGCACTACCGAGAACAAGTAATCCTCCTTTATAACCTCTAACCCAAGGCAACAATTGAGCCAATAGATATGCTAAAACCATTCGGGTCCGTGCCTGAATATTTTGTAATGCCAGATTTTCGGATAGTGATCCACCGTTAACTTTGAATTGAGGCTGTTTACCGGTCAAACGCACAAACAACGACAAAAAAGAACTAACAATTCCATCAATGTTAGCATTTAGATGAAAATTGCCAATTTGTTCAGAAATAGCTTGAGCCCGGTCTTTTGTATCTTTCGAGCTATTCTCCGAAGCCATGTAACAAGTGTGCAAAATTCGATTAGCCAAGTCATGTGCTGAACTTGGCATACAGGTCTCGTCACCCAATACTTTGCGAACATCAGCTAATGTCTGTTGATTCCCTCTACTAATAGACTCTACAACCATTTGACACATCGAACCGACTAACGCAACTGTGGATGAGCTATCAGCACCACCAGAAATCGGAACGAAGTACCCACTACTACCAGAACGACGGAGATAATCCCAAAGCCAACAGGCAGGACCATATGCTATTTCTTCTTCTGGTTGATGGTAAAAAACCGTGATAGGTTTTGTCGGTGCGATAAACCGAGGGGTTGTTAAATCAAAATCAATCGAAATTCTCTCAATACTGTCAACTTGCGTCGCTTGCACCGATCGACTTGAAATTGATCGGCGAAATGAACTGACCTCTTGTAAGTCAACAGTAGCAGTTATGACTTCCACATCGTCAAGAGAAAACTGAGAGCCTTGTGCCAATATCTCACCATTGATTGCAATCAAGGCACAACCATCAAAATAGAGCCGGCCACCGTCACAACCCTGTTGATTGGCATATAGATAAACACCACCACTTTTCGCTGTTGCTCCTCGAATCAGATCAATACGTTCATTAAGTTTGCGCAACTGATGATGCGATCCCGATCCATTAGTAATAATTTCAATACCATCCAACCCAAAACCGATGTGTGGACTCTTCGGTGTAAAAAGTTCTTCACAGGTTTCTGACGCAACAGCAGTGTCTCTAGTAGCAATAGCTGCAATTCCAATGGGTACGGTGTTTTGTTGGTTCAATTCACGGATCGTTTCTGGCAGAGAAAAGGGTTCAATACTTCGTTCTTGACTCCAGGCTGAGAACCAACGTGTTTCCCTATAATTTCCATCATTAGCCAAAAAGATCTTAGGCCGAATCATCAAAATTTGCTGATTCAGAACTAATACTCGACAATTGTAACTAACATTTTTGTGTGAGACAGGCATCCCAATATCACACAAAATCCCATTGGTTGCATCGCTGGATAATATCTCAGCCATGACTTCCCAAGCATGAAAAAAGGTATCTTCTTCTAAAAATGCATCTTCACAGCTATAACCAGTAACTTCTAACTCTGGTCCAAGTCGGTAGGTCGCATGTTGTTCCTTGGCAATTTGAATGGATTGAAGAATTCGATCTAAATTACCGTCAAAATCTAAAGACCACTGGTTCAGGTTACAAGTCGCGAGAGTTGCTAATCTCATAGCAAGATATTTTAGGATAGAGGGTTATATTATTTACAAAAAAATTAAATATAAAAAGGGCGGGATGACAAGGCTGACCCCCATCGTATCCCGCCAAATTAAGCACTTAGTTGGCTTGATAAGCCAGATATATTATTTTTCCGGTTTGCTATTGCTATCTTGATCTGAAGTTCCAGCTTCCTGTTCTTGATAAAACATGAAACCATCTTCGTCTTGGTCAAGCTCAAATTGACGGACCAACTGTTGAGCTTCTCTGTAATATTTCAATTCGTCTGGATTATCTAAACTCATATATGCTTTAAACATTTCTCGGGCTTTAGCAAACTCACGAATACTTCGATAACAAACGGCTTGCTGATAAACGGCTTCGTTTCGCCAAGTTGACTGTGGCGCTTCTGTAAACAGATTGTCGTAGCCTTCTATTGCCTTTGTATATTCACCGTCTAGCTGATGAAGACGACCTATTTGATATAAAGCATCAGCCTGAGCGAATTTATTACCAGTTAAATTTTCAGCTAGCTCTCGGTAGGCAAAAGTAGCATTAGGGTAATTTCTCATTTTGATCCAGCCAGCGGCGATATTCTGATAATCTTGAACAACCCGATCCCTTTGACCCATCTGGTATAGGTCTGCGGAGGTTACCAATCGACCAGCTCTTCTCATAGCCATGGCTTTGGAATTGGTGTACTTAGACACATCATCTTGGTCTTGCTGAATCATAGTCAGAGTTTGGCGCGATCTTTTGAGCAATGTTTCAGCTTCACCAGATTCGTACGTACCGTCGTAGTCTTCTGCAACTTTCACAAAAGCACCCCAACCACCTGCATTGGTATAATCATAGAGCTGGTAAAAATACAAATTGCCAACTTTAAATAAAGAACGGGAAGCAAGATCATGTGCCGGAAATTCATCGACGAGTTTTTCATAATTTGCAATAGCTTCTTCAAAATCTCCTAGCCCAACATATGCTTCTGCTACTTTATACAGAGATTGCACTGCGGCTTCTTGGCTTTCAGGTGTTTCGACTAAGCTGCGGTTTCGATAAATTCGAAGTTGCTCCTGAACCTCTTGTCGATTACGCCGAATTGACGAAATATTACCTGCAGCTTGACTCCCTAAATAACCGGTAGGAGCTATATCTACCACAGACTGATAATGGATAATAGCATCATCCAGCTTCTTTCTATTTTTATGAATTTCAGCGATTTCGTAGTGGGCTCGCTGCCTGTAATTCATAACAGCCTTGCTAGTTTTGGTTGATTGAGTAACCTCTAGGTATCCACCAACGGCTTCGTCGTATAGTTTGTTCTTTCGATCTTTTAGTTCATCTGCTCGTTTTTTATCACTTGCAATTAAATCTTTATTGATTTGGATCAGTTCTGCCAGTTCAACTTTTCGATCGGCATTGCTAATTTTAACACTAAGTGGAACACATCCAATCAGCGATGTCATCACAATAAGCACAATCGGAAATAGCCAAACCATTAACTTTTTCATCAAAATCTTCGCAGTTAAGCCCCATCCTTCTAGAGTGGGAAATAAACTGCACCTCCTTTTTTGGGTTAAAAAGCGTTGATAGTATGTAATTTTCTTGTAACTCAATGACCAGGGGAAAATAGCCCTTCTCTTTCTTCCTTGTAGGACAATTAGTATTAAAGAGGCACCACCGGTCTCATTTTATTGCGACATTTCAGTGGCGGGCACGTGGAATTGCAAGCCAAGACCGAGAAGAATGCAATCTCCCAACGACTGCTTTACCAAAAGTCAATTTAGGAAACAGCCCAGAATTTTTTCGGCTTGAGGGACTAAATAGCTTAACCTCCCCGGATCGGTATTATATCGTATTCCCGAAAAATGGCAAGATATTTTTGTTGATATAGGGGCACTAGTAAATGGCTGATTTCTTTTACTCTCTTCTTTCAAATCGAACAACAATTTCTCCAGATTGGTCTTCTTGAGGTAAATGGCTAGGTAATTTATTAAAAATAAACTGAGCTACGAAACTTTGAGCTTTCTGTCTCAGTTCACCCGCACGGTTTTCTATAACTTTGACCTTATAAACTGTTCCATCTGGTTTTACCAAAAAACTGAGCTGAACTATCCCACCTTGGATACTACCAGCGACCATCGAGAGCGTTGGTTGATAACGAATGCCTCGCCCTTTGACTTCACCTTCAATACTGTAAGGTAAAACCCCAGAGACTTTTTGAGATTGGTTTTTCCTTTGACCTTCAGATGAAACCTTACCTGCAAAAAGTTGGTCGCCTCTATCTGTTCGAAGTAGTTTTTGGTTAGAATTTATCGTGCCGATGGGGTCTGAAGGAGATTGATGTCCAACATCACTAGTCAAAGCCTTCGCACGGACAGTAGCGTTGAAGTCGGTTTCATTTCCACGTAGCTTTTGTCCTTTCGGAACACTATTATCAATCCACTGTTCAGATGCTTGAGATCGAATTTGTGGTAAATTTGGCAAATTAGAACTATCAGAATGGCCGCTTAGGAAACTGTCTAGACTTTGTAGCGATTGTAGAGGTGGCAAATCAACTGGAACCTCTACAGATTCCGGTACGAAAGAAACTACCGGTTTATTTATTTCTTTCTTTTCTGGTTCTCGTTGAAAAATTTCAACTTGATAAGCTGTTTCCTCAATTTTAAGCGATGGTGGTTGGTAAACTAACCAAGCAAAGAACAGAATGGCCACCAAATGCTCAATAATTGCCAAAGGTAAGAAAAGACCGATCTTAAACATTAGACTAACTTCTTTGGAGTTTTTGCCCAATCTCGGACATTTTCGTATTTTTCCTGAAACAGTTTATATTCTTCTGTCACTAGGAATCGAATTAGTGACATTCCATGCCGCTCTAGTTCATTTAACAAGCTCTTGGCTTTTCGGTTGAAGTAGTGATAAGCTATTAGCGTTGGAAGGGCAACAATCAACCCAGCTGCTGTTGTCAACAATGCTTCCGAAATACCATCAGCAATGTCTTGCAGATGCTTTCCTGTTTGGTCACCTTTCCAAAGAGCCTGAAACGATGAAGTCATGCCCAAAACCGTTCCCAACAAACCAGTATACATCGAGACACTAGATAACATGGCCAAAGTCTTCAGATGCCGGACGATTGGAGGCCGTTCTAGTCTAACAGCAGTAACAACCGCTGATTTTAGTTCTTTTTCATCATAAGAACGATTGGATATTCCGGCTTTCAAAATATTAGTCAGAGGTGAAGGAACTCTCTCACACATTTGAATTGCAGTTTCCGGTTCACCGTCTATAAGCTCAGCATATATACTCTGGGTTACATAAACTGATGGGATTACACGTTTCCTGCGTAAATAGTGCGCTCTTTCGAAAATTAGTGTATGCGACCAAATAGAAAAAAAAATCAAAAGAGCTAGTAGGTAGCCTCCACCTGCTAGTCGTTCTAACCCTTGTAATATTTGGTCAGCTATTAACATGGTTTAAAATCCAATTTATGTGTAATCAAAGCTGTAGCTCGATACCAAGATCGACATAGCTGCCACGAAGGGGGTAATATGGCATAACCATCGATCCACTAGATAAATGTGCTCCCCCAATAAAGATTGTTAGATATTGGCCAAGGTTTCTCTTCATTTTTCCTTTTAGATGAATCAGATTAACCAAGTTTGGCAACTGAACGGTTTTTGTCGTTTCTAATTGTAAATGGTCCCTCGTATCGACTTCAATTGTGGTTATTAACTCAGTTTGCAAAATGCCAAACAACCAGTATTTGCAATCGATATAAATACGATTTTTAGCTTGGTAAGGCACATAAGTTGGTTGTAAATCTCTTTGGTAAGAGAACTGTAGTTCAGCACCATTAGGAGCCTTTAGTTTACCCGACAGAATAAAACCGTATCGAGTAATCACCTGATCAGAATTAGTTGGCACCCAATTTAGTGGCTTAACTTGGTTATTCATCAACCTACTCGTTACTCCTAAACTATTACTTTCAGCTAAGTAAATCAAATCTATTGTTCTATTGGCGAATGCAGATAAGCTAAAGTCAATTCTCTGACCTCTATTGTAGGTTAAGTCAATTAGTTGAGACCAGTTCTTCTCTGGGTTCAAGAAAGGGTTTACCCGAACATAATTATTATTGAGATAAAGTTCGGAAATTGTGTGGTGATGAATCTTTCTTTTTCCCTCGAAGTTCAATCGCCAAGAGTTGCTGAGTTGGGTTGTTATAGTTAAAGTTCCACTCGGTTCTATTTTGGTGGATTCTACATAACCTAGTTTGCTATTTTTACTTATATCATTTGGCTCTAAATTTCGGAAACTGACAACACCAACACTTAGACCGAAAACAAATGGACCTATTTGAGTAAATTGATCTTTTGCGTAAAGTTCCAACAAGGTCGACCAATTTTGGTTGCTCTGACCCGTTGATAAATTCTCAGCGATAGATAAATACTGCGAATTAATCCCAAAGTGAATTGGATTTGCCAAATTTAAAAAGTGACTTCTGATGTTAAAGTTAGCCTGTAAGTCAGTTACTTCGTCATTCAAAGTACTAACTGATGGCTTAGCACCGAATACTTCCAGTTGTCCATTAGATGTAAATTGAGTCTTGTCAGACAGCCAATGGTGAAGGTTCCAATTAGATGTAAATAATTGCAAGTTATATATGTTGGCTAGTTGGTCTGACACATTTGATGAATTAGTGTTAGATGTGGGAGACTCTTGTGTAGTTATACCCGAAGTTGCTAATGGCCATGGTAAATCTCGCATTGACATTTGTGCTGATAATGCTATCTCACTTAAGGAACGATAGGTTAAATTCAATCCCGCTTTTAGGGCTACTTCTGTTCCTTGATTGCTCTTTTTTAGATCATCCAAGTCTTGATAGTTGAACTCCATATAACCATTAACTTTATCATACGCAGAACCAGCTAAAAGTGCCGTAAAGAATGGGGCAATGGGGATACTAGGAGAAGCTGTTACTAAAACATTATGACTCTTATTTATTTCGAGTGTTTGCCGATCTATTTTCTGTGGTGTATAGATCGAGGGTAGATTCCACAAACGTTCTTTGGCATACACTCCAAATGCTCGGTGTACAGATGGTTTGAAAGGAGAATTAAATCTGATTCTTGGCTCAAGTTGAACTTGAGTAGTATCAATAATACCGATGGTTTGTTCGTCTAAACGAATTCTTTCCTCATCGTCTAAATTCTGGGGATACACTATTGATGATATAAAAAATGAAAAAAGGATGGTGAACGCCAAAAAAAACTGGTCGTTCTGGTACTGAGATGCAAATATTATCATCTATTCTGCTAAAAGCTGTTTTGCTTAACTTACTGGCTCAAGTCTATTTTACTGTATTTTTTGCAAAAGCTCTTGGTACATTTTAGCTGCATATTGATGTAACTGATCCCAGTCCTTTTTTTGATTGGTATTAACAGATGAAATGTAATTTTGATACAGGCTAATTGCATCTTCGTAGCTATCCTTAGCTAGAAGCTCTTTCTTAGCTTTTACGTAAGCGTCTGCGGCTCGAACTGCTGCATGCAGAGCTGTTAATGGACTGTGCTGCTCCCTGAGATGACGGACCCGAAGGTAAGTAGAGCCAGCTTCATAATGTTGACCGTTTAGGCTAAGGGTTTCCGCCAATCGTAATTCAGCATCAATGACAATCTCAACAGGATATTGGTCGCTCCCACCATCACGAATTTTTGCATAAGCCGAAATTGCCTTCGGATACTGTTTCTGGGCTCGATAGACATGGCCCAAAAGCAGTTGGGTCATTTTGGCTTGCTCTGAACTGTCATACTTATCGAGAATCGTGCGATAAATCTCAGCGGCTTCACTCCACCTTAATAACTCTTGATTGCAGTTGCCAGCAAGTAACAAAGCTTGTGGTGCATCATTGCTACTTGGGTATTCCCTCGCTACTAACAAAAAAGCTGTAATCGCCCTTTCGAGGTTTCTCCCAGGATTATTTTTGTTATACCAAACATAGCCAGCTTCATAGCGAGACGTAGCGGCTAGTTCGCTTTTTTTCGAGACCTTCTCAAAAGCTGATATTGCTTGTTTGAATGATCCGATTTCTAGATAAGATTTACCTATATGATACCGTGCTAAAGACGATGATTCTGAGCGACCGTATTGATCGATGACTTTTTGGAATTCAGATATAGCCCTACTATAATTTTTTTCGATAAAGTAGAAGCGGCCAATGTGAATCTGAACATCAGGTGCGAGAAGGCTATCCGGGTAGTCCTTAATAAGATGATTGTAGGCTTGGAGTGCTTGCTGACTTTTCCCTTGGTCTTCGTAGGCTGTAGCGATACCATATTGCGCATCATCCGCCCACATACTTTTCGGATAGTGTTCAATGACTTCTTGATATCCTTGAACTGCTTTTTGATAATTTTTCAAATTGATATAGCTCTCAGCAACATAATACTGAGCTTCTGGTCTCAGATCAAAAGTCTTTTCGGCTCCCGGTCGACCCATCTGCAACTTTAGATTTGGAAAATTTTCGATAACTCTTCGGTACTCGGTAATAGCGCTTGCATACTTCCCCAGTTTAAAATAGGCATTCGCAATACCAAAAATGGCTTTTGGCTCTAGCTGCGAAGCAGGAAAAGATCGTAATTGCTCTTGGAAAGCCATGATCGCATCGTTGTAACGTTCCAATTTGTAGAATGACCAACCAATTTGGTACTGAGCATCATCCCGCCAATTGCTAGTCTGATACGTTTGCAACAATTCGGAAAAAGTATTTATTGCTGTTTGGTAACGCCTCAAATTGCTTTGTGCTACGCCTTGGTGATATTGTGCTTGGTCAGAATAACTACCAGACGGATACTTTTTTATCATTTCTTGCCAACTTGTTACGGCTTGTTCGTATAATCTACCCTGTTCGTTTCCGTCAGACAATACTGCCTCTGAGAAATAAGTCCAGCCGATACCAAATCGGTATTTTTCGGCCCATTCCTCATCGGGTTCTTTGTCCAACAAATCTTGGTATTTTTGTCTGGCTGATTGGTACGCAGATTTGGATTCTTCTTGCCAATAAGTACTTTCAGCAATAAAAAAGTCGGCTTGCTGACGAAACTGGCTTTCTGGATATTTTTGGATCAAAGTATTACAAACCATGATAACTTCGTTGTAGTTCTCGGCCTCGAATAAAGCTCTCGCCTTCCAGTACAAAGCTTCATCAGCGCTAGTAGTTGGTAATTTACGGCCATCTAAGGCAGTGAAATAATTATCAAAAGCCAACGCACTCTCAGAATATTGTCGTAGATTGAAGTGAGACAATCCAAGATGGTACAGAGCGTAAGGTTTTAGATCGGTATTAGGTGTCAATTTCAGGAGGCTTTTGATCACAGAAGCAGCACTTTGATAATCTCTTAGCTCAAAGTAACTAATAGCAATCTGATATTGGGCGTCATCAGAATAAGGTGAATCTTCTCGTACTTTTTGATAATTAAGGATCGCAGAATTAAACTCTCTGGATAACCGGAAACACTCACCCATTCTAAATCGAGCAGCGTCGCTCAATTCTGAGTTAAGGTCATCCGCCACTAGTTTGAAAGCAGTTTTAGCCTCTGTATAGTCCTGTGTATTGGTACCGATATTGAAATAAACCATAGCTATCCCGTATTGGGCGTTATCAGCTACTGTACTATCTGGATATAAGCGAATGACTTTTTGGTACTCGTAGATCGCCTCGTTTACCTTATTTTCTTCAGCGAGAATTTCACCAATCCAGTATTGTGCTTCAGCTGACAAAGATGACTTTTCACTTTCATCTAACAAGTATGTGAATGTATCTCTAGCTTCGGTCATCATCTTTTGTTGAAAGTAACATTCACCTAACCGAAAACGTGCGTCAGTGATGTATTGTTTAAGCAAATTTTGGTCTTGATGACTATGATTTTGGTATCTATCAATAAATTGTTGAAATTCAATTTGAGCTTGCTGCCACTTATACATTTGGAATAAGGACTCCGCAGCTCGGTATGTAGCCTCAATCGCAGCAGAGTGATCTGGGTATTGATCAACAAAGAGTAGTAACTGATCGTGGGCTTGCTGGAATTTTTTTAACCGATAATCAACCCATGCAATTGAATATAAAGCATCTGCGGATTGCTTTGTCTGTGAATAATCTGTCAAAACTTGATCGTAATACTCACGAGATTTTTGATACAATCCTAATTTCTCGTAAGACTCCCCTATCAGATAAATTGACTCCGCAATGACTTCTGGTGAGTAGGAACTAATGTCTTCAGTTGCAGCTTCCCAAAACTTTTGAAATCCCTTAATTGATTCAGTATATTTCCCCTGACGAAACCAAGAAATTGCTGTGCCTCGAACGGCATCTAGGCGTAGAGAGCTATTTGGGTATTCTGATGTTAAGCGCTTGAAGTTTTGAATGGCTATACCATATTGCTCTAAGTTAAGTGCCGATTCACCAATTAGCAGGCGGGCGTCATCAGCATTTTTACTTTCAGGATATTTCTGGATAAAGATCTCA
>Ga0163179_10002083_pt1 | contig 14022 bp, 12 predicted proteins | sample AtlANTMetagenome_FD_109643 | JGI IMG/M metagenome (GOLD analysis project Ga0163179, IMG submission 109643) | Marine eukaryotic phytoplankton communities from the Atlantic Ocean - Atlantic ANT 2 Metagenome | ecosystem: Environmental > Aquatic > Marine > Oceanic | place: North Atlantic Ocean...
AGACACGTATAGTCTAAATCCTGCAATGTTAGTTAGGGCAAGTCCATTTTTTAGTTCGGCTGCGTTAAAGTCAGCATTTACCAACTTGGAGTTTTCGTCCCCTAGTAACTCCATGAAGATTGGGTCAACAACCAACCATCTGTCCTGTGTATCAACTTGTTGTTGATTTAACAGCCTAGACATTCTGTTGATGATTACCATTGGAGTAACAGCAGCTGTTGAAACAGCAGTTGCACCCGGAGCTAAGTTTGCAACAGGAATTGAGTGATCCCCTGCTGATGAAGTTGTAATACTCGCAAAAGAGCTTTTTATTAACTTCATTGAGGTTAGAAGCTCGTCAGTACCTGCGGTGCTTACGGCTACTGAGCCGTTAACAGAGTCGTTGACAGCACTTGCCACAGCATGTAACGATCCTTGCTTATAACCTGCCATGTATCCAAGAACTTCTTGGTCATACTGGTCAGCAAGTCTATATGCAGCTCTGTCGGTTGCGAGTTGCATAAAGTTTATGTGGCTGTGTGCCTCTTCGATGTCATCCATCTTGAAGGCATAATAGTTAGACTTGTCCACAGTAAGTGTAAAGTCTTCGTCATCAAGGTCTTGTGCTGTGACTTGTGTGCCACGAGCGTAAGCCTTAACTGAGATTTCAGGTTCTTTAATAATCCTGACGGTATCGCCTTGATTAGAAATTTCCCCAAAGTAGTCGGAGTTGGTTATATCACCAACAACAGTTGACTTACGAAACGCAAGCTGTACCTGTTTGGAATAAATTACAGGACTAAAATTACCGTTAGGTAAGTTTTGATAGCCTGTAGCACTTGAAAAAGCCATAATGAATCCTCCTTATTGGCTAGGTTAAGAACTAAACACTTCGCTATCAGAGGCTACGCTTTTTTTAGAGTTGCATCATTACTTGACTTCATGACATCAAATGTGATGGGTCTATACTTATCGTAGGTAGTCAGACAATATATGTTTGTACGTGTTAGTTATATGTAGAAAAAATGTCTTGTCAACACTTTTTTTACCTTGCAGCACCAGATAAATCATATACGAATTTACCTGTTCGCATTGCTTCTATTATAGACTCTTGATTTTTAGCATACTCTTTATCTGACATTTTCTCTATTTGGGATTCTCTCCAGTTACCATTAGAGTCGTCAGATGTAGGAGTAGTCTTAGATCTAGTGTTTACAGCAGAAGCAGCAGACTTGCTATCGTTCTTTTTGCCTTTTATACCTGCATCTATTTTGTACAGGTCAATAACTCTAGCAACAGATTTAGCATCGTCTAGATTCTCATATAGAGCATCCTGAACCCATTTAGGTTGTTCATCTGCCCAATCGTGGAACTTATCATCCTCACGTATGTCTATAAAGTCAGGGTGTAGCTTAATTAACTCAGCTTCTGCCTTTGCTTTTACAGCATCCACTCGCATCTTTTCTATGTCCTTAACACGATTGTCAAGATCTGTAGATCTTTCACGAGCTTTCTTGTCAGCTATTGTTTCAACTATCCCTGCTACATCAGGATACTTTTTTGCCCATGCTGCTATTTCATCGTCAGATTTGGGTAGTACCAGTTCATTTCTAGTAGCTTTTGACAACTGATCTTCAAGAGCTTTGATTCTTTCCTCAGTCTCCTTATCTTTGCTTGCCATGTGTCTTCGCAGATCACCGTATCTTTTCTTAAAAGATAACTCTTCCTTTGAAAGATTCGCATCCTCTTTTGTTGTTTCCTCTCCCTTTTCAGGATCAGATGCTTCTTTGATCTCCTCAGTAGTTGCAGTGCCTTCTTCTCTGGCTTTAATGAGTTCTTGCAGTTCCTCCTCATCCCTTTTGATACGCTCTGCGTTTTTGTTTTTGCGTGAGCGAGGATCAACGAACCCTGCTACTTTTACTTTTTCTACGTTTTCTAACTCTGGCATAATAATTACTCCTATTGTTGGGGCTGATTTTCATCAGGTCGCCTTAGTTTTGTTCCCAAGTCCTTTCCTTGGGGTACGCTTTTTGGGAGCTATTTTTCGTTTAGGCTTGGTGACTAACGCTCCCTTGTTAGCTACTATTCCTCCTGTATTGTAAACATCCATACCATGTATTGCATTAAACATTTCTTGAACACTTGGTGGTCCTGATCCTATTGGTTTATCTATTCCGTAAGACTGAGGATCTTCTATAATACTTTTTTTGTCCTCACCTGTTTGAGGATCTTTTCCTCCAACTAAACTAGTTTGTATATTTTGTGCGTTATCTATGATGCCTTTTAACTGTCCTGCTGTAGCTTCTTTCACACCATCAGGTGTGTTTATCTTATTACCATCAGTTATACCAAACATGGCTTTTGTCATTTTGTCAGCTATGCTACCTTTAAACACAGCGTCTTTACCTAAGTTTGTTATAATACTATCAACTTCATCTGTACCTAATGCCTTCTTAGGATCTAAGTATTGTAAATCTTGTGCGCTTGTTGCTTTAGCGTTAGGATCTATACCCCCCATACCCATTGCGTCTACTTTAGGTTGCATCATGCCTTGATAGTCTGCAAACGTTTCTGGTAATCCTGTGGGTGGCGTAAAGTCTTGTTTAACACCAAACAGTCTAGAAAGAAAACCCTGTTGAGGTGCGGTAGTTATAAGTTTTTTTATAGAGTTAAACTGAGTAGAGTCACCTATGTCTAACGTCCCATCTTGTAAACCTTTTAAGGCTGACTTTCTTATGTTATCATCCTGCATAGATAGTAGACCTCCAAGAAGAGGAACATTCTTAGCTATATCGTCTATGCCAAAACCTTGTGTTTGGTTATAGTAATCAGCATAATCTTTTCCTGTAAAGTTCTCTATAGCTTTTGGTTGACTTAACTGTCTGTCTTTATCTATCTGTGCTTGCATTAGAGGATCTACTGTGACAGGCTGTCCCATGTTTCTTCTTTGTACAGCTTCGTTTTCCGCTTCCTGTCTGTCACTATCATCAGCCATACCACCACCGCCACTACCGCCTGTGGTTTGTGTGCCTTGCTCTGCAAAGCCTGTAGGTATAGCACTCATTGGTTTACCGTTAAAGTGTGGTATAACTATAGTACGCTTGCCATCAGGACTTGTGTATGTTACAAGTTCGTAACCTCTGTTTGTTACACCACCCATATCACCGTATCGTTGCCCCATCTGAAAGGGTTGACCAAATGTTTGTTCGTATGTGCTAGTATCTCCACCTTCATCAAATGTTTGTAACTGATTCATTGGGATAGGGAAGTCTTCATTAACAGGCTCACCACCTATCCTACCGTCTTGTTCCATTCTACCAAAGCCTTGCTTGGCTTGATTACGTAAGTCCTCAAACTTTTCCACACCATGAAAGCGTACAACATCAGCAGGTACAACGTATTCACCTTCGCTAAGTTTAGCATCTATGTCATCTCTAACTTCTTTTGCCATACTACCAGAAGGCACTTCGTTACCACTAACAGGATCTTTGTTCATCCCATCATCACGCAGGACACCGCCCTGTTGCATAAACGCAAATTTCATCTGGTCTTCCATCATAGTATCACCTCTTAATTTAATAGTTCAGACATTTGTGAGTCTACGTTGCCTACGTAACCACCTTCGTTATACTTAAATACATCTCCCTCTTCAGGATTAAATTTTAAGTTTGTTATATCTATAACATAAGCTTCTTTTACGTCATCAAACTTTTTACTTCTAGTTTGTTTTTTCATTGATTTATGCAAAAGATCTGTCTTGGATATGCCTATGCCTTCTCCAAATATTTTCTTTAATTTATTTGTTGCTTTTCTTACTCCATCTTTGTAAGCACCTTGAACAGTAGCCTCTGCCATACCGCCTACCTCAGCTTGATACTCTGTTCCATCTGGTCTAACTCTTGTCTCTGTTGTGCCGTGTCTAGCCTCTCTAATCTTAGCGTGATGTGGTATTACTATTTTGTTTACACCTTTTTTCTTTGCAAAAACTATTGCAGACTTTATTAGGTTTTCAGTGTAGTCATCATCTGTCATTAAAGGAAAGTCTTTACCTCCTAAAGATTTTCCACCCATTTTCTCTAACTTTCTTACTTTTCTATTGTGTATATCACTTTGTATTTCTTCTATTAATAAAAAGTTTTCGTTTAATATCTCTGGTGGGTCTGAAAGCTGACGCATTGTTTTGCTTAATAAGTATTCTTCCGCTTTTGGTTTTTCAGCTTTACCTACCGTCTTTTGATACTGTTCTAAAGCAGGTATAATTTCGTCTTCTAACAGTTGTATACTTACATTAGATTTGTCTAAAGTTTGAAAATTTTCTGCTCCGACTCTTGTATCTCCTTCGTAAGGTCTAAAAAATGTTTTAAAGTCATCGTCAAGGCTATTTACAAAATTATCAGGAAACATCAAAGCAGTTAAATAGTCTACTCTGTCTTGTGCTTGATATCTGTCATCTATTGGTTGACCTCTCCACATTGGACTATCCATTAAATTTTTTGCTTCTCTCTGAATTGCTGTTGACTTTCCTTGAAACTGATCTCCCCTTCCAGTAATGTGATATGCTCTTTCATGGTTAATATCCAAGTTTAAATCACGATAGGTTATATTCTCAAGTTGTTTTTTCAGATCTGCTTTGAATGCTACTTTAGAATCAACAAGTTGACCATCTATAGTTATTTGATCTGGAACTTCAAAGCCTCTACTGTACATTAAATTTACTTCATCACCTAAAAGATCTTCTTCATCCATATTACTAAATAATCGTCTTATATCGTCATCTACTTTTATCTTCTTATCTGGATAGTTTATAAGAGATTTTTTACCTATTTTTTCTATATACCAAAGTTTATACGCATCTTCGTAGTATAAATCCATGTCTGAAAAAATGTCATCTGCTATATCTGCTTTTGCGTTTTCAAAATCTCTAGCTTTTACGTTTAATTCCAACTCATATAAATTTATTTTTTTATCTACTTTATAAGCTCCACCTGCATCACCCTCATAGTTCTTAAGTAGGTCAAGTTTACCTTCTTCAACTTCTTTTTTAATCTTACGCACTTGTTCGGTTACTTGATCCGTAATATTTTCTAATGCACCTGCTTGACCGCCTTTGTAATTTCTAAACTGCTCTGCAACGCTAGGATTTAATTGTCCAGTGTCATCAGGTTGCATGTACGCAAAGGAATAATTGCCATCACCACCCTCCGCATCAAACGGTCCTGTAGGCATGTTAACTTCAGCTTGTGTCATAGAAAGATCAGGTGACTCTTTAACAAACTCATCTTTTTGAAAAACATTTAAAGCACGTTTTGATGTATTAGCTCCATCTCGTAAACTTGCTCTAAAATATCCTAATGTGTTTTCTATACTATCATGTTCTCTACTAGCTTCGTCTAATGACGGATCTAAGTTTTTAGTGTTTATACTAACAAAAAAACTTCTATCTGATGGCTTCCCATCAAAATTTATTCTGTCTTGTAGTATCTCTTGGGTTTGACCATACGTGCTTCTTCCTGCTCTATCGTCAAACTTTATAGCAAAAGAGCCTTCACCTTGTTTTAACTCATTAGCTGCCTTTTTCATTTCTTCTACATCTATTACACTATTTTGTCTTATTTGTTCACGCTTGTATATTTGTCCCATCCCTAATTTTTTAGCTTGAAATTTAATTCTTAGTATATCTCTTAGGTAGTTCTTTTGCGTTTCTACAACTCGATCACTTGATGGAAATTGCATTAGTGAACCTATACCATTCTCGTCTATACGTCTTGGCTGACCCAATTCATAAACTTGTCCATCAGGCATAAGAAATCTATTATCCTTAAGTTTTCCTGTTAAAAATTCATCATCACTAAGGTCTTTAGCTATTCTATTAATATTTGCACTTATTATTTCATCGTCTAAATCTTCAGCGTCTATAGCTCTTATGGCATTTGTTAGATCATCAATTTTAAAATCATCCTTAAAAAACTTGTCATCAGTTTTATTTAACAGCTTTGAAATCATAGCTTTATCAGATTGAGCAAATAACTTTTCTCCTGCAGCCTTTGCTATCTTAGCCTTACTCTGATTAGTAAAGCTAGATAAGTCAACAAGTTCAAGATTAGGATCTAATTGAGGTTGATTAACTCCTTCAAATACGTCTTCTGGTTTTATTGTTATTTCTTCAAATAGTTTTTGTTCATCAAACGCTTTAGTGGGTTTATTTATGAATATGTCGCCTTCAGTAGTTGGCTCTCTGTACTCTAGTTTATTTATATCTAAGAAACCGTCTCTAACAAGTTCCTTAAGAGCATCTCTTTTAATAAAAGCTTTTTTATATTTAAAGCCTACCCTAGGTCCTGTATCCACTAGATTATCTATAACATCATTTTCAAACTGTCTAAAGTTATCTGTGTAGTCACCTTGTTGTTTTAAAAATTTTCTTATATCTATAAGTTTTTTGTTTAATAAAGGATCTGCTGCAAATATTGGCACTATCCCTGCATCAATTAAAATATCGTCAGATCTTAAAACAGCTATACCACCAAAAGATACTTTAGGATCAACTTCTTCCATATTACCAGTGATGTACTTCATAGTATTAAATTCATAGAAATTATTAAGATTCTTAGGAGCATTTCTAGAATATAATTCTGAAAGACCTATATCTCCTGTAGGTCCTAAAACCCTTGGCATACGAAATTCTTCTTCAACATTTATGGATTTATATCCTCTAACTTGATCTCTGTGTAGTTTTTCTGCGTCAGATAATTTAGCATTATCCTCATCTATATTTTTAAATATTCTAGGATTTTTTAATAATCTATTTTGTATAAGATATTCATACTCTGCTTTTTTAATTAAACCTTTAGCAACTAATGGTTTAAAATATTGTTCTATCTGCTCTGGTTTAATATAGAGTTTTCCGTCTATCTCTTTTGGACTAACCATTACTTTTTTTAGACTGTCTGCTTCCATATTATTTACAGCTGCTAAGGAAGGAGAATACAACTCACCTATTATAGGAGCGTTAGGGTTTCTTAAAGACTTGTTTTGAGTAAGATCAAACCCCATATCTTTACCAAATTCAGGTGTAAACAACTCTCCTTTTTCTTCAGATACACCAAGTCTCATATTTGGACTTGTTACGACTTCAGGATAAGAATAGTCACCTTTAACATTTTTAGTTTGCGGAGATATGAAGGGGTCTGCTTCTCCTACAACACCTGTCGTATCTGTTTTGCTAGGCGATATGTTAAAGTTTAATAAATCAAATGCTTCGCTCTTTGCTGCGAGAGGTAAAGGTGGAGGTTTTTTATCAACAACTGATTTTTTTATAAGATTAGAAAAATGAGCCACACCTTTTGCTACAGGTTTAGCTACTAACCCTGCTCCTAAACCACTAAGAAATGCTAAACCACCATACAAATACCCTTCAATGTTACGGTTGTCTTTAAACGCTTGTTCTGCATCCACACCTAAAGTAACTGTACCAAACTGTGTAAACTCTGCACCTAGCACAGCTTTCTCTGCTCTAGTATATTTGTAAGGGTCATCAGGAAACTTATCTAGATAAATATTATATGCTCCTTTTCTAGCATAGTTTTTATCTGCTTCGATACGTTCTTTAGCTTCCTGCTCTTCTTCCTCAGCAGTTTTTACACCTGCCTTAACTTTTTCGTAATGTTTTAGTAAAGCACTCATTTAACGTTCATCATGTCCTTTAGTTGCATCAAACGTCTAACAGCCGAAACAGCACCTTGCAACCTGTATATATCAGATGGCTTTTCTGTTTGCTCCATAGTGCGTTGATAGTTTACTATGGATCTCTGTAGTTCCTCTACAAATGCGTCCCACAGTTCTTTATTATTCGTTAACTCTTTAATCTTAGACATTACCAGTAAATCCTTCTTCTTGTGGTGCAGGTGCTTGACCTGTTCCTATTGTGCCTCCACCTGCTCCTGTTGTATCTTGAGCATCAGCCCCTGCAGGTGCTTGTGGGGCTTGTTGCTGTGGCTGTTGTTCAGGCTGTTGTTGTTGAAACATCTTAAATATCTCAGCCTGTATCGCAGCATCTTGCAGACTATTCGTAACCTTATCAGGGTCAAGATCCATAGCCTTTGCAATCTCTCTAATAATATAATCCATCTTAGCAAAGGGTGCGAGTGCAGGATTAGAAGCAACTTGTAGAAACTGCATCAACCTTTGACTACGCACCTCATTTGCCATTAGACTTTCTGTACCTTGCGCTTTTACTTCAAGGTCACCTTTTATATCAGGGTCGTAATCAAACTGCATGTTAAAACTAAAGAATGCTTTACCAATAGGGGCAAGTAAGTAGTCGTCTACATTCTTTACAACATTACGTATAGAACCGTTTGCTGCAGACATAAGCATGGATATACCAGAGGCTGTACGTCCTACACCCTGTATGCCTGTTTGTCCATGAGCAAAGCTTGGAAAGCCTGTACTCTCATCCGCTAACACTCTAGCTTTGTCAAACAACTGCATATTCTCTCCTGCTACGTTTGGAAACTTCGTGCCGAAGATAGCTTGTCCGGGCGCACCTCCTTGTCTTCTAAAGATTTTTCCCGGATAAACGCTAAGATCTTGTCCGGGAACTAAGTTGGTTTCATCGACTTCCATGATCAAGTTACCACTTAGTGCTGCGTTATCAATAGCCATACGCATGAATCCGTTCATCAACGTCTGTGTATCGTCCATGTTTTCTGCAATACCCACACCAAAGAAACTGTATGGGTTATGTTCATAAGGAACAGCATAGTAAGGTATACGCACTGGCTTAAATGGGTTAAGCACCATTCTTAATACGTGACCTTGGCATACCCATATATTACAGTTTATCTGCTCAAGATCTTGTAAATCAGCAGGTATATCTAAACCATTCTCTGCTAATATTTCTGAATCTACGTAGCCCCAAAACTCTAATACTTCGTATCTCTCTGTATAGTTTTCTATAGCGTAGTCTTTCATGTCGTCTTCCCAATACTTTTTATCGTATTGTGCGCCCATACTAAGACACTCTTCTATAGACTCTTCTCTAAAGTATGGTCTGTTCTTTAGATTACGCATTTGTGTTTTAGACAGCTTGTGTCTTTCTACACAGTACTCTGCTTCATCCATGTTGTAAGCATCAGGATCAGGATAAAAGTTCCACATAGATACGTGACTTGTTGATGGCACTGTCTTAATTAAGGGATCATACTCACCGTCTTCACCCCAGTTAGGATATTCTTTATCTAAAGCAAAAGGTCCTTTCATTATACCTGTGCCAAACAATGACATTTCAAACGCTGCATTGCGTAGTTGTTTGTTTGCGCCTGACTCCTCTAGTTGATCGTGTATCTTCTTTTCCATCTTCTTTGCTGCTACCATAGCAGGATGAAAAGTAACAGTCTGTGGTGTACCGCCTGTACCCTCTATGATTTTATCTGATACTGTAGAAAGTTTTTGATTACTACCCCCTAATCTATTTTCTAGATCTTGGATAGTCTCTCCGGGTTTAAGTTTGCCATCAGGCGTAAATAAAAAAGGCTCTGAAGGTTTATCTTCAAAAGCCCCTCTAAGTGCATCCTGTGCGTTACTTGCATTAGGATCTAAATTTAAATGCACCGACTCTGCTACACCATCTGGCAGTTTCGTAGGATTAACCGTAAGTGGAAACGATGTGTTACCAAACAATACGTCAATTATCTGACCATATGCTGCTAGTGTTTTTGTTTTTGTTACCTTTACAAACACCCTTGACTTTTCTGTCTCTGTAAACTGCACATCAGGACCGTATAGTCCTCTATAATTCCTATAGGCTTTTAGCCATCTTTGTTCGTCTTGTTGTCGTACATCTTCTGCTCTTTTAAATCTGCCTTGTACAAAACTTACTACATCACTTTCTGAAGCAAGAGCAGGATCATTATCCTGTATTACTGTGACATCATCCGTGTCAAAGGGTATTTCATTATCTTCTGCCATGTTTAGTATCCAAAGTTAGGATCAGCAATCTGAAAGCCTGTTCGCTGATTCACAGGGTTATAGTCCCATATAGAACTTCTAGGTCGTGTCATAATGCCGTAACGTAACGCATCGTACATGTGATCCATAGAATTAGTATCTACGTCTTCGTTGTTCTTTTTGTCCAAAGGGAGACTAGGAAGTTGAGATATAACGTTTGTGCAGTTATTAAATATAACAAGGCGTGGTTCATTGGTATATTCATCGACTTGCAATCTTCTGTGTAATTCGTTTTTTCCTGCAACTCTACTTCCTCTACTTCTATCTGATGGTCGCCACTTACAACCTCTTACTATCATTTGCTCTGCTAGGCTAGGACCAGTGTCGCCCCTCTTATGCCATAGCGAACTATCTAAAACCCCATATTGTATTGTACCATCTTCTGCTTCTAATTGCAAGATCTTTTCTGCTAGATCAGATGCTAAAACTTTTGACACCTGCAACTCTCTGTACACTACAAGTTGTTCAGATGGTGTGACTGCCATCCATACTACTGCTGAGTAACTTCCGTACCCATAGTCACATGCTCTAAACTTTCTCCAACTAGAGGGTATCTTGTAAGGATCAACAACGTGCTTTGATCTGTCAAACTCAGGAAACGCTGCACCTTCTGCTACATCCCAGTTACCTTCTAGTAGTTGCCTCCTCTGATGCTCAGGCAATGACAACAGCATTGCTTCATAATCACCAGACTCAGCTAGATATGGATTGTCAAACAAATTAGCAGGTATGAAACGTCTTCTAAATAAGGGTTCACCTTCTCTGCTATGCCCCTGTGGAAATCTAATAACATTACCTGATTCTAACTCCGTTGCCCAAAACGCTGCGTTGGATGGTGCAGGATCTACAAACATCTTCTTTACCCATTGATGTCCTGCCCCTCCGGGATTGGTTGTTGCTCTCATGTACAGTCCTAACGATTGGTCTGCACTTCTTAGTCGTGACCGCATATAGTCCCAAGCGTAAGGCGTTGACCACTGCGTAAGTTCGTCAAATCCTATCCAGTTAAATGCCTGACCTTGGTAGCGCATTACATCTAGGTCACGGTCTAGATAGGACATCCACAGTCTACCACCCTTAGGTGTCACCCACTGTGACTTTCGTTCTGACCACTTGATTCCCGGGATTGCTTTTGGATACAACTCCTGAGACTTCTGTATCAGTTCCCTTAGCTCCTCTGTCGTATGTCGAACTAACAGTCCACTAAAGTTAGGATTGTTTAGTCCTCTCAGTGGGTCAGCTAACATGGCAAATGACTTGCCTCCTCCTGCTGCTCCACCATATAATACCTCTCGTTCTGAAGAGGCTAAGAAATCTGTTTGAGGTCCTGCGTTTGGTTGAAATAACACATCCTGTTGAACCTCTTCTGGTACAGCAACATTGTAGTTTATGCTAGGCTGTTCTACCTTCGGTACTGTATGTTCCTGTACTTTCTTCGAGCTTCGAGACTTCTTTGAGCGTCTTTTCAAGCCTTCTGGCGAGTTCCCTTTTAACACTAGCAACTTTTCTGCGTCTGTTTTCAATGTCTATTCTCTTCTTTAATCCTCTGTACGATATAGAGCGTCCTGTTTGTTGTGTTAACCAGTTAGCTACTTGTCTGTAACTGTACTGTCTAAGATGCTTCTTTGCTACTTCTAGAGCCTCAAGTTCTTCTGCTACAGGTATTAAGTAGTCTTTGTCTTCTGGATCTAGCGTATAACCAAATGGTACAAGTCTAGATATCTTAGGTATTCTTTTCCATTGCTTACCTTCGATGTCAGGTAGTGGCAATGCCCAATACCCTAGACTATCTCTATCCTCACTCATTCTTTCCTTCTTTAGCAGGAAGAACAAACAAGCCACCTGAAGTTTCTACATTTACCTTTTCTGTTTTTATATACCCTGCCCTGTCAAGCAAGTCTTTTGCTGCTACCATCTTGTCTCTGATACCTAACTCTGTAGGATCAACAAGAGCGTTACCCATAGCGACTGCTGCCTTTGGTGCAATGCGAGACATGTAGTCTCTTGTGGCTTCTGCTATCTCATCTCTAAGGCATTTAATGACATCGTGTGTAGTGGTAGTATCCGCATACCCTGCTAGTTTTTTAGCAGACACAACATCACCGTTAGCTTCCTCAAACAAGACAGCCATAAACTTTTGTTGCTTCTCAGTTAGATTTTTTGTCATTCTTCTTTTTATCCTTAAAGGCTGATTGATCGTGTCGTGGATCTTTTGCTTGCTCTATAACTTTGTTTATCCATGCACCGTTATCCCCTGTATTTCTACAATAGTCACATCTGTCATCTTCAATGTGATGCCCACAAACTTCACATGTAGGCTCATACAGCATTATGTTTTACCTTGTTCCATAAAAGACTCAATGGTTTCCTCAGGTACACATAAAATCTTTTCAGGTGATCTGTCTCCATATTCGTTAACAAGAGCCTTAACGATCTTAAAGGGATTATCCCCTATATATTTTTGACACATAACAGAAGTATGGAAGTGTCCATGATCTGACGGTTGTTGAAATATGTATATGTCCTTTGTTCCGTCTGAATATACGCCTGTCATTACTGCTACTATAAACCATGCTTTTACCATTTACTTTACTTTCCTGTACGTTCGTGTTTTCTTTGCGATACCTTTTGGCTGCTTAACGAATTGCTTCCCCTGCTTTGTGCCTTTTCTTTTAGCTCTAGTTGTCGCTGCGTACTCCTGTGGTGATAGAGCCTTGATTGCAGCTTCAGGAAGATAGCGTTCCCCAGTTTTGCTACTGGGCTTACCACTCTTTGTTCTCCACTTTTGTTTGCTCCAAGATTTTAGACTACGTTGACTTTTTGCTAGTGCCACGTTGTTTCCTTAATGTTTCTTTTGCTTTTTTGGCAAGCCTAGATTGTTCAGCTTTTCCTTGAACAGCAGCTCGTTGCTCAAGAACGGTGAGTATTTGGATCTTCCTCGCATAGGGTTTGTTAATTCTTTTAACTTTCTTAATAGTTTCTTTTGCATCATTCACCGTTGCGTATTTGATACTCACCGTATCTTTTGGATTTTCATCAGTGTAGAGTCTTCTACCTGAGCCTTTAGGTTTCTTGCCTGTACCAAGTTTAGGATCTTTAGCGATAACCACCACCCTTGGCTTTGTACTGCTTGGCTAACATCTGCGCCTTTCTAGCACTCCACTGTCCGGGTTTACCACCAGAAGAACCTGCCTTTATTCGACTGAACAGGTTCTTTCTCATGGTTGGTTTGGTGTAGTTTCCTGCTTTGTTAACAGTTGACTTTGCCATACTGACTAGCCCTTCATGATCTTGTAGCCTTTGGCTTTAGCTGCAGACCGAAGTTGTCCAACAGTCATACCACCTTTAGCATAACCCTTTTTCTTCATGCCGCCTTTAGCCATGCCTTTCTTCTTCATCATGCCACCCTTGTTCATTTTGCCTTTTCCGTCCATAGCAAATGCAGGGACCATTTTACCTGTCTTAGGATCTTTAGCCATTGGTAACTTAGCACCACCTTTAGCGTATCCTTTTTTCTTCATGCCACCTCGTGCCATACCTTTTTTCTTCATCATTGGTTTTTTCTTCATGACCATTTTATTTCTCCTTAGAATATAGATTATTAAAGACTCGTTGAGTATCCCATACGTACTCAGTCTCTTGTTTTGAATGGAACACCCTTTGGCTAGGCTTAAAGTCTGGTGGTCCTTCCCCTGTCTCAAACCATGCAGGGTGTGTTACTCGTACTCGATTGTTAGGTAACGCTACTATGTTACCTGTATACTCTCCTGCCTCCATCAACTCTAACACATGACTTTGTTTGTGTTGAGCAGGGTCGTCAGCTATCTCACTGTCTGTGTAGTCTACAGTAAAATAGTACTTGGCAGGGTAGAACTCTCCGTCTATCTTGGCTATCCAAGGAGCAGGAGTCGCTCTATTCAAAACGTAGACCGAATGTTCATGGGACATACAATCCCAAGGCTGTGCTACGTATGGTGGTAACTCTTGCGGCCATTGCTCGTAAGGTGTGTCACCAACCAATGCTGTGATGGGCAT
>Ga0163179_10002087_pt1 | contig 14004 bp, 5 predicted proteins | sample AtlANTMetagenome_FD_109643 | JGI IMG/M metagenome (GOLD analysis project Ga0163179, IMG submission 109643) | Marine eukaryotic phytoplankton communities from the Atlantic Ocean - Atlantic ANT 2 Metagenome | ecosystem: Environmental > Aquatic > Marine > Oceanic | place: North Atlantic Ocean...
CAAGTCAGATAAGTAAACGGATGCAAGCATCATTTCATCTTGGTAATTCCAAAATTTAACAGTAGCGGTATTGCTACGTCTGTTGAGTTGAACTACATCACCATTTAGATCATCATGTAGTTTGTGTTGAACTTGAGTACCGAGTTTGATCATGAGTGATTTGTTTGTTATGTACTTATTATAGCACTAAAAAACCCCCTGTGAAGGGGGTGTGTGACAGTTTGTAATAGTGTCCTATGACTTGGGTGCATTCTCCCAAGATATGTCACCAAATGTGTCAACCACATATGCTTTTATATAATGATCTGCATCTGGACAAAGAGATTCTTTAGGAAACCATGATCCTGCATTTATAGCAGCTGCAGTTTCATCATCAAATTTAACAGTATTGTATATACCACCTTGTTTTATTATATCCATAACATAGTCATCCACGAAACCTTCGTAATATGTTGTAACAGTTGCTTTCTTCGTAGCATCAAGACTGTTATATTTGTCTAAATTAAAATACAAACATGCACATTGGTTTCTATTGGCATAATAAGATACCAAATCAAATAAAGATAGTTCGTTTCCTTGTATAATCATGATCCTAATTCTTTTTGTGCTTCTTGAATTAATAAGTTTAAGAATTCTGCCTTGTCATATGCTTCATTATTCATTGGATCCATCTTAGGATCGTCATATACTACAGGCTTACTCATTTGATACTGAGTAATAATTTGACTGAAGTAATTGGTTTGTGTTACTGATTTTAATAGTAAGAAATGTGCTATCTTCTCTTTAAACACTTTAAGATAATGACCTGACAATGGTAAGAATTGATCATCTGTTGCGAGATATGCATTAGATGGATTCTCTATCTTATAGATTTTATTATAGAATTCTGGTGTTATTGGAAACTTAGTTCCTTCTGCATTACCAGAAAACTCAGGAGTACCAGTAAGATCTCTTAGTTTAGTTCTATATGTAGTATATAATGCTTTATCATCAGCACTCAATGGGCAATCACTACACATTACCCAATCTGTTTCATCCAATAAGAAATTCCTTGCAAGTCTTACACTTAATGGTGTAACAGTTGCTTGTTTGGCATACATTTGTGCCAACTCTACTTCAAAATTAGTATTCTCAATAGAGTCAATTAAATAGAAACCTTCAATCAACTTATCTTTAAGAGTAAGAGCTTTTGCATTATCAACTGCTTCCATTTCATAATCTTTCCACTCATCTTTATTAGTTTTAAAATTTCTTACATATTTTCTACGTGCAGCAATATATGTATTACTATCACTATAATAACTAAATGTTATGAGTTTATCTTTTTCACTGTCCCAATCAGGATAAAGCAGAAGACTTAAAGTGTCCTTCCAATAATTTTCTGGAATGGGTTTTATAGTTCCCATATATGTTAATTCTTGTGCTATTACATCTAATTGCACTTGTAATACTGGTACTGACATTTTAAAATTATAGTCTCCGTCTTATTTAGTTAATATGCTTTAATCAAGTATTTACATGTTCTATATGGATGTATTAGTGGTACATCTATATCTGGGTCAATAGTTGCTTGTGGTTCAATCTTGGTTGTTGCTTTTAATGTTAATGTAGCATCACTACAACCCATTCCAGAACTATATGTAACAGAAGGTCCTACCTCACCCTGAATATTATATGTTAACTCATCAACATTCTGTTTAAGTATTTTACCAGCAGTGGGAACATATACTAAACTAGTTGATTTACCATTCCACCATATAAATTCACAAATTGCAAAATGGTCTGTGTTACCAGCGTTATCATTTGTAGATGATGCGTCAGCACGTACTTGTTCTATCTTAAAATTAGTACCTGATGCCTTTGCATTTTGTGGCAATGAAACTGTATAAGTATACCATCTAGTATCACCAGCACCACCATCCCAAGTATTATTCAAATCAACAGCGGGTACATTACCAATAAAAGGATCAGTTCTTGCTGTGGTTTTTCCTGCAATAATAGTATCAACCAATATCCAAGTAGTAGGAGATCCTGCTGTTGAATAATATACTTGTAATGATTCTTCTGATGCATCACCACCATTTACACCATTTCCTCTCGCTGCCTTAATAGAAAAATGAGTGGCATCTGATGTATCTACAGGCATTAATTCTATCCATCTTGTTTTAGCACCAATAGAAGTTTGAGTGTGTGCTCCACCAAATAAAACATAATTTGAATATGCTGAAGATGATCCTGCTGCTACAGCAATACTATCAACTTTATCTGAATTACCTCCAGTTCCTAATGTTGCAGTGGCGATTGTTCCTCCACTCTGACCATTTAAGACATAAACATATGGTGTTTCAGTATATCCAGAACCAGCAGTAGACACATTAATACTAGTAACCACACCATTTGTCATGACTGGTGTTGCTGTTGCACCACTTCCTCCACCACCACTTATTACTACAATTGGATCTGCGGTTGGAAGTTTAAATCCACCAGCAGTACCAGTTCCAGCACCATTAGTGTTGATAGTGACATCATCAACAACATTACTAAAAGATGCTGATGAAATAATAGGATCTGTAGTTGTGACAGTTTGAGGGTTATCATATCCAGTAATAATACCAAGTGTAATTTTACAGTATCCATTATTACCACTAGCACTGGTTCCTGATGTTTGACCTGCAACTGATACACCAGTTCCTCCAGAACCTATTTTAACTTCAATAGATGCGGGAGTACCTAAGAGATTAAATCCTACATATCCATTCCAAAATCCACCAGCACCTCCACCTCCTCCACCTGGAGTCCAATAATCATTATTATAATTTACCACCAGTGTTGCTTTACCAGTATTTCTATTAGAATCAGTAAGAGTTCCAGATTCAAAATAAGTAGTAGAATAAGATGAGACACCTTGAGAACCACCAGCACCACCACCATGACCACCACTTCCACCAGGTCCACCTCCGATACCACCAGTACCTCCACCTCCACCGATTAATTGGTTAGGAGTACCGCAGCCACCGCCACCGCCACCTCCTCCACCACCGATACATCCATAACCACCTCCATTACCACCAACACCAAATCCAAGTAGTTGGTTTGTTGCTTGAATACCTCCAATAGATGAGGGAACTGGTTGTCCTACTTGTCCTGCACCACCATCATATCCATTAGAACCACCGCCACCACCTCCACCAGCACCAATAACAGCTGTTCCATTTCTTAATATTCCTGTAACAGCACCACCTCCACCACCATGAGCAGTTCCTGAACCACCTGGATGACCGTTACCACCAGTACCACCATCACCAGAAGCTGTTTTTGCTCCTCCTGATTTTGAAAAATTACCATTTGCAAAACCACCACCTATCTCACAAGTCCATGCAGCTGTTGTAAAATCTGCAAATTGACTTGCTTTTAATGATACATTTACTTTACCACCCTTACCACCTGCAATATTACCATAGTTTCCCATACTTCCTCTACCACCATGTACTTCAAAAGTAAGTGAAGTAATTCCTGAAATACCAGACAAATTAAAAGTACCATCGCTAGTAAAATCTTGAGTGCTAGTGCCACTTTGTCCACCAATCAATGAGTTTACTCCTGCACCACCATCACTATATGAACCAGTATTAGCACCACCAGCTCCACCATCATTAGGATCATTTGGATAATCAACATAAGGCCATCCACCACCTGATTGACCAGCACCACCAGCAGCACCATCTTGTCCCGCTGCTCCACCAGCTGCTTGTACAGTACCATCATTAACCGCTGCTCCACCATTACAAATACCTCCACCAGATAAACCAGAGGATGCTTTTCCACCTTCTCCACCTTTACCTCTTAACCATAATAATGATCCATCACCAACCTTAATATAACTTTCATCACCAACATTACCTGCTTGTGTACCAGCAGCACCTGATCCACCACCGCCATATAATGAATATGTTAACCTATCAAAAGTACCAGTAATAGCAGTTAAATCAATAGTATATGTTCCAGGATTTGTATACTCAAATTCGTTAGTATTATCAAATATTGGTGTTCCACCTGTTGTAATTAATTTACCACCAAGAACAGTAGTAGTAACAACAGGTTTCATTATAGGATTTGGTATAACAGTCTGAAATTCATAGGATCCAGATCCACTACCAGATGCAAGATAATAATCACCAGGTTCATTAGCACCACTTGCAAATGTTGATACGGGATCAGCAGTACCACCCGTACCACCAGAACCACCAGCAAAATCAAAAGCATCGTATGTTGCAACTGTATTATCTGTAAGAGGTGCTCTTAAAAGACCGTGCTTATGTGTTAATACAATACCATCGCCAGTTGGATACCATCTAGCAACTCTTCCTGTACCTGTTCTATAATCTTGTAGATATCTATCTCCACTTGCACCAGCTACCCACTCAGAATTACCAGGAGTAGAAAGAAATACAATATGACTATGTTGAGGAACACCAGAAAGTTTCTTTTCCCTCATTGATATTGTAACATCTTGACTACCAATAATATTACAACCAGTAGTTTCAATTACTTTATCATATCCACTTGTAACAATTGTACCTAAAGAAAAATATACATCTTGCTGATTTTTATCAAGATACCATGCACCACCTGTAGTACCTGTTGTTATACTAACATTTCCAATATTAGGAGAGTTATTACCATATACAGGACCGTTACCAACTATTTTCTTAGCAATTAAATCAGGGACTTTAAATGTTCCTAAGTATGGATCACCCCAATTATCCATTACGTTAGTAGAATTTATAGGTTGTAATGTTCCTCCGTTTATTCTTACTACAAATGTAGCACCAGTTCCACCCCCTACTGATACAGTGGGAGCTGTAACATATCCTTGTCCACTATTTGTAATGTTTAAAAATAAAATTTTTCCATTTGAATCAACAGATCCAACTGTTGCTGTCATATTAGATCCACCAGCTGGTGATTGAGTTATTGTGACAGGAGAAGATGTTGTGTATCCAGATCCACCAGTAACTACATCAATTCCATTACTAGATTTTCCACCATATTTTGTACCAACAACTTGATATAATCCTGGATAATCACCTATATTATATTCTGCTCCATCACAATATAAGTATCCTTCATGTGTATATGCAGGATTATCACCACCAATATAAGCATTACCAGCAGTTTCACTTAAATTTGGATAAGAACCAGCAGTTGATTTAACAAAATTATGATCGTAAGAATTTTGACCTGCCTTCAAATTAGTTATAACAGAACCGATAGGAGTAGTATCTATGAGGAGATCGGTTAAATATCCCTTTCTATTATTTCTATATGCTTGTGTCATAATTATATCTTAATTAGAAATTCCATCACGATAAATGGAGCAACAGCAGAGTCAATTGATTTTGAAGCATCCGTCCCCACAGTCATTGTTGTTGACAAATTTTCTGGACTAACAACAATTGCATCTGTCTTTACTTTATATGTATGATCCCCTTTAACTAAATCAACTCTATGACTATGTAATGTTGGATCGCCATTTGGTTGAGATAAATCAACAGTATCGTATTCTTCATTTGCTACATCAGGAATTACAGTGGTACTACCAACCTGTAAATTTGATTGTAGTGGTAAAACATCATGCAAACTTGAATTATTAAAATCAAGTGGTACACCAGGATATCCACTAGCATATGTTACAGGAACAGTAAAAGTATGATCTGAATTAGCTCCACTACCAGAAGATAAACAGGAACCAAAAATAGGATCTTTTAATACATTTTGAAATTGAGCAGTATTTTGTCCATCTGGTGATCCTGTTGCTTGAGATCCACTTGGATAATTTCCACCTTGTAATGTATATGGATCGTTATTAAGACATTGATATGTGTATTGACTCTCACCTGGAACCCAACCACCATTTATACAATGACCCCAATAAATTGTTTGTTGTAGTCCCAATCCTTGAGTAGAAACCTCAGTTCCACAAGGACTAACAGGACACCAACGAACAGTACGACATTGTTCTTGACCACTTCCAGGTTGATTACTATTATTTTTAGTAGCATCTAACCAATCTTGTGTAGTAATTGTTGTTGCATTTCTTCTACCAGTAAATCCTTGCACTTGTGGTTGATTAGTACTAAGCTCATTAGTAGTTAACAATCTTGATCTAACTGCATCATGAAAATGTGAATGTGGATGAAGAGCATTTTCTTCAACACCCTCTGTATCCGTATAATGAGTAGCACCTGCATATGACCATGATGGTTTACCTTTAACATCAATTTCTTGACTAGGCACATTAATCTGTCCTGAATATTCTATGTTAACAGGACTTCCAATAGCAGCTTCTACATCAATACCAATACCAGATCTACTAAACTCATTACCTACAGCATTATTTAATCTTATATTATTATATACACCAGCATTAGCACCTGAAGTTGGTTCTGCGTATTTAGATCCCATATCAGGAACCATAAATTGAGTGTCTAATAAAGTATCAAAATTAGTGCCATCTGCATTTTTTCTAGCAAATTTACAATTAGATCCTGTTCCACAAACAGCAGCAAGTTGTGGATAATCAGTAGCAAAATATTTTGTACCGTCACATTTCAAATAACCAGCAGGTAAATTATTTACATTTGCTCCGTCATCTGGCAATCCATTATAATCAACTGGCCAATTTATAATTTGACCTGTTAAGTTACCATACTTAGATCTTTCTTTACTGTATAAAACTGCCATTAGTATGCTTTAATTATGAACGTAAGAGTTAAACAAGGTTGTGATGTATCACATGCAATATTTAGAGCATTTTCAAGACTATCTGCTTGCAATGAAGACCCATTTGCATTATCAGCAGTATGTGATGGAGGTCCAGTCATTGAACCAATACCCTGAGATATTTCAAAACTACCATGATTATGTGATCTAAATGCTGACTCTAAAGGATTCTTATTTTCCTTACCTTGATTGAGTGTCATTGGCCACGAACCATGTCTGAATACTAAAGTTTCTGTACCAGAAACTGTTCCTATTGTATCTTTTACAGTAACTGAATATTGGTCAGTTGGTTGATTATATTCAACTTTTTCTACTATTGAACTGCCAGTATTTGTCCAAAAAGTATATTTTTTAGCAGGATCTTTTATAGTAACAAGCATTAATGGAGTAATTTTATCATGTTGAGTCCATGTATTTGGTGAAGTACCATAAGTTCTACCAATATTAACTCCAGCTGGTAATGTAATTACTCTTGTACTTGCAGGAATAGTTACACTAGCAACTTCAAACGATGCATTTACATGTTCTGGATCATCAGCCAAACCATCGGCAGGTCTTGGTTGCCCATCATATCCAAAATAATTTGGTCTTGATCTTCTTTCCATTGGTCTTGGAAACATACCAACGTGTGCAGGTTGTTTATGAGTATCTACTGGAGTTGTAGCATTAATAGCAGCTGTATTTCCTTGTCCAAATATATTTTGAGTATAAGTTGCAGATCCTTGACCAGATCCCTGATCAGTTCCTCTCCAGTTAGATGCACCAGCAGGAACATGACTCCAATAATTTTTACCAGATTCGTTAGTATATTCTAAAAATCTATCCATTGTTGGTAATGTCCACTCATGTTGTTCATCTCCATAAAATGATGTCTCAATAGCACCATTCTGCCATGATATTGGTTGTGCAGCTGCATTAGCACAAGTATTAGGAGATTTTGAGACATTACACCAAGATGTTGTAGCAGTACCAGTCATTGCAACACCTTGGTCTGTCCTAAACGCCATAGCTCCAGTAGCATTTGGATTAGTAGTTTGGAGTGTGTCACCATGACTATGTGCTGGTGTGTGGTTAATACCCAATTTACGATTAAGTACATAGACTGTTTCTAAAAAATCTGGAGCACTTAATGTAAATCCAGAAAATTTAAAATATAAATTACCAGCAAGATTTAAAGAAAAATCAATATCAGCTGTTGCTGCATATGTTGTTGATACCAAATTAGTTTCACCATAATCTGCAACTCTATTTCCTATTACAGTTGCAGCATCAGACTGTCCTTGTTGATACTTAACATCCTGTAAATTTACAGGTTCTAAATCCATCAATACACTTGATGATAATTGAGGTAATCTAAATGTTGCTACTGTAGCAATATAAGGAAACTCATAATGATTACCTTGAGCATCAGTCATATCACCACCATAAGTATCACCTATGACTGATGCTAATAAAGGATAATCAGCAGCACTAAGTGTATCACCTTTACATACAACCCATCCTTTAGGGATGTTAGATTCAAGAAACCCATTTCCTCCATCGCCACCCCAAGGCATGATCGTACCAATTTTGGCAGATCTCATTGTTTTTATTGAATCGTATTTTACTGCCATTTATAACTCCATTAACCACCAACCTCTAAGTGAAGCTGGAATTGTCTGTTGTGATGTAGATCCTTCTATATCATATGTACCAACGAAGATTAATCCAAATCCACAATTACGTGTTTGAACAACCATTTCACCAGAATCCCATGCTATTGTTCTTGTCTGTCCATTACCTGCTTCAAGTTTAGATCCAGTATTATCGCCTTGAATTGATGTAGAAACATTATTAATTTTCTTCGCTCTGATAATCAGACTTGTATTATATGTTAGGTTACCACTAAGTTCAGTAAATCTAATCATATCACCTGTTTGTGGATTATCTGGTAGATATAAAACCATATTACTTCCAGATGAAGCATTGATTAGATAGTTATTGTTAACCTGTAATGGGTTAGTTTCTTGCTGACCTATACCAGTTGAAGCATCAAATGCAACATATGTATGTCTTCTACCACCATTTGCTGTCCAGTATTTTTCAATACCAAATGAATCAATAGCGTTATTTTGATATATTGTAAAGTCTTTGGCACCAGCAGTACCACCAACTCCAGCAGATCCAAGATTATCTATCTGGAATATCTTATCAGATGAAGATTCTACAGCAGTAACTTTACCCTTCTGATAATATTGATCACCTATGAATAGACTACCTTCACGAGATGTCATCTTAATAGATTCTACGTTATTGCAGACTCCTGTAGACTGACAGTTTTCATAGAATATTCTAAGATCACCAAAGAAGTTAGCAGCACCCTTAAGTGTCATACCATTAGTATTAGTTACTGGATCTTCAATTGATCCATCACCTGCGTGTCCATCATCATTTGCAATAGATAGAACTAAAGTCTTGCTATCAGAACCGTACATTCTGAACACACCACTATTGATAGTAACATCATCATTAATGACTGTTTTACCACCATTAAACAGATTAACTAAAGTTGTACTAACAGTATTTGGATTCCTAATAGACTTAGGCATCTTGATCTGATAGAAGGAATCAAGAGTTCCATCAACACTATCAGTAAGGAAGAACTCAGATCCAATTCTGATGAATTGAATATAATCAAGTTTTGGTTGAATTAAATCAGCATCAACTAATCCAAGTTCAAGTCTTGTATCAAGAGTGTTAGGAGTTCTTGCCTTAAATGTCTTACCAGTTGCAGGTGCTCTTAATGCACGAGTAGCAGGTAAATCCTCTAATAATGTTGTAGTTCCTAATTTGTTCAATTTAACAACATTAAGACCAACAGCAGCATTTATTGCAGTTGTTCCTTCTGCACCTCTACCACCGCTAGTATAAGTGGCGTTAGATGATGTTGGTAAGAACTGATTTGATCCACTTACATATGGTGCAGCAGTAATTTGTATAATCTCAATCTGACTACTATTGTAAATTGCTACTAAATCACCTATTGTAAATGAATCATAATTTGATTGAATTTGTATATTTGTAGTTGCTGATACAACAGCAGATGCTATTGTTGTAAATGGTACTGAAGCAAAATTAGGGTTAGTTGATTGTGGATCATGTCTATAAACATTAACTACATCACTGGTTGTATATCCAGCTGGTGATGTACCAAAGGATTCAGCAACAGCAAAGTGAACTCCATGTTTATTACCAATCTGTGTGTCACCTGTACAAGTATCAACCTCAAAGGTCTTGACTCCACTACCATTTGTTATAGTTAATTTCTTATTGGTAGTTGCGTTCTGGAATGGTGTAGTGCATGTGCCATTTAATGTAAATCCACCAGTATAAAAAGTATCACCCTTGATAGTTACGTCACCAGTTACAGAATCAATTTCAAATAATGTAATTTCTGAATTAGTATCACAACCATTTTTGACGGAGAATTTTTTAGCAACTTGATTTAATGTAGTCTTAAGTTCAAATATCTCACCATCAGCACCACCAGTAGGACGAGAAATAATTACATAATCACCAGGTTGTCCTGTAGCACGACTATCAGAACCTGTTAATACCCCACCGAACTGTGATAAGTAAACATTATCTTCTGCACCAGAACCATCAATAATTTGAGTAGTCCATGTAGCATCAAATTGTACAGTACATTTATAAATGTTTGTTGTATCAGGATGCTCTGAACTTATTGTTGATAAAGTTCCAAATGGTTGTCTTTGTACTTCAATATAGTATGGTGTGCTATTAATTTGTGGAAGACGTGTAATCTTAACAAATTCAGCATATTCAGTTCCTTGTTCAACAGTATCAATAAGTAGAATATCATTCTCATTATAGTACTGTGTGCCATTAGCATCGTAAGGAGTTCTCTTAAGAGGTAAGTAGTACTTATCTCCTGTTAATACTGGGAATGTAGCAGCACTCTGTCCAGTAGGAGTTTGTTGATATGATGTTCCACCCCAATCACCAGAACCTGCGGTATCAATTTTATTAAGTTCACCTGTAGCAGCAGTAGAAACTGCAACAGTAATTAAATCTACATTATTATTAAAGAGATTATTACCAAGAACACCACTTGTATGACTCTGAATTGTAGAACCAGCTTGTGCTCTACGTCCAACGAAGGAGTAAGAAGCATTACCGCCACATAATGTCATATCAGCATTAAATCTTGATGTAGCATCAACGACTAAGTTGTTTCTAATTGTAGTAGTACCACCTTGACCAGCAATTCTCAATGTAGAAGCATTAGTAGCAAAGTCTACAATACTTGTTGCACTGTTACCAGATAAGAACTCAACAGTTCCAGATGGAGACTCAAACTTAGTAGTATCAGTTAATCCTCTTCTAGTACCAAGTATTACATCACCAGAAGTTTTAAGTGCCTTAGTATCAATTTGTACAAAGGAATCAGATTCAGTACTTGCGAATGCACCACCAAGAGTTAACTTAGACTTATTAGCATTAGATCCATCAATACTATCACCGATAGTAATCTCACTGTCACTACTTGTATTACCAATCTTGATATTTTGTGATCCAGTTGTTACATTACCAATTTCAATATTTCTTGCAGATCCACCAACAAATAGACCTTGAGTAGGTCTAGTTCCAGTTGTTAATCCAACAAATGTATTGTTGTTGAATAGTGTTGCTGTACCATTAGTAATGGTTGTATTAATATCAGCACTATTAGCACTACCAGCTCCACCACCATTGACTGATATATCGTCTTGGAACGTAGCACTGGCAGTAAATTCAGAAGTTCCAGTAACAGTCAATGCACTGTTCATGTTTGCTAGAGTTGTATTAATACCAACTCTTCCATTATTTGTAGTAGAAACTCTAAATGTTGCTGCTGACTGTGGAGCAGAACTATCACCACCAACCATGAATGCATGATCTTGAGCAGTCTGAGTTCTTGCTGCATATGTTGCATGAGCAGCAAAGTTTGCAATAGTTTTACCACTAATCCATGCAGTACCAACAACATCTAAGTTGGCAAGAGGATCAGTCGCAGCAGATACAAATGCGTCTGCATAATCAACATGAGCAGCACGAGCAACAGTGTTAATACCAATCTTAAATTCACCAATAGTTTGTGTATCAGTTCTGATTGTCTGAGCACCAAGTACACCAACTTCCTTCCAAGAAGCATTTGCAAGTTTTACTACAGCATTTGGTGTATTAGTATTATTGAATATTAACTCACCAGCTGAAATAGTATCATTTGCGGAAATACTAAATGTGCATGTGTTACCACCATTGGTAAATCCAGTATTAATTAAGAAAGTTCCATTGAGTTTGTTCTCAGTCAACCCTGTTAACTTAATTTCTTGACCAGCAACTAAACCACCAGTTATGACGTTTCCATTAGTGACACCAGACTTCCATTGAATTGTAATTGTTCTGGTAGAATTAAAGATAAACTTCTCAATCTGAGAGGTAATTGTTGTAAAGGAGTTAGAGAATATCCAACCAAGTGAACCACTATTTCCTACAGACTCACCCTTAAGTAAGATATCTCCAGTTAAAGGAGCTCCTGCTGAACCATAAGCAACAACCTGTGATGCATCATAAGTTCCATCTTGATCAGGAGTAATATTAGATGCTACAGATGCAACAGCATGTGTTTGAATCTTATATCCTTGACCAGAACCAAGTGAACCACGTTGGTTAAACTGGAATACACCAGCTGTTACTCTATTACCTGCAATTAGAATGTCACCATTAGTTTGGCGATTCTTAGTCATCGCAGTTCTATCAAGAGTTGCATCATCCTTAGTTGAAGATACATTAGAAGTTACCTTCAATGAAGATAGAACACCAACATTAGGAAGACCTAAAGTAAGATCTCTAACATCAGCTCCAACATTAATAGTTACTGGAGCATTAAAGGTGCTTGTTTGATCACCATTCTCACCACCATTAACTGTGATGTACTCATTAAATGTAACAGGAGTATCAAATGTAGTAACTAGATTTCCTATTGCATCATCTTCATCTTCAGATGCTGCTAGTGATGCCGACTCTAGGAATATTTCTTCACCAGTGATGGCATCAATCTTACGGTTACCAATGTATAGGTCACCATTAGAGTTAAGACCAGTATAGAATACTAGACCACCATCTTGCTTCTTAGACTGTGCATAGAAGTCTTGAGTTGTACTCAATAGAACTTCTTGCCTTGCTGGTAAACCAGTAGAGTAGTTACCTGGACCAAAACCAAGATATTCAAATGTGTGATTACCTGCTCTCGCTATGGATGGTCTTCGTAACTCAACGTATAGACGTTGATCTACAACAACTGTACTGTCACCTGCAATTGGTATCTTACGGTCTTCTGATCCAGAAGATGCGTTACCACTCTGTGCTTCAAGTTTATTATTACCTGTGTAATTATTATTTGCAAGTGCTTCAGTAGCAAGGAAATCAATAACAGATTCCTTAGTCATTGAACCTTTAAAGTCGTTAACTGTAACTAAACCATGAACATAGTTGTCAGCAGCAGAATATGTTTGACCAGGATCCTTAGCACTAGGATTAATTTGTTTGAACCATACAGGATCATTCTTATAATCTAGTGGATATAACTTACTGATTGGTTGAGAGAACTTAAAGTTTCTAAAGTTACCTAAGTTACCTGCACCTTGTGGGAATGGAGATATATTACCACGAACAGCAGTTATGTAAAATATACCATCTTGCTGATCAAAGATACGTCTCTGTATTTCTTGAACATCATAAACATAGAATGTTTGATCAATATCTCCTACATCTTCTACAGATTCAACATAGAATTGAACATTGGCAGCGTCAGTAATAATATCACCAGGTGTGATAGTATAAACTTTAGCACCGTTTTGTCTATAGTAGAATTGTGGTAGAGTCTCTTTGATAAGATCCTTACGTACAAGTGATTTACCACTATCAGGGAAATCTATAAGATCTGCAAATACAGAACCTTGGGTGAATCTAATATTATCTGTAGATGAATACTTAATCTCACCACTAATACCCTTAAGAATTAAATGCCATACAGATGTACCAGGAACATTCAACGCAGCATGAATATAACCAGAACCAGATGAATTACCAGCCCATGCTACAGCATTACCAGTTACAGATGATGTCTTATTAGCAGTAAAGTTACCACCTTGAGGTGCAGTTATCTTGACTGTTGTA
>Ga0163179_10002088_pt1 | contig 13994 bp, 11 predicted proteins | sample AtlANTMetagenome_FD_109643 | JGI IMG/M metagenome (GOLD analysis project Ga0163179, IMG submission 109643) | Marine eukaryotic phytoplankton communities from the Atlantic Ocean - Atlantic ANT 2 Metagenome | ecosystem: Environmental > Aquatic > Marine > Oceanic | place: North Atlantic Ocean...
AACATTCCCCGCAATGTCGTAAAGACCGTAAGGATTCGGAGGATATGCCTTGACCGGGGATGTCATCACGTAACCATCAGACGCTGTGTTATTATGTGGCCATTCGCCCTGCCAAATATTTGCCATCCAAACGTCGCTCCCCTGGGGGAACATCTCGCGTCCCCACGCGTATGGCACTCGGTCAAGTCCACCTCGCGCCGCCTTCTCCCATTCCGCTTCGGTCGGGAGTCTCTTGCCGACCCAGTTCGCATACGCCAATGCGTCCTCGTAGGTCACGTTGACGACCGGATGATCCAATCGATTCTTCCAACTTGTTCCGGGTCCATCTGGTATTCGCCAATTCGCAGCTGGTTCAAGTCGCCACCACTGGTTGATGTCTGTCTTACTGTAGAGTTCAGCTTTTGGTATCGCAAAGACAAGGGCTCCGGCAGCGGCTTGTGATAACTTCGATGCTTTTTCGACACGCTCAATGGTCGCTTCGATAGCTTTCCTTTCGTCTGGGCTACAGTTCAATAAATCCTGTTTGAGCTGACGCAGATTGTAAGCTGCTGCTAGCCTTAACTCATCGATTGTTTTTTTTGACAGCGGTTTTTCCGCGAATGTTACGTACCCCGTGGCTTCGACAAATCTGGCAAACTCCCGATTGGTGACCTCTGTCGCATCAATCCAAAAAGCATCCAACGTTACCTCGTGGATCGGGTACGATGTTTGGTGCGAACGCGAGTTCCCTCCCATCTCGCCCGCGTCACCGCCCATGTAAAATTTCCCTGCTGGAATCAGCACCATGCCAGGCGGCCGCTCAGATCCCAGTTCGTCGGCGTTCTCCGCTCGGTGCGATTCAGGTTCGGCCAAGACGGCATTTCCATCCGACACCACGTCCGAGCTGGATGCATCGCTTGGTTCATTATTTGCCGAACAACCGACAAACAGACCAGCGGCAATTAGGAGAAAAATCAAAATTCTCATGATTCATAAGATCTCTTAGAAGTAGCCCAGGTGAAATCGCAAGCTCCCGAACAAAACTCCAGTTTATCCAATTGGCTGGCGTGGCAGAACCAGAAACTCGCTGGTTGCCTAGTTTAGCCTTTAAACTGTAGAACAACTTCCTGACAGACGCTTTTTGGTTTTGTGTCCGTGACTTGCAAGTTCAGCTGCTTGGTCATAATTTCTTGAGAGCATTCGATTCCAATCTGACTATTCGCTTTTTCGTCACTTGCATACGACAAGTCCGGCTGTGGCCTGCGACTTCTTGGCAATGAATCTATTCCGCGATGCACAACGAAAGATTGAGCCGTTTCTGATCGACTTTCCAACGTGAGCTGTACTTCTCATTTTATTCTTTGGGAGGATTCCTGACCACTAACTGCAAAGCTGCACAGAAGCTCGGAGAGCTCGTATCAGTTCAGCGGACTAACATCGACGAAAGAGCCTGTCGGAGATTGATCTACAGATGATCATCGACAACTGTACCAAGCCACGGAGGATAACACGCACTTGATCACGAACTACCGTGATGTGAACATGAATCTTCGCACTTAACTTATGCGAATCACCGAGAGCCCCACTTGAAATCTTGGCCAAAGCCTTGTCCGAAACTGAGAGAGGGTCAGACAGTGTGAAAGTAATCACGTGATGCAAGGAAACGGGCAAGAAGCTACGCACGACCTTCGATCAGATCGATAAACTGCCGGACAATGATCAGTATTCGAAACCGTTTGTAAAGCTACGATCGAGTGCGGGCAAAGGCATCAAGGATTGCGTCCTCGATAAAGTCGCCACTCTGTCTTGGTGAAAAACAGCCCCAAATCGCGTTTTTCAGGAAGAATTCCAAGCGACTACGGAAGGTCCCGCTTCGTGGATTGACTAACACCGACCGATCAAGAAGAATTAACGTAGAAGCGGGGAAATTAGTGTGAAAATCCCCCCTTCCTCAAGTTTTTCGCATTCCATCCGATCAGCCGGTTCGATGGCAAATCGCTTCCCCATTACTCAACTAGCCTACAGCAAATCGAGAGAGAGATAATGAGAGGCTTGCGGCAAAAAGTCGCGTTTAACCACCTCATTATCCTGCTACCCAAATGAATATTTATTCCGCTTATCTCGATGAAATCGACGAACGCGAAAAAGAAGGTCTGCATCCGAAGCCTATCGACAGTAGAGATCTCACAAAAGCGATCATTGATCAGATAAGAGATCTTAAGCATCCTCATCGAAAAGAGTCGCTTCAATTCTTCATCTACAACATCCTTCCCGGCACAACGGCGGCGGCTAACGCAAAGGCCAAATTCCTAAAAGAGATCATATGCGGACAGATAACGGTTCCCGAAATCTCCCCCACGTTTGCTTTCGAACAACTGACTCATATGAAGGGTGGACCCTCGATCGAGGTTCTATTGGATTTAGCTCTGGGAGACGATGAGTCGATCGCGAGAGAAGCTGCAAGTGCACTCAAGACGCAAGTTTTTCTGTATGAAGCAGACACCGAGCGTCTGGAAAAAGCCTTCCAACAAGGTAATGAAATAGCAAAAGACATTATCGAAAGCTACGCTCAAGCAGAATTCTTCACACAACTACCAGACGTCCCAGAAAAGATCGATGTCGTCACTTACATTGCAGGAGTGGGCGATATTTCTACGGACTTGCTATCCCCCGGTAGTGAAGCCCACTCAAGGTCGGATCGTGAACTTCACGGTAAGTGCTTAATCGATGAAAAGGCACAACAAGAACTTGTCGCACTCCAAGAAGAGCACCCGGATAAAAGAGTGATGCTGATTGCAGAGAAAGGCACGATGGGCGTCGGCTCCTCGCGAATGTCGGGCGTGAACAACGTTGCGCTATGGATCGGCAAGCAAGCGAGTCCCTTCGTGCCGTTCATCAACATTGCTCCTGTAGTGGCAGGAACGAATGGCATCTCGCCAATTTTCCTGACCACGGTTGACGTCACCGGTGGCATTGGCATCGATCTGAAAAACTGGAGCAAGAAAGTAGACGCCGATGGAAACGTCGTGCTCGACGAAGCAGGGGAACCCATATTAGAACAGGCTTATTCTGTCGAATCAGGCACTGTCCTAACTATCAATACCAAACAGAAAAAACTCTACAAAGGCGATCAAGAGTTAATTGATATTTCCAGTGCGCTAACGCCACCAAAAATGGAATTCATGAAGGCTGGCGGATCTTATTCCATCGTTTTTGGCAAAAGACTCCAAATGTTTGCATCGAAGGTCCTCGGCATCGAAATGCCACCTGTGTTTGCACCTTCCAAGGAGATTTCGCACGAGGGACAAGGGCTAACCGCAGTAGAAAAAATATTCAACAAGAATGCAGTTGGAACCACACCGGGCAAAGTGCTTCATGCAGGATCTGACGCACGAGTCAAAGTCAACATCGTCGGATCTCAGGACACCACCGGGCTGATGACTTCGCAGGAACTAGAAATGATGGCCGCGACCTTGATTTCGCCCATCGTAGACGGAGCTTACCAATCTGGATGCCATACCGCGTCAGTTTGGGACGAAAAGGCTCAAAGGAACATACCAAAGTTAATGAAATTCATGAATGACTTTGGTTTGATTACGGCCCGCGATCCTGAGGGCGTCTATCATTCCATGACAGACGTAATTCACAAAGTCCTCAACGACATCACCGTCGACGACCGAGCAATTATCATCGGTGGTGACTCACACACGCGGATGTCGAAAGGCGTCGCGTTCGGCGCCGACTCAGGAACGGTTGCTCTCGCTCTCGCGACCGGTGAAGTTTCGATGCCGATTCCCGAATCCGTAAAAGTCACCTTCACGGGCGAGATGCAAGATCACATTGATTTTCGCGACGTGGTCCACTCGACTCAGGCTCAAATGCTGGAAAAATTTAGCGGGGACAATGTTTTCCAGGGCAGGATCATCGAGGTACATCTCGGAACGCTCGCCGCCGATCAAGCCTTCACGTTCACGGATTGGACTGCTGAGATGAAAGCAAAGGCATCAATCTGCATCTCCCAAGATGACACATTAATCGAGTCGCTGGAAATTGCAAAAAGCAGGATCCAGATCATGATCGACAAAGGCATGGACAATAAAAAGCAAGTCCTGCAAGGGTTAATCGATCGAGCCGACACAAGAATTGCCGAGATTCAATCAGGTGCGAAACCAGCGTTGGTTCCTGATCCAGATGCGAAATATTTCGCGGAATTAGAAGTCGATCTTTCATGCATCGATGAACCGATGATTGCTGATCCGGATGTGCATAACGAAGACGTGTCGAAACGCTATACACACGACACCATCAGAGATCTTACCTATTACCACGGCGAGAAGCATGTCGATCTCGGTTTCGTCGGATCATGCATGGTCCATAAAGGTGATCTTAAAATTGTTGCTCAAATGTTGAAAAACCTTGAGTCAAACGGAGGAGCGGTGAAGTTTAAAGCGCCGCTCGTCGTCGCAGCTCCAACTTACAACATCATTGAGGAACTACGAAAAGAAGGAGACTGGGACGTACTGCAAAAGTATTCCGGTTTCGAGTTCAATGATTTGCTGCCAAAACAGAAGGCTCGTACAAAGTATGAGAATATGATGTATCTCGAGCGGCCGGGCTGCAATCTCTGTATGGGTAACCAAGAAAAAGCCGAGAAAGGCGACACGGTTTTAGCGACCTCGACTCGCTTATTCCAAGGTCGCGTTGTTGCAGACTCTGATCGCAAGAAAGGCGAGTCCCTTTTAGCATCCACTCCCGTTGTCGTGCTCTCTGCCATACTTGGCCGAACGCCCACAATCGAAGAGTACGAAACGGCAGTCGAAGGTATTAAACTCACCAAGTTCGCTCCACCGCCTGATGCTATGACCGAAAGTGGTCCTAGTGATCTGATTTCCTTTTGAGTGAATGGTGACGCACGGCTTGAGGATTCATCCGCTAAGTCTTTGCTGTCTTGCTCCGTATTCAACATCTGGCACAAAAAATGTGCGAGGTAGGCCGGAGTCTTCAGCGAAACTCCGTTCCGCATTCGATTCCGTTGCCGTTCAGCATTGAACAAAGCGTTCTGAAAGAGTGAGGCCCCTGCATGAAGTTTGTGTCGGACGTTACGCGAGCAATTCCCGAAATCCGGGCGACTAAAATTCGTTGAGCTAGAGCCACTTGGAAATCTAAACGGCTTATGCGGCGACGTTCTCCACGTATCGACAGTTCGTGCGGGGCGAGGGTTACGGAGCGTACATAGCCCTAGACTTCATGACAGCCGATTCCTAACAATCGGATTGGCTCCGGATTCCATCGGCCCAAGCTCGATTCCCGAACCGCATCTTTAAACCCAGATTGGCAAGACTTCGGCCACTTGAAATCTAGGTTACGCAGCATTCCAGGAGCGAGTCACGATGGGCGACATCACTCAATCCGATATCGATGAAGCTGTTTTGCTGGTCCTCACCAATGGATTTCATGCTCGCCGAGGCTACGATGCCGAAACCATTTCCGCAATCGGATCAGGAAGATTTATGTAACGTGCGATCGTCCAACGAGCATTCCTGAGAAACATTCGTAACAGGAGCAAATCGATCAAAGCGATGACCATCTAATGCCGCAGGAGTCCGCAATAACGCATTCGACTGATGACACTCGCTTGCCCACTGAATAAATGTTTCATAATGCCAATATTCAGAAAGCCCGCCAAACCACTGCGCAGTTCCATCGCTTGCCAAAAGATAGACAACATTGGCCAAATCACATGGCCCAAGACAGCCACTGATTGTGAGCTGGATCGTTCCGTTCAACTTGAGATTCTTCCAACGCTCTTTGATCATTGCCTTGGGCAATGGTGGAAACCCCTTTTCGGATCGGCCGCAACAACAACCATCACAAAAGAATATTTGCCCCAACGGCCCGGTACGCCGCGTCGTCAATATTTCACCCTGAAGTACAGCTTCACGCAGTCTCCGTGTTTGCGGATTAAAGCTCACTTGATTCGATGTATCGTTTTGCATCGGGGCCTAATCTCGTTGTTCCATCAGGTAATTTCACGTGTATTAAGACTCTACGTGTTACGTCAGCGAATCAAGTTCCGAGGTTGCCGCTTGACCATCATCACTGGCTTCCGCCTGAACATTGAAGATGACGACCTTGCCATCTTGTTGCCCGACCGCAAGTCTGCCACCCTTGCACCATCGTAAACAAGTTGCAAATGATGAAAGCGAAACCCCTCCAATGATTTTGTCGTGCTTGATAGGATCCCACAAAAAAAGGAATGCCTCCGCATCTGCAGAAGCTAATAAATCCCCATCTGGCTGAAAGGATAACTGAGTGAGCTTGGTTGGATGAGCGTCATACTGATGAGGCTTCCTTCCCGAGGGACCTTTTCCGCTGCAGTCCCATAGGCAAACGGTTGCGCCGCCGCCAGTTGCCAGCCAGCCCCCGCTAGAGTCCCAGCTCAATTCGAGCACCTTTGTGGGAAAGCCCCACATCTGCGCATCGTCGCCGGACTTCACATGCCAAAAATGCACAGTAGAATCCTGTTCGCCGGTTGCGATGTACTTCGAATCAGGACTCCACGCCAGGACAAGACTTGATCCTTTCCATGTGTACTTACGGGGCCGACTTTGCTTACCAGGTACGTGCAATGTGATGCCGTTGTAAGCAGCTGAGGCGACCGCAGAGCCATTTGGATTCCACCCTACATCGGCGATCGTGCTTGAGTGCTCCGAGGACTCGTAGAATGCCTCACGCTCTTCGTTCCACAACTTGAGTTGCCTGCCGGCAGCCGTGGCCAACACGTTGCGACAAGGACTGTACAGAACTTTGGAAACCCAAGATGCACCGGCCTCGAGCGAGGTGACATCTTGTCCTGAACTTCCATCCCAGATTTTGACCAATCCGTCATGTCCAGCTGTTGCGAACTCGGCCCCATCGCAGCGCCAGGACAACGAATTGGCTCCACCGGCATGTTGACCGATCATCTTAAAGTATGCCGAATCACCGTGGTCTTCGATCAGAAACACCGAACCTCCCACTGTCACCGCGGCGAGTTTGGAGCCGGCCGGGGACCACGCAAGGTCGATGATATAATCACCTATCTCCACATACCATAACTCTGCAAGCAGCCCTCTTCTCAACTTGGAAAGGTCTACGTCAAGCATGCATTGAACCCCGCATTCAGTGCGTTGCGGTCCAAGTTGCGTCCGATAAAAATCAGCGAATTGGCACGTTCGCCGTCACGCCAAGGTCGATCCATACGTCCATCGAACAGCATGTGCACTCCCTGGAATACGTATCGTTCCTTTTCACCGCTAAACGACAATACACCTTTCATGCGAAAGATATCCGGACCTTGATTGGCGAGTAAATCGCGCAACCAACTTTGAAATTTTTCGAGATCCAAATCGCCTGGCGTATTTATTCCAACTGATGTCACTTCTTCGTCGTGCTCATGGTCCGGCTTATACTCGCGAGAAATACTCGCGTCGACGCGATTCCCCTCGGCATCGGTGACAAATGCTTCAAATTCATCCGGATGATGTTCGGTGAACAGCACATAGGAACCCGCTGCTGGAACCCGCAGGATGTAAACCAGGTCCTCCCCTTCGAGATTGATTTGACTCAACTGCTCACCTGGTTCGATCACGGCACCAGTTTGCAGAGCGACTTCATCGTCGGAGAAGGCGAGCACTGCCTTTTCGACGGTGTCGCGCATCGCAGACTCACTGGCTTCTGCAGCCGACCGAAAAGTCAGATTCATCGCTGGATCAGGTCCAGACTTAAGAACCAATCGGTAGTCGCCTGCCTGAAGTTCAAACAAACCACTCCACTCAAATGGATACTCAGGCTCCATAAACTTGGGGTCTACCTCAAGTGCACGATCGAGGTCAAATCCACCAAGATTAAGCACGTTATCCATATCGACAACCGTATCCTGTGTGCGGTAAATCTTGGCGGCCGAATTCATCGCGTGGATTCGAGCCTCCAGTTGATCAAGCTCATCCGATGAAACTAGATCAACCTTATTCAATAAAATCACATCCGCGAACGCAATCTGCTCCTTGACTTCATCACTTTCGTCGATGTGCAGCAGCACGTGCTTAGCATCGACCAGCGTGACAACACCGTCCAAGTTGAGTGCCTCGCGCATTTCGTCATCCATAAAAAATGTCTGGGCAACAGGACCTGGATCTGCCATACCAGTGGTTTCAATCATAATATTATCGAACTTGTCGCGACGCTTCATTAAATTGCCAAGGATACGAATCAGATCTCCACGGACGGTGCAACAAATGCAACCGTTGTTCATTTCAAAGATTTCTTCTTCCGCCCCGATCACCAAATCATTATCTACACCGATCTCGCCGAATTCATTTTCGATTACAGCAATTCGCTTTCCGTGATTCTCCGACAGAATTCGATTGAGCAACGTCGTCTTGCCGGAACCCAAGAAGCCGGTGAGTACCGTCACTGGAACAGTAGAATTCGCGATCGACATCAGAAATTTCTCCGTACAGGGTGATTCATATATCTACGAAAAAGCTAACGATCCTGCGGGGGACTACTCTTGGTCGCTAGTTCAACGATATCCGCGAGGGTGATCTCCGGCATCGGTTTGTGCAACTTCCACTGCCGCGTTTCCTTCCCCTTCTCCATCACGGCAATCACGGTTTCCAGAGGCGGACAACCTGCCTCGTGACACTCGAGCTCCATAATGCTCACGGTAGCTTCGGCGGAAACAGGCAAGCTGTCATAGACCCATTCCTTAACTTGCCGAATCAAAGCTATATCGCGTTTCGGACGGCCAAGCATCAATCGCTCCAAAAAACCAAACGTCACCCTGCCTTATTGCAAGGCTATTGCATATGCTTACAATTTGCAAGTGCGTCACGATGACACCTGCATTGCCAGGTTTTACTCATCCTTCTCACTCAGCCTGAAAGGCACCTGTGATCATTACCTGGAGCAAACCCTTCTTCTTCATTGTGAGCCTGCTCACAATCACCTCCTATCTCAGCGGATGCTCACATGACAGCCGCGATTTGGCGATTCCGACTGCTAAAGAAGACGCAACGTCGGATGACCAGGCATCCAAAGATCAACCAATTCGCGTCGTGGCGACCTACAGTGTCCTTGGCGATTGGGTCCGAACAATCGGTGGAGAGCAAGTCGCATTAACAGTCCTCGTCGGCCCCGAAGGAGACGCACATACCTACGAACCAACTCCGCAAGACAGCGTTGCATTGGCGGAAGCCGACATCCTCTTTGAGAACGGACTAGGTTTCGAAGTATGGCTTGACCGATTATTCCAAGCCAGCGGCTCTACCGCTCAACGGGTGATTGTCACGGAATCAATCACACCGCGTGAATTGATCGTTTCCGATTCTCTTGTTGAGATCGATCCTCACGTTTGGCATCTACCAGAGAACGTCCGGCTAATGGTTGAGTCGATTACGTCGGAACTTGAGCGATTGGACCCTGATCACAGTTCCGAATACCGTTCGAGGCATGCGGCCTACCTTGAACAACTGAATGAGCTGGACGCGTGGATTTCCCAAGAAACCGCATCAATCCCTGAGTCCAAACGCAAATTAGTGACAACTCACGACACCTTCGGCTACTTGGCTGACACGTACAAATTCGAAGTGATCAGTGTGCTCGGTTCAGTCAGCAGCGAATCCGCTGATCCGTCGGCGGGGCAAATGGCGGAAGTCATCAATCGAGTCCGCAGCCTGAAGATTCCCGCCATCTTTGCCGAAAACATCCTGAATCCTGAACTGACCCAAAAGGTTGCCGATGAAGCCGGGGTGAAGATCGTTCCAACTCTCTACACCGATGCTCTTGGTCCAGCCGAATCACCGGGAAGCAACTACCTGGAAATGATGCGCTTTAACGTCAAGACAATCACCGAGGCGTTGCGGTGATGCAGGACATTGAGGCGCCCATTCGTTTCCAGGAAAGCAAGCATTCACACGTTGAACCCCGCTGGCCCTACAGCGGTCGCGGACATCGCGATCCCCAGTTGGGTAGCCCCGCCGTTCAGATCGCCGGCCTGCAAGTACATTATCCTGGAGCCCCCAACCCCGCGATTGCAAACGCATCTTTGCAGATTGATTGCGGACAACGTGCCGCAATCGTCGGACACAACGGAGCAGGAAAAAGCACATTACTGAAGGCGATGGCCGGGTTACTAAAACCACGAACCGGCACAATTCGGTTGTTCGGGAATCCGGTCGGGGCCTGCCATCATCAAACGGCTTATTTACCGCAGCGTTCGGATCTCGATTGGCAGTTCCCCGTCTCCGTGCGACAACTTGTTTTGACCGGTCGTTACGTCCACCTTGGCTGGTTTCGAAAACCTCGGAAGCATGACAAGGAATGTGTAAATCTCGCACTGCGGCGGCTCGGCATTGAACAGCTCAAAAATCGACCGATTGGCGATTTGTCTGGCGGACAGCAGCAGCGTGCCTTGCTGGCTCGCGCTCTGGTGCAGGAGGCAAGCCTTTTCCTGTTCGACGAACCACTCAATGGATTGGACGAAGCAACGCGCGACACGGTCGACGACGTCTTATGCGAGCACACAGACCGAGGCGGAACCGTATTGGTGGCTACTCACGACCTTGGACGCTTGTCCGAATCCTTCGATCGAGTAATCTATTTAAGCGAGGCACACGTAAAACAGGTCGAAGACCTGCATGGCCGTCGCATGAATACACCAAAACATAGTGCCTGCAACTTTCGAGACGAAACATGAATCAATCGGCATGCAATGTCCTGGGAACTGCGTTGGAACCCTGCTCATTCGACCCACTCACGGGGTTTTATCGTGATGGCTGCTGTAACACCGGCGCAGAAGATAGAGGCCTGCACCTGGTCTGTATCGAAGCCACTATCGATTTCCTGGAATTTTCACGCGCGGTCGGCAACGATCTGAGCACTCCGATTCCCGAGTATGAGTTTCCGGGCGTCCAACCAGGCGACCGTTGGTGCCTGTGCGTGCAGCGTTGGAAACAGGCGCTTGAAGCCGGCAGAGCGCCGAAGGTGCATCTCGAGGCCACTCATGTCTCCGCTTTGGAGTTTGTCGACCTTGAGCAGCTTCAAGAATACAGTGTGTGAAACAGCAGCTCAATCAATTACGGTCGACCCGTCGTGCGAGGATTCCACAATCCAACCTCGACACTGACCGTGGACCTCCCCTCAATTTTGCGAACAGACCATCAAGGCGACCAGCATGTTAAATTGGCTGATCGAACCGCTTCAATACAACTTTATGCGTCAAGCGTTGTTGGCCAGCATCCTTGTCGGCCTTACATGCTCGTCACTCGGAGTCTACGTTGTGCTTCGACGGATGGCTTTCCTCGGCGATGCCATCGCTCACACAACGCTACCGGGCTTAGTTGTCGCCTATCTGAATCGCTGGAGCCTTCTGTGGGGCGCAATCATTTCCGCCTGCATCACCGCAATTGGTATCGGTTGGCTCAGCCGTAACCATCGGCTGCGCGAAGACACGGCCATCGGTGTTGTATTCTCCGGCATGTTTGCCCTTGGAATCGTGATGGTCAGTCGAGCACAAAGCTATCGAGATTTCTCGCACATGTTGTTCGGTAATGTGCTAGGCGTCACTAAATCGGACCTGATCGGCATTAGTATCGTGTGCGTCGTTGTTCTGGGGACACTCTTTGCGGTTAACAAGGAGATGGCCTTGACCACCGTCGACCCCCACCACGCCCAAACGATTGGATTGTCCGCCCAGCGGATGCGATACTTACTGCTTCTCATCCTGGCCCTGGCGATCGTAGCCGGCATTCAATCCGTCGGTGTGGTGATGACTACTGCACTCATGGTAACTCCGGCTGCTGCCGCCTCATTGATCACCCGACAGCTGCGCGGCATGTTCATCTGGTCCGGCATCCTTTCGGTCATTGGCAATTGTGTCGGCCTATACGCATCCTTCTACCTCTCGATCTCCAGCGGTGGCGCAATCGTACTTGCCTGTACAATTCTGTTCGGCGTCGTCTACATGGCAACTCAACTTCATTCCCATTACGGAAAATCTCGATCCGACAATGTGACGAGCGTTACGAACTAATCGTACCCAAGAACGTGGCAGGCGTGGCTAAGTTGTTTCATCATTTGGATCGACAAAATGGCAGGCTTCGTCGTTCTAATTTGCCTCTGGGGTAGCAATCGGAAATGCCAAAGGATTTGTTTCGAATTCCTTTGAGAGGCTGCGCAGCTTTTCCCCTTACCTGAATGCATCCCGTTCACATTCGAGAAAGCCTTTGGTGATCGCGATGACGGAACGATAGAAATCGGTTGTCGCTCGACTGCTGGCACCGTCCAACAAGTCCTTAGGCCAACTCAAATGGCGCTCGAAGAATGAAATCGCGAAGTCCTGTAGTCCCTCAAGTGCCTCCGAATCAAATTGTCCGGAAGCGACTTGCTCGAGCACGTACCCCATCACATCCAGTTGTATACCTAGGTGATCGAGCATCGCCCGACTTGGTATCGCCTCAACAACGTAGCCGGCAATATTGATGTACTGCTGCATCGATTCGATGGTCGAACCTTGGAGCTGGCCGGTTTCCCAGACAGACTGATAGGGCGGCAGGAACCAAACTTACTCAACGACCAGATCCTTCACTTGCGGTTCTGCAAAAGCTTGCCGAGATCGTGAAGCGTCAATGCTGTTGCTGCTTCGCATTCCATAACCGCAGCATCACCAGCAGTGAGCTCACTCCCAATACCGCTCCTGAGATGACGGCCGTTAATCCTGCCAATTTTCCGGCGTCCTGGTCCCACTGTGGAACATCCGCTACCGCAGCAAAGGTGAACGAGAGAACACCGGAGACGATGATCAAACACGTACCAATAAAAATCACCTGTAAATTTGTCACTGGATCCCCCCAATCAGCTTTGATTTCCGCCGGTGACGCTTACTTATGCTCATGATCACCAAGTGAAGCATAAGGCAATCAAGAGTTTTTGCATAATATTTGGCACGTCATCCACACGTCGACCCACCAGGTTTTTTCGCAGAAAGAACGCAGTAACCGAGCAGGCTCTCGCCCAGCTCGTCCTCCGCCCTACACGACTGGCCAGGCACACAACGAGTGAGCATCGCTCAACGAGCTGACAACTGCCAACTCTTGGATCAATCGGAATCGGCTCACCCTCTTAAGCGGCTTACCGACATCGATCGACTAATTCGTCGCAGCAACACCGGGCGTCTGGGAATGTGCGTGCTGTGGGAAGTCGAACGTCAACACGAGCGGTTCCGTTCCCGTGTTCTCGATTTCCACACCGCCATTCGCAATTGCGGCCTGAGTGATGAATCCGATCTCGGGATAGATCTCGCCGAGAATCATACCTTGGTGATATCGCACTTCGAGCTTTCCGACACGACCGCTTCCGCCATTGGTGTGGAACAGCGCTGGACTCTCAGGGCAAAACTTCGTCTTACCGCCAGGGTGCACGGTGAGCCGGAGAATCGAGCACTTCTGGTCGCCGAGGAAATCGCCGTAAACGATCCATTTTGCATCGACACCTTCCCCTGAAAATTCTTCGGAGGTAATTGCCGGACGTGAATTCTGCAAGACAAAGTCTGGGTCCTGATTCGCCGCAAAGTCAAACTTTTCAACGAGGTACTCCCAGTCTTCGTGCCGGTCCTTCGGATAATCTTCTTCCCGGCAGGCGTAGAACGCATCCGCTGCTCCGATTCGTCCGTCCAGTGTCAGATCCTCGGCCAGAAAATGCTCATCCATCGTGACGTGCAGTTCGTGCGTACAAAGATCCGTCGGCGAGTGCAGCACACCGTTTGGCATCACAAAGCCATTGTCCAGTTGCATCATCACGTGCGGGGACAAATGCCGAACCCCGTTATACTCGCCCTGTCCGAAGCGTTTCATGCAGTCAAGAAACTGCTCCTTTGTCACGAACGGGTACAGCCCCATTGCCGTCGTGTGATAATGCGACGGACTGACTCCGGGATTGTCGAAAGAATTCATGTCGTAGACTTCCCACTTCGACCA
>Ga0163179_10002089_pt1 | contig 13993 bp, 25 predicted proteins | sample AtlANTMetagenome_FD_109643 | JGI IMG/M metagenome (GOLD analysis project Ga0163179, IMG submission 109643) | Marine eukaryotic phytoplankton communities from the Atlantic Ocean - Atlantic ANT 2 Metagenome | ecosystem: Environmental > Aquatic > Marine > Oceanic | place: North Atlantic Ocean...
ACTCATCTTTACTGTCCATGACTTGGTACTCGTGGCCGTTCGATAGCGTGATAGTCCCGCCAAAAAACTCCCACAAGAGTTCTGTTTTCATGGCACTTTTGTGAGCTTTTTCTAAAGCAGGTCGATCTTCTTCCTGCTCTTCTTCTGTACATTTAGTGCTAACTATTGTTACTGACATGTTTTATCCTTTCATCTAAAGTCGATTCAACTTCTTGCCATATAACAGCTTCATGACTTTCGCATTCCATCGTCCATTCCCGAACGAATGCTCGAGCATCTTCTAGCTCTGTAAAAACTTGCTGTTCAGCTCGATCACACATTAGGGGTTTAGTTCGGTCGCCGTCCGGGTAAAAACAAGGCTCGACACAGTACGTTTCGTTACTCATGTTTTACCCTTTACCAGCCGTGTCCGATTTGCCACATACCGACTTCCTTTTGCTCACCGCCCTCTCCACTGACGTGGATAGGGACACCAGGTCCGTTACCCTCGTCGTCGCTTTGGACGAATATGGCAGACTTATCTTCTAGCATGATTACAGGCATGCTAGACGCTTCGTCGTAATAGACGTTAACAATCTTTTTACCGACTACGTCTTTCATAAATGCTTTAGGCAGTCGTGTTTTTGGGTCTTCAAGTTGATTAGCCATTTTCTTTCTCCATGTGTGAATTAATTCTGTTAACTACGATTTGACATAGTTCGCGTTCCATGTCGTCTTTCTCATCGTCGGTAAACGTAAACGGTATATTGCTTTCGTAACCGGCGAAGAACGTGGTAATGTCGTCCTGGATCAGCTCTCGTACGTCTGCTAGTCCCATAGTTTTTTACCTCCACTTGCTTCGTTGTCGTCATAGCCTGCGTGGTATTCCGCAATCTCAAGCGGAGTGAGGTCAATCACTCTTTGATTGTTGTATGAGCCGTCAGGGTACCAGTGAGGGTCTCTAGGACGAGAGTACCAGGAGTCGGCACTGCCTCTGTCGTAGAGGCCGCCGTGCCTTTTCCGGTCAAATTGGGGTTCTGTTGCTACCATCGGTTACTCCTTAGTTATGTAGATCTACGCCGATTAAGAATTGTTTTTCAGGGCATAGCTCAGCACGCTCAAGGGCCCACCTAGGATTAGCAGAGCATTCTTGCATGTCATAGAAATAAATCTCTGTACACAAAGAACCACTCATAACATCCCCTAACTCTTTTAAGTACCACGCATTCATAGGGAAGTCACCGTCGTGAAGCATCAGATCAATTTTGTCCCAATCGGCTAAAGTGAAAGTGTCAAAATCATTTTCTTCATGTGGGGCAAACATCTCTAACAACGAAGGCATATTTTCTAGGTAACCGTCTTTAGTAACAGACTTTAGGACTCTGTTTAATTTGGAATATCTCCAAGCTAGTTGTCTTTGAATTGTGCTTTTAAAGAGTTCAGTGTTGTCTTTGCAGCAAAGAATGTTTCCTTCAAGCTCACCAAAAACATCATTTTCCCAGCGGCCTCCGTCTATGGCGTACCAGTCGTAAAGCTGGTCTTGCTCAGACTCTAGAAAGCTTTCCGTGTGACTACGAACGCTGTCTACAATGCCTTTCTTTTGCTGGTTAAGCTCGAAATCATCAAGCTCGACCGCGTAAACATGCAAATAATGCATCTTTAACCTCATTTCTTAAATCTAGATTTAAAATCTAATTTTGGTTAGATCTTTCTATAGTTAATACAATAAATTTTTTTGGCTAAATAGAATACGTATCCGTATTTACTTCTCTCCAACCGGTTTGCACATAGATATTGCCATCTCCCTCTTTATCGGAGTTGGTGCAAATAGCAATTAAGCCGGAAGAGCCGTCATTGATTTCAAAGCCAGGCGGTGTTAAGTAAATTCCGAACCACTCCACGAATTGTGCAATAGTCGGAATTGCTTCGGTATTCTCTGTGTGTTGAGAGCCAATGTAACGCCCAGAAAAGTTCATTAACTCCCAAACTTTAAACAGTTTAGAGTTAATGATTATGTTTTGACGGTGCGTATGGGGGTTAGGAAAATCCCAATAGTCTTCTGGGTCTACGTGGTTGTCTTGAGAGTACTTACTATCTTCAATGTTTCCACTATCTCCTGAACCTTCGAAAGAAAGTACGGCAGAACCAATACCTACGCTACGTAGTAACTCTGGGAGTAACCTAGCGGTAAGGTTCTTACGCTTCTCTATAATTTCTTGCGAATTTAATTTGCGTTCTTTGTAAGGCAATTGAAGTACAGTATTAAACTGTATGCACTCTTCAACTATGCGGTCTAGTGTTTCATTGTTATTCATATTTTAATCCCAATTTGGTTTGTCTTCTTGTAAGTAAAGGCCGCCTCCGAACTCTACACCGCTATCGAGCATGCGAGCTTCTGTCCTGGTTGCTGAAGAGCAACCGCCGAATGCCAACACGCACCCAAAAGCAAAAACAATTACACAAATCATGAAAGAACGTAGTTGTTTATGTGTTTCTAATTCCATTAGTCTTGTCTCCAGTTAGATTGTTTTAAGCCTTCGCATATAGCTTCAGCTGCTTCGTTAATATTTGGGTAATAAATAGGTACGTCGCCGGAACGAACTATAAAACCGTTCTGTACTTCCTGTAGCCTTACCTGCACATACCTATCGTTACGCTCTTCTCGGACATTAAACTTTGGTAGTTCTTTTGTCCCGTCTAGTTGTTCACTCATCGCTATCCTTATTTTCTTTAGGTATGCAGCGAGAGCACCACCAGTAGATCTCATGCCTGCTTTTCGGTTCTCCGATAGCTGGGCCAGAATCGTACCGCCAGTGCCATTCACCGCCTTTTAATTTCTTCCTGCACGTACCACACTTCGGGTTACGCTTCCTTGCTGGGACTTTAGTCCACTTTGGTTCTAGGTCCCATTCTTCGTCTAGGTCATCTACAGGCGACGAAACAGGCTCGACAGAAGGTTTGGGTTCTGGCAAAGAAAAAGCCTCAGCTTTTTTAGGCTGAGGCTTGTCGTCACTTTCAATGATGTTGTTAATTAAATCGTCTACATCCAATTCTTTCTCCTTATCTAAATGTTGGCCCTCGACACCAAGACACAAGTGAGTACCTAGTGCCTTCTGTTACCGGAGTAACTCTGTGATAAACAAACGAGGGAAAAATTAGTAGAGAACCCTGGGGCTTAAATAGATCTTGTGTTATTGGGCAATCGTGGTCTCTATCTACGGCAGGTGCTCCTAAGCTAAACTCACCACCTTCGTACTCTGACGGGTCAGACAGTTGAATAACCATACTTAGTTTACGGGTAGTTACATCAGTAGAGTTAGCCAGGTCGCAATCGGTATGCCAGTCATAGTGCTGATTGTCTGTCGCGTGGTACTCTGTAAATTGCAACTCGTAAAAAGTAGTTACGTCAAATCCAAAAGCTCTGGCGTTTGCTTCTTCAAAACAATTCCTAATTAGAGAAACTAGCTCGCTAAGTTTAGAATCATTTTTAGGCAGCCAACGAACAGTGCTTCTACGTACTTCTTTTTTTACTTCAGCGTTATCGGCTTTGTTTTCGCCTCCAACAACACCACTAACCGCATCATAATTTTTAGCTATATTAATTAATTTGGTGCAATCCTCTTTGCTTAAAATACTAGGCCAGCATTGCCAAAATTGATTCATTTTAAATTCTCCAACTCTTTTTTCTTAGCCACAACTTGTTTCGTTAATTCTGTAAGTTCTTGTGTTAAGTAAATGTGTTGTTGCATTTGTTCGTCAATCATGTGGAACAGGGCAGCAAGTGTAGCACCAATGCTACCGCTAATCGAGTCGGCAGGTTTGTCTTTGTTGCCACTTGTGTGCAACCACAAACCTTTGCTTATACCTTCTGCGTCATTTAAATTTCTGAAATAATCAAAAACAACTATAACGCTTCTAAGTTCAGGAACCTTTAAAAAACTATCGAAGGAAGTTTCTCTAAACATTTGGTTTAGCTTCTCATCAAATTGCATTTTTTTCTGGGCTTCTGTTAATTCTTCTTTTTCATTCTTCGTCGGGTTCGTCGAAGTCATAGTCATCAAACCTCAATTTCGGTGTTCTATTAAATTTACTTGATAAATCGTTACCTAGGTTAGCTAGCCTTGCGACAGCAAATGCATAGATGATTAAGCTGCCGCAAGCACCAGCTAACCCGTACTCCTGTAACTCTAATATTGTTACACACAATAGACCTACCCAGGGAGATAGACAAAAAGGACAGCTCGCAAGCTCCCCGAATTTATTTGCCCAGGTATCCGTTATAGCACGCAAAGGTGCCATGAGAAGAGAGTGGTGCCAGATTTCAATAATCTGCCACGTTGCAAGAGCGGCAACGATAAGGTTCACAAAAAACCTCAGATATCAAAGAGTTTCATGTACAGTAAAAGCAAGCCAAAGGAACATACTGCTAGAAACAGTTTGCCCGTGAATAACATTATGCCCATGCTAGCCATTATACATAATCCTCCTAATGCGATATTAGGAGTTTCCAAAACTTAATCCTCCGAATTTGACGGAGGAGTCCAATCGTTTAAGATTGCTCTGTCTGGAGGTGGTGCCCCTTCGCCAGTTTTTAATTCATCTATGGATTTACCACTCGGAGGCTGGTATTGGTGAATTAACATTTCTCCCGTAGCAGTTCTAGGAGACGGCCAATGAAGCGGTCTTAGACTACACCTACGTTGGAAAGCGAACGGACTTCGAGACGGCATGATGGCCTCCTCCAGTTAAAAAATTAGATGTCTGATAAATTGTTTTCGGGCTGGCCTACAAGCAGTGTAACTAATTTATCCCCGGCACGCCATATTTGACGCAGGCATTGCCTCGTTAAGTATATTACAGGCACTAGGGTAATTAGAAAAAACAATTTAACGCACTTGGTTACTAAGTAGGCTAAACTCAGTAGAATGTATTCGAGTAAATCATTCGATTTAAACTCCTTTATGTAAAAAGTTGTCACGAGTATCTCCTTATGGTTAGTTACGATGAACTGAAAAAGGCTAGAAAAACCTCCGGTGAAATTCTAGCTGAGCAAAAAGCTCACAATCCTTATGGTGAAGAACTTTCTGATCTAATAGGTACTCCTTTACTTGAGGGTTATAAAACTAATCCTGATGACGACGAAGTCATTTCAAGATTAAAAATAGCAAGCCACGTTATGGCTAAAGGAGGTAACAGCACATTAAAGCCACTGTTACCTATGCTTCTGTCAATTCGAGGCAAGCCGTATCACTTGCACGATCACTTTGTTTTTTCTCCGTTCTTTAGAACGCGTATGCCTAGATCGACTCTCCTTAAAACAGGACGTCAGGTATCTAAGTCTACCTCGCTAGCGTCGCAAGGCGTATTATTTTCTAACTGTATTCCATATTTCTCGACGCTATACATAACACCTTTGTTTGAAATGATTCGTCGTTTCTCTCAGAACTATGTTGCTCCGTTTATTGAAACTAGCCCAGTAGGTAATCTATTCTCAGGGCAATCTACGGTAAACAATGTGCTCCAACGTTCATTCAAGAACAGGTCGCAGATGATCTTTTCTTTTGCTTACCTAGATGCGGAAAGAACTCGTGGTATCTCTGCTGATAAAAATGTTATTGATGAAGTCCAGGACATGGACATATCTTTCTTACCCATTATTCACGAGACAATTTCTGCTTCTAGGGACTGGGGTTTAATTCAGTATGCGGGTACTCCGAAGACATTAGATAACACAATCGAGCGACTTTGGGCTGACACTTCTATGGCTGAGTGGACAATCAAATGTCCGCACGGTGGTTGTGGTCACTGGAACATACCTTCCTTGGAGTATGACTTACTAGAAATGATAGGCCCGGCTCATGATGATATTAGTGAAAAGTCTCCTGGCGTTGTCTGTGCGAAGTGCAAGAAACCTATCAACCCACGTCCTTACTACCAAGGAGGAACTGGGAGGTGGGTTCATAGAAATCCTGATTTACGCTGGTCTTTTGCAGGATACCACGTACCGCAGATCGTTATGCCTATGCATTATGCCGACCCGGAAAAGTGGCAGAAGTTAATTGATAAAATGCAGGGTAAAGGTAATACACCCATACATGTATTTTACAATGAGGTTTGTGGCGAGTCTTGGGACAGTGGTTCTAAGCTTGTCACTGTAACCGATCTTAAAAAAGCAGCTTGTTTACCTTGGCGTAGAGATTTAGCAGAAGCCAAACAAAACAAAGACGGTTATCTACACACGTTTTGCTCTGTGGACTGGGGCGGCGGCGGTGTAAATAAAGGCAAAAGCGATTTAGCTTTGCAGTCTTACACATCTATAGCTGTTTGCGGATTAACCGCAGACGGAAGAGTAGATGTAATATACGGGTTCCGAAGTATGAACCCACATGACCACGTAAGAGAAGCTAAAGTCATATTGGGGATTATGAATACATTTGGTTGTAGCCATTTAGTGCATGACTACACCGGAGCAGGCACGGTGCGAGAAACTATACTACGTCAGGCAGGTTTGCCGTTAAATAACATACTTCCTGTTGCTTATACCGGACCTGCAAAAGGCGGCCTAATTATTTACAAACCTGCTACAGACAACCACCCTAGATCGCATTACACAATGGACAGAAACAGGGCACTAAATTACTGCTGCCAGTTTATTAAATCTAACGTAATTAGATTCTTCCAGTATGACTACCGGGGCTCAGAAGACGTAGGTTTGCTTCATGACTTCCTTAATCTGATTGAAGATAAGACTGATTCTGGTTCAGGGCGAGGAAGTTACAAGATACTTAGAGATCCCGCAGGCCCTGATGACTTTGCTCAAGCAGTCACTATGGGAACTATGATGCTATTTCAGATGCAGGGACGTTGGCCGGACTTGTCTGCTTATGAAGACATAAGGGTACCGGATGAAGTATTAGCTACTACACGTGGACCGGACACCGTAGACTGGGACGGTTAAAAGAAGAAGCCACGAATTGCTGCGGCAATCAAACCTGCCAGGATAGCTCCTACTATAATCACTTGATTAAAGTATCTGCTAATAGGATCTTGCGTAGCGTGTACTAGCTTTTCTTTTTGGCACGTTGCGGAAGCAGGAGGCGTAGTCCCCGGAACCTGCGACTGCTCCTCTCGCAACCGTGCTCTTAGTCGTTCTTGTTTAGTGCTCATCGCTTAACCGTATGCCTTAGCTAAAGCCTCCATAGTCTCATTGTCGATGTCTGCGAACTCGGCAGACTTCTGAAGCTGTGGGTGCTGTCCTGCCTCGCCTAGTAAAGCTTCTAACAGCTCAGCGTCTGGTCGAGGAAGCGTGTGTGCAACTTCTGCAAGTTTTTCAGAATCAACTTCTAGGCCGACGCAAACTTCGTTAGCGAAATCAGTGCCAAACAAACCTTCTACGTCTTCTTTAGCCAGCTTAGAAAGCTGTGTTTTGTCGTAGATGCTGCCTGTCTGTAATGCACATAGCTTAGTGTGGTCTGAAGCGGCTTTTGTGTAAGTCACTTTAAAGATCACATCTTCTGGGCGAGGTAGCAGGTCAGTGTATTTACCTTTGAGGCCGATAGCGTGGTCTGCAATGTCCAAGGTAGTAGCCAGCTTAATTAGCTCGTTAGGCTGCAAAGCTACACGAGGTGTGCCTTTTACTGCTGTAGCTAACTTCATCAAAGCATCACGGTGGTTTTGAGTTTTAGCTAATTTAGATCTTCGCTCGATCATTGTGTAAAGTTCTGGTGGGTCTGGGATACCATGACCAGCCTGCTTTTCCACAAAATCAGTTAACGATTCACCTAGGGCTGCACCGTAAGAAGCTGCCTTATCTAAGATTTTGTTAGCAATAACGTTGCGATCTCTAAAAGGAATAGCATCCTTTTCTTTAAACAACCATTCCGCAGCTACTTTAATATTTGCGGTAGTGTCTAGGGGATAATAACGCTCTTTAGTGCCATCTTCAGAAGACCAAACATAAGCATAAGCACTATCTGGCAGTGCATTACTTTCCTTAACCTCTTCTGATTTTTTGATAAGCTCTTTGTATTGTTTTTGTATTCCGAAATACTCTGCAAATTTTTCAAGTCTTTCGGCAATTTTTTGTCTATCTTTAATGTGGTATTCTGCGGCTTTGTCGTGGAAGTATGCAGCAGACAGCCAAGCAGCTGCCTTGCTGTGACAAGCAAACTTTTTACGAACAGGGTCAGCGTAAGCAGTAACCGCAATAGTGCCAGGATTCATCGTGGCGTCTAAGTCGGCCTGTTTTACAAAGTCAGGTAGATCATACTGCTGTGCAATCTTAACCAGTTCAGTTCGGTTTTTATCGTCAGCAGGATCAAGGGTTACGAAAGGTGAAGGCATAGTGAGTCTCCTAGAACTCCATTCTTGTATTCCGTATTTTTCTATAGCTCCGTTCATAGGTATGGAAGCTACTTCAAAATACTCTGTATCTATTGATTGTCCGTATTGTTCTGCACACTCTTTTGCTATCCACCAGGATAACAGGAACCTGGAAGAATGGTACTATTGCTACCAGTGTAAAGCGACAGGTAGCGTAATTGCAATGGCAGCCGAGCGTTTAGGGATGGAAGAAACCGAGGCTATCCGCTACTTAGCAGATCAACTAGAGCAGTCGATTTCCGACAAAGTTATCAGCTCTTATTATAAGTCATGTGATTTCAAGAACAAATATCTTAAATTTTGGGATTACGCTTCTAAGAGGACTGCAACGCCCAGCAACGCACAAAGGCATTACTTGGCTAAATTAGGGTGGCAGATCCGTTCACCCATGAGTACAGAGCGTTTAGCGACTGGGCCTGCAAAACTGTACGGATTAGCAGACCCAAAAGCAGCCCAAAAATACTTAGGTAAACGATTTTTAGCCAAAGAACCCTTGGTTATTGTGCCTTTCTATCGCACGCCTAGCGTTATTTCGGGGTTCAGCTGCCTGTCTCCGTCGCGAACAAGCAATACAAACCCACAGTCTAGCGGCCAAGGTGCTAATGCAATGGCAAAAGGCGAGCCAGGTTTTGCTGGATTGCAGTTCCTACCGGAGTTTCAATCAGAAATAGTTGTAGCCACATCCATGCTTCAAAACATGGTAAGACTGCAAATGCATCATTTCTCATCTAACATAACCCCTTTACCTTTGCTTAGTTGGCACCAGCAAGTCGTCCAGTCAGTCCAAAAACAATGGTCAGTCCTGTCCGACAGGCAATTAGTTATATGGGAGAACCAGCCAACTGCCGCCATCTTACATCAAGCTATGATGTGTGACGCACATATTGCTTTTGTTGGGCCGGGTCGAGGAAGTAAAAAGGTCTATCAGACAACAGGAGATCAGTGGCGTAAATGGGTACGACATGACCCAGCTATAGATACCTGGAGACGTGTGGTAAAAAACGCAAAGCCTTATGAACAAGCATTAAAAACTTGGGTAAGAAGTGCTAACGCACAAGAAAAAGTAAGGCTACTACAAGATGCAGAACAATACGACGAACACACAGCTGAGTTAGTTAGGTCAGCAATTAGGCCGAAGTTAGCCAGCAAAATTGGAAAACGTATAAGGGTAGGTAATCATTCTAGAGGTTCGCACGCAGGGCAGTCACAGAGCTATGCTGTGATTATTGAGCGAGGAGATAAATGGTATGACCTTAACGGTAAAGTAGTGTTTCCGGGAACTGTGAGGGTCACTCACATAGTTGTTCGGCCAGGCGGCGAACAAGAATATGCAGGCTACCTTAAGGTAGGTGATAGTAAGTTTGATTTTCACGTACCAAAAAAGTCTGCTACTAATCGCTGGTTAAAAGATTTTGGTTTAAACAGCGGTGTACTCCTTCAGGAAGACTTCTACGTAAACACTTATAGGAACCGTAAAAGTAACAAGTTTAATTTCTTTGAAGCTGCAATACAGTTTCAAGAGCCTGAGATAGTTAATGGTTTATCCAAGGTTGGATGGGATGGTGCTGGATTTCAGTTTAAAAGTTCTAGGTTAGTAAACGGAACGTTCATTCAAAATCCGGATTTTAAACTTCCGCTCGATGCCCCAGGACCAAAACAAAATTTTTGTTTGTTAAACGAAAATGTCAAAACAGCATTGCAAAAAGACTGCAAGGAAATGGAGGTAGTCTGGGCATTAGCTACTGCGTTGTGTGCTCAAATAACCGCACCTGTGGTAGACATGCAGCCTTACGGAGTATGGATTAAACGTAAAAAACACGATCCTTTTATGCAAGCACTTTACTACAGGTTCGCAATATCCAAAGGAAGCTACGACGATTGGCCGCATCGGTGGCCGCGTAGGCTGGACAGTGTCATCGCAACTACAAAAAGAGATATGACAGGTTTCTTTGTAGTTAGGTATATGCAAAACCCTTCTAGTCAAATGCAAGACATAGTGACGGTAGATGCCGATGATGACGAACTACAGCCAAGGTTAGTCACGCACAGTGCAGACAAAATTCTCTTAAATTATTTAAGGGAGTTTTCAAAGCAAGAACCAGAACACCCGAATAGTTGGGAATCCTGGGTAGGTCAAACACATAACAAATTGAAAGAAGTTTTTAGCTTTGTAGACACAAGAGCTTTTGAAGAAGCCAAGAACAGGCTTGGTGTTAGTTAATGAAAAAATATGAACCAAAAAGATATGAACCAATAAATGTTCCTAAAGTTTCTCCGTTTATTTTACTTGTGATAACTACTTTTGCATTTGTTATGTGCTACCCTGCCCTTTACATATCTTTATTAATAGTTATGTGGAATGCAGTAGCTGATGTCGTTAGAAAATAAAAGCCCCCGCACCTGTTAGGGTGCGAGGGCCCATCGGAGTTAGATCGGACTAGGCTTGGCTTGGTGTCGGTGTTCTACTGAACGATGACAACCAGAGGCGTATGCATTCCATATATGTTTTCACTAACTCAAAATTCTTTTTGTTAATTAAAATAGACAAGGGGAAGGGGCTTTAATCCTTCTTCACGCTATCGCCCAGTATTCAATGTGTATACCCACGAATACCTGCGTAACTCACGAGACGTGTCTTTTTAGTTGAGCATCACACTGCGTCACCGCAATGGTTGTCACCTTGTCTATAAGTATAGGTCCACTCAGAGCATGTTTTGCTCAAAGTTTTATTGATTATTTTCCCAGTCTCTTTGGGCCTCATTCAAAGCCTTTGTGAATGCGTCTGCATCTTCACGGCTGGCACCTTGGCCTACCATGTGATCCACAACAGCACCGCGTTGCCCTTCTGACATTACTTCAGAAGAGCGTGACGGGCTGGAATAGCTTGAAGAGCCGGAATTGTTGCCACAACCAAGCAGCGAAACAATAAACCCACAAATCAAACAAAACAATAGAATCTTCATCTTTAATCCTTTTCTCTGGGCACTTCAAAGGTGCGAGTTTCTGGTATGCCAAATCCGTTTTTGGCGGTAACTTTTAAGATCACGTGACTTGATGTTACGTGAGTTTCGAGGTCGTGAAAATCAACAGTGTCTGGATAGCTTAACTGAGATATCACTTTTTCTTTTGCTTTGAGAATGTCGGTAATTTCTGTCTCGTTTGAGTTTCTAGTAATTACGCTGCTACAAGCAAACGAAATAAAGAAAACTATAATTACGAGCCAGACTACGCCATTGCTCTCGCTTTCAGGTTTATCTGTCATCGGTCTCCTAACTAACCCCAAGGGTCTAGGTCGGGATTAGGAATTAGATTGAAGCTGGCGGCTACATCACCACCACCCGCCAGGCGAACTGGTAGTTCTTCTTCGTCTACGATTACTTTAAGCTCTAGCAAAGCCTTAGCACAGTTACCGTTTTGCATTTGCTCTTCGATAATATCGGCGTTGGCTTCGTCTAACTCTAACTCAAAATAAACCGCATGCCGTTGGCGATTCGTAGTAGCTCGAAGCTGCATTAGACCTGCGTGGGTATTTGCTTCTTTAGGCATAAAAGATTCAATACCATGGGCGTCGGCTATCCCGCAAAAAGTTCTGCTACAGGTTTGGTCTTTAAATTTATCGACTAGTTTTGTCATAGTCTTCTCCTTATACGGACATTTCTGTCCATTCTGTTTTTGTACAGTGCCCAATTGCTTTACGCAACTGAGTACCCCGCGAAGTCATTTTTTCTTCGAAGCACTCACTGGCGTCAAAAATAAAGCAGACTTCACCTAGTGGTACGTCCCAGCCGTTTACACGTCCAGAATCAAATACCGTAATTTCTTTTAACTCAGGCAGCTCAGGGCGTGTCTGCTCTATAATCTCATTCCACAGAGCAGTGACCTCGTAGCTATCCTCAACATAACAATCGTCATTGCCGTACTTGGAAGGCTCACCGTGAACTCCTCCTAGCTTAGCTAAGGCAGAGATGACGTCATCAAAAGAAGTCTTGTGCTCAATAGGCTTCAAAACTTCTTTACCTTTTTTCCAATCTTTGTGGCTATCTAATGTGTTGTAGATAGCTTGCTTAACTCCTTTTAAGTCTTTCTTTCGGATCATCCCAATAACGTCACCTAGTGAGGCAATAACACCGCTATCGGCATAAATATCCATACCCATAATGCATCTTTCCTTTCTTAGAATGCTTAACGAATACTAACCATACCATTTTAATTACGCTTCTAAAGGGGTTTGTTGGTGTTCGTAGTTGTCAATGTAATCAGACCACCAACAACAATCCCCAAAATTCAAACGCCAAATTGCGAGCTTTCCTACATTAATGACCTCTGGAAATTCCATGACGAGGTCGATGCGTCCGCCGCTTGTTTCAAAGGTTTGCCAATCTTCTGGCATTTCTTTGACGAGGTCTTCTTTGATAAGCAACTCGCTAATTCCATTGACCCAATCTTTAAGGTCACCTCCGCAACCGTAGAAAACTAAGCCTTCATTTTTTGTTTCTTCAAAGTGATTTTTTAGTTCCCAGTAATTAGTTTGTTTTGGCTCTAAAGTTTTAGTAGTTGTCATTTTGTTTTCCTTATAAAAAAATAGCCCCTGCCACCTCGGGAATGGAATGGAGTGGCGACAGGGGCATCATACGGCGGGCGTTATTCGCCGGATGTAATCAAGTTTTCTAGTTCTTTTTCAGTGATTGCAGGCATCGTAGTGCCGCAACAATTCATCATCTCTTTTTCGTACTCAGCAGCAAGCCCGTCGATGTCACCTGCCCAGCCGTCACAATATGCATCCTCTTCGTCTGCATCGGACGACGGGCATTCTCCACCACAGTAAGGGCAGTCTGCCCTGCACGCCTCAAGGACGTCATCCAGGTTGGCCTTTAGATAAGACAAAGCAAGCTTCTTAATAAGTTTGTTACGTTTGCTATCTTTGTTTTTCTTAGCCAAGTTTTCTCTTTCACGCTGATAACTTGCAACAATTGCTGCATAGTCTTTACAAACCCTTTTTAGCCGATCAATTTCTTTGATGTGATCGGGCTTATCTGGAATATCTTCTGCACTAAACTTCCTCATCAGATCCCAAAGGTCTGCGAAGTTAGTTAAGTCCCCAATGATATTAAATGCCTCAGTTGGAGAATCTCCCCAAGACATACCACCAGTGATGGTAGCCTCGAAGTCCATACCAGGCATACGTAGGTATGAAGTCTCTCGAGTGTCATACTCAGCTGCTTGTAGCACAGCTTCGTAAATACGGAACCTAATTTCTTTGGCTGTAGACTCGTCGTCTAGGCCTAGAATCCAGTAGTCACCAACAAGTTCAAATAACTTGTCTTCCGGGTACTCGCGTAGGAAAGTTTTAATTTCCCGGCACCTTTCAGGTGTAGGTTTAAACCTGGGAGTTGCTGCAAATAAAAAGTCGGCACCCATGCTAACCTCCGCAACTGTTGAAAGCGTAGTCGTACAATGCACCGTTGTTCAAAGCTTCAATAATATGTGTATGCTCTTCTAGTGCTTTGTCGTTGGTGTACTCTGCCCAGGTTCCGTCGATGTCGTGGTAGACATCCCAGTGAACTTTCACGCCTTCACGGCCTTCGCCCATTGGGATGTAATCGGTCTCGTTAAAGACGCTTGTTTCTTCCGG
>Ga0163179_10002090_pt1 | contig 13991 bp, 5 predicted proteins | sample AtlANTMetagenome_FD_109643 | JGI IMG/M metagenome (GOLD analysis project Ga0163179, IMG submission 109643) | Marine eukaryotic phytoplankton communities from the Atlantic Ocean - Atlantic ANT 2 Metagenome | ecosystem: Environmental > Aquatic > Marine > Oceanic | place: North Atlantic Ocean...
AGGCAGTGAGAAAAACACTCCTGGCCTGGTATGGTTTCGGGTCCAAAACCCGAGCCCACTTGCCCTTATCGTACCGCAAGCCGGAACGTTCACCGGCTTACCTGAAGCAAGTGTAGGACTGGCCAAACTTCTCGATGCCGAACTCCTCGCGCTAAGTCCTCCCGAGCGCACCACTGGGCTCTTGCCAAAGCGGATTAAAACAATCGAAGTAATCCCTGGCCAAAAGACCGCACTGATCGTCACAGGAGACGTTCCCGAGAGCCTCAACGTCGCCACGCTACGCGGCGCATTGCCCCAACTGGGGGTGCTGTGGAATAGCGGGCAAGAATCCCACGTCAAACTCACGCTGAGCCCAACCGACACCTTGAATCTCGCGCTGCGAAACTACAACAGCATCCCCGAAAGCGGACGGCACAGCCTCATCGATCTCGAATCGATGCCAGAAGACGCGTCTCATCCAAACAACGCCGACCTGCACACACTGGACCGGGGCGTAATCCAGCCTCTGGTCATGGCAGCGGAGGGGCACCCTGAATGGGCACAGGTTGCGGCTTGGCATGCCGAGCAACTGGGCCTCACGATTCAAGACGATGGGGAGGTACTATCCTTATCGACGGACAGCACCCAAGCAGGGCCCCACTGGACGCTTTGGCTACGCCGTGGAGGCAGCAAATGGGCATTCGAGGTTCCAACCGCCGGCCGACATTACCGCACGCTTCGAGTCGCCCGCACGTGGTGGGAAGCCTCACAAGGTGCCGCACTGCTCGTACATGACGCCACGTCCGACTCCGACAGTTATGGGCTGCAACGTGCCCGCACAGGCTCGGCAGAGAGCATTATTCTGCGACGCCTCACACTGCAGCACCAAGAACTGCTCACCGTCTCGGTCTCCGCTTATCTTCAATACGAAAACCCCGGTGTCGACGCACTACTATCCGACGGTCGCCCTATCCTCGAAGGAGTAGCGTCAACGCAGGCGTTTACTCGGGTAGCCGATCTTGTCGCGCGGGGCGGAGGAACGAGCACTCGGTATACGGCAAGCCCGAACGAATTGCGCTTCCACGACTCGTTTAATGGACGACGCAGCGCAGTAGAGCTAGCAGGCGGGGATTACATCACTGCATACCTCTCGCCAACCTACCGTATCCGCTTTGGGCCTTTGACCGATTCCCCTTCGTTGCTCTCCGCACTACAGGCGAGCGAGCTGCCCATCGAACAGAGTGCTTTTGATGAGGCCCGTCCAATCTCCCCCATTCTCGACGCCAAAGACCAGGCTCCGTTCGTACCCCTTCTTCGTGCCCTCCAGCGCTACGCACACCGTGGACACCCCGGGGAACTGTCACGGATTAAGACCTTAGGGCGCCGCTTAGGGTTTACACTTCGCGTCAGGACGGAAAGTGAAGAGGGCATCCCCTATCTGCAGGCCTCAAAGAATGGCCGGCATCTGTTAGCGCCGCTTTGCAATTTCAACGGTCGTTTGGGCGCAAAGAATTTCCAAGAGCTTCGGGAACACGGACTTGCCTTGATGTGGAGCACGAAATGACGCGCTCTCTGCTTCCACTATTTGGTTGGGCAATCACTTTCGCTGGGCTCAGTCTACTCCTCGGCCGCTGCACCGTTGAGGTTCAAGCCCCCCACGCAGACGAGCCCATCCTGACCTACGCTCTCCAGGGTGACGACACCGTCCGCATCCGCGTAAGCAATCCAAAAAGGCCGGTTTTCCTACGGGTTCACCAGGAATTAGACAGCACCACATTGCCCCATGAATCCGACACCTGGGTGTATGGGTTGCGACTGACGATGCATCAGCCGGATGGCCATTTTAAACGACAGGATATTTGGCTTCGTTCACGCGTGTCCTTGGGAGAAGAAGGGCAACCCACTCTTATTGGGCCCGAAAAAAGCCAAGCAGTAACGGACGGTCGACTCGTTGAACTCCAACTCGAAGGCGCAATCGCCACGGGAGGAAAACTTGAAATCGCACCCCTGATATCTGAAGGCGGGTCGCGACTCTTTGTGCGCATCGAGGAACAAAGCGCTTCACCTCAACCAACGCCACCACACCAGGGTGGTCCGGTGCTTGTTGCTCGCAACGACCGCTACACAGCACTGTCTTGGAAAACCCTCGAGGCTTCGGAACTCGAGGATATTGGAAAGGACAATCGACGCCCCGTTGCGGCCGATCACTTCAACGGCAAGACGGTCACACTACAGCGTATTGGACCGACCACTAGCCTGGCCGAAAGTGCCGAGAACAGTATTGTACTTCCCCCAGGCCAATCCACGAGCATCACGCTCCAAGGGCCTTGCGCCATTCGCGTACAGGCGCAACAGGTCGACGGGACTTCACTTCCCGAGGACTGGGGCCCTACACGCACCGTCCTCGTCGGGGAGCGGGCTGGCACCCTGGAGCAAACAAACACCATTCAGGTGCCTGTCGACGCACTCTGGACGGTCGACTGGACATCACCTGTCAACGGAAGCGGCACACGATTGACCTTCGAGGCGAACCCCAACCGCGCGTGCATCTGGGGCAACCCCAAGGGGGACCCAAGCGATGTGGCATTCAAACCTGAGACCCGTCGCTTTACTGCTTGGCTCGCAGGAAACGGCCAAGATCTCGTGGTTCCGGTAGCCACTGGCAGCCGAAACGGCCTGCTCACAATCGAGGCCAGGCCGAGTCCGGATCCAAACTGGTCGCCCGGCCAAGCGGACACTCCCAGTCCTGTACCACACCGAATTCGCTACCAACTCGAGACCGAAGACGGAACGGTCCTCACCCGTGGCGAATCCACTGCCGTGTTCGAACACAGCCGGTTCGAGCGAAGGGTTGAGCCGAGTCGCAGTGCGATGTCCGGGGCGACCCGATTCACCATCCAGCACCCCTTCCAAGCCACCCGACTGCGGATTGCATCCGATACGGAAATGTCCTACCGCTTCCTTGCTCCGCTCAACGTGGAGGCTGAACGCTCGTCAGAGTACGCCCTGCCCGGTGGGTGGCTTGCGCTCAACGCGCCCTGGGATCTGGCCCCGTATGTCGCCATCAATCCTCTCGATACAGATACGCTACTTGCGGAGGGGCGGCTTGTTCGATTCGATGCGACAGTCCACCCAATGAAACGCCCGCAGACGCGCCCGGAAGGTCACCGCAGCACGCGCAAGCTCACACCGAAAGGGCGACACCAAACCTATCCAATCACCGAGCAGGTCCGTCGACCACGTGGCTGGAATCAATGGAATCGCACAGAGTTGAGATCACGCACACGCCTCCGGATCCCACCCACAGGAACGCTGCAGATTTCCTACCGGCTATCGTCCCTCACCGAGACCTCAGCCACCCTGCGATGCCAAGACCGGACCTTCAGCCAAGTGTTGGCCTCCAGCGCCGGCACCCTACGCTTTCGCGGGCTGCCTACGGGTTGGCACACTTGCTCCCTACAGGCCCCCAAGGGAAGCTACCAGGCTGACGTACCCGGCTCCGGTCGCCGCTGGGCACACCGAAATCTTATACCCATGACCGATAAAGCGATCACCGTTCCTGTCACCGTCCCCAAAGGTGGCACAACCGCCTTTGTGCGCGTCTACACCCCCAAAGGCGTAAAGGCTCCCCGGCTAGAAATTACCATCGACGACGGCCGGCCCAAGCTCCGGAACGGCATCGTGAATTTCCCAACCACCCCCAAGCAGCGCGTACAGCCTACCCGCAGCGGAGGCAAGGCCCGACTGCTCGATAAAGACGATGGCTCCCTCCAAACCCACAGAGGTATCCCCGTGGTCTTTGGTGACGACTTACGCCCAGGAAAGCACACGTTCCGAATTCGGGCCATTGGTGGAGACGGGCCGGTTTTTGTACGGTTCGACTCCGCTGCAGGACCTCGACCCACTGCGGAGTCCAATCGGCGCAACTGGTACACAACGGAAGGGGCCCAATGATGTTTCTCGCCCTTTTAATCAGCCAGCTACTTGCTCAACCCAGCCCATCCACCGTCTGGGAAAAAGTACAAAATGCGCGACGGGATAGCCCGATTGAAGCACTCAGCATGGCGGATCAGCACAAAAGCAAAGCATTTTTCCGCGACATCTTGCTTGAGGCACAGACCGGTCAAATCAACCAGCCTCTCCGCACCCGCGCCAGCGCTTTAGGCCTACACCTCCGCATAGAAGAAGACTTCGCCTATCTGTGGGAACGCACCGGAAGCGCTGGTTTATACGTGGTCCGCTTAGGACCAGCAGAAAACATTATCCTTCAGGCTCCTCATAGCTTTTTCGATCTCGGCACTGGACGATTGGTCAGCCTACTCCTTGAGGAGGGCCCCTTCCGTGCTGCTTTTTTCAATACGACACATCGTTACGGACAGGCAGGACTGACGCCCGAAGAGCGACCAGAGACCCCGCCTGATCTCGCCCACCTCGCCACCACTCACTTTCAAGCAGCCACCCTCGGAGCAAGCGAGGCGTTCACAAACCTGAGCGTCGTCCAACTTCATGGCTTCCGTTCACGTGAAGGCGAATCAGCAGTCGTCACAAGCGGCTCAGCCCTCCAGCCTGCTGGCTACTTAGCGTCATTTCGCACGGGGTTATCCGATCTGCTGGACGGCATAGGCCCAGTGCTCAATGCAAAACACCGTCCGGAACTCGCGGCAAAACGCAACGCCCAGGGCCGCCTCCTGAGCAGTCGCTCGCTGTTTCTGCATGTCGAGCTATCCAAGCCCGCACGGGACAAGCTCAACGCCAACGCCACACTTCTTGAAGACCTCTCCAAGCTTATCGTGGAGACCTGTCAATGATTCTCGGACTGCTCCTTCACACCGCAATAGCCGGCCAATGGCTTCCCGCTGAGTCCGTAGAACTCGACGAGACCCAGACAATCCAGGTCGAACAGACAGCAGGCGCAGGACTTCTTTTTCAAATTGGTGCGACCGACGCCAAAATCACCGTCAAATCCGATGGGATAGCCCTCCCGATGTCTGCGGGTCCTCAAGGCACAATGCTGATCCGGCCAGCGCTACGCAGCAGAACGCTCGAGATCCACTCCACCGCCGAAACCCAACTCCACACCTGGCGTGAAACCAAGAAAGGCGACGCAGCCACGTGGGACCGGTTTGAGAGCAAATTGGCGGGCTGGATGCGAAAAGGTAGCGCTTTCCCACAAAGTCCTCGGGCTATCGCAGCACTACAAACCGAACTTGAAGCCCGACGTGAAGCATTCTTAGCCAACAACACGAAAGTCCCGACGGCCTTCTTGATGGCCTTGGCCCAGCTCGAACTGGAAGCTTACCGAGCCCGCTCAAAAGCCGATCATGGATATCGCTCAATCGCCGAAGGGCAACTGCCTGAAGAACAAGACTGGAGCGTGCAAGTCCAAGGTCCTGGCGTCCTCACTTTGTCCATCCGACCGGAAATGGGAGGTAAGATTCACCGTCGGTTCGAGATCCTTGCGATCGCCAACGGAGAAGCGCAGAAACGGACCACGTTCTCCTCTGCCGAAAATCCAGAACATCCGGGTCTTGGAAATCTTCGCCACTTCAGTGTCGTCGCCCCACCCGGCATATCCGAATGGACTTTCCGCACGGAGGGGGCAAACCTCCGCCTCCAGGCCGAACTACACGAGCTTCGTCCAACACTGCGTTCATTCCTGCAAGGCTGGCGGCGACATTTGAAGCAAAAAACCGGCGCACTCTATGCAATGGAAGTCGCTCATGTCCACGGCAATCCCAAAGACGTCACGCTGCACGCCAAGGCGCTACTGGACACCCACACAGAAGACATCGATCCCGTCAGGATCCTCGCAGTCGCTCGTCTTATCGAGCACAGCCCCAACCCCGAAGACGCCATTGCGTATTGGGATGCCTATGATGGGCGCCAGGTAGCTGTCTTTGGGACCGCCCTAATGAAGCGATGGCAACTCCGACAGGACATCCCACTCCAACACCTTGTCGACGCGGCGGAACTCCTACCGGCCGACCCCACCTGGCTGGCTGAATTGGCGGACTCGCTGCCCGCAGGCTTTATACGCCCCCGAGGACAGGCAATACGTGAATTGGCCGAATTGCCCATCGGACCCGATACGCACAGCCGATGGACAGCGCTAATCCCTGAGACTCCGCTGGAAGTTCTCCACCTCGCTGGAATACGCGGAGGCATTGGCAGGGTGCTCATTCGTGAGGGGCAGGCCGCCCGCGTGCGCTTACCTCAGCTACCCAACAACCGTCTTCCACTCCTACGGCTCTACACGGAGACCGAGACCCGATACACCGTCAACGGCGAGAGCAGAGACGGTCAAGGAGACCTCTTTGAAGCCTTAGAGCCCGGCGTACACGTCGTCCGGGTTGAGGCTGGTTCACTCTTGCTCTTAGACGGAGAACTTGCGATCGGCGGACAGTTCCTACGGGAGCGCCCCGTAACGGGTCTACCAGGCACATTTAACATCCCCGATCCCGGCACACCCGCCGAAGTCGAGGTCTTGATTACCGGTGGCAGCGGATTGGTGTACGCCCGAAACGACATCGGAGAGACGTGGGCCCTACAAGCGAAGGCAGGACTCAACCGCTTCAGCCTCCGACCGGGCGCCTGGACACAAAGCCTGTCGTTTGAAGGCCCGAAACAATTGAGGGTGAGCCTCGGCCTGCGCAGAGCGCTCGAGATCGACGAGCCCTTCGCAAGTCCCGACGTGCTCAGTGATCCCCTGACGCACCTCCACAGCACCAGTGCCGCGCTTCGCGACGCAAAGACATCGCCAGAACGTGTGGGCCTACGGCTATTGCGTGCCGCAGCCCTGGAAGCACTCGGACTGTCGCGTTCCGCTCGAAAAGAAGCCAAAGCCGCCGCTCTTACGGAAGGTTCAACCGCCAAACAGCGCCGCATTGCCGAGGTGATCCTTCGGGAAAGCCAACCACTGGCTCACTCCGCGGAGCAACTTGGACCCACCACCTTAGATGCAGCTGCTGCAATCGCAAGCCTCCCAGTTCCCGAAACCATGGAGGAACTCCTCGAAGCAATCACGCTTCTGGACCCCGACGAAGCCGGCCCAGTCCACGTGGAAATCGCTACACGCCACCTCGCGGCTGGGACAATCGCACCCGCTTGGGAACATGCGGTTCTCGCTGGGCCGATGGGACGGATTCTCCGACTTCGGATTGAAAGCGCCGGGTCTTGGTCGCACATCAGCCGCGTGGATAAAGACAACGGCACAACAACCCAAAACTTTGGCCGCGTTCCGGCTGGGCTGGGCTCAACCCCGCTGCGATTGGCACAGGAAGCACTCGTGGGTGCCCCATGGCCGGCCCAGGACTTTCTGCTGCTTCATGACAACAAAGCAGCAGAAATCGCCCTACCGAAGCAAGGCAAAGCCCGTTTTGACCTGGTGTGCACGGACTGGGGGCACCGCACCAACGCCCCAGCCTGCCTCGTTCCATTTACTTTGAATGGAGCAACAGAACTTCTCGAAATCCCGGCAAACCAGCGAATCTCGCTCGATCACGAACTTGTTGAAAAGACGAATCTCGTGCGCATTGGCCCCCTCAAAAGCACCGAACATTCCTTGGCAGTCCACACCATGTGGAATGGGGAGGTCTACAAACCCATCAACACCCAAGTTCGACACCGCATCGGCGGCGGCATCACACTGCGGGTGCAGGGCGAGTCCTTGTTGCGGATCAAGGCGCATGGGCCTGTGGGTTCCGTCCGAGTGCGAGCGGATGACGACGCAATACGCATACAAGGCGAAGGCATCCTTCCACTCCACAAGAAAGGATTCAGAACCGTCACCATCACTGGCCCCAAAGCCGCACTGGTCTCCCTCTCGCGACTCACGCCTAAAGCGGTGCCGAGACCCACCGCACTCGCGCCCATCCGTTCCAGCCTTGAAAAGACCGTCGACAAACAGGCTGCGACGGCCGCCGAGCACTGGATGTCTGAAGTGGCCCTGTCGAGAAGAGGGTCCCCATTTGCAGTGGGTCGTGGGGGAACCTTTAGTGCCTTTGGAACAAGTGGCGCGGAACAAAGCGGGCAACGCGATCATCAGCTTCAATACATCTATGGCGGTGCAGGGATGTCCTGGAGACAGCGCCTGCCCAATCGGTCGGATTGGCTCGCACTATCCACGCAAAGCCGGGGCGGGCCCTCGGGCCACCCAAGCGTTTCGGGTGCCTTTAGCTGGGTCCACTTAGAACCCACGTGGGCCACGAAAACCAGTATCGACAGCGGTTATTCTGGAGGCGCCTGGCATGTCGCGCTTGACGCACACGCGCGAGCACTGCTTCCACTGAGTCCACACTGGTCCTTGGCCCCCTTCCTCAATGCCAACGTTGGTCACTGGTCGGAAGGAATCGGTGATCCCGTCGATCCAATGGTCTGGAACACATACGACCTCGACCACTTCTGGGGGATTCAGCCAGGCGTAATGGCGGACTGGCGCTGGGCACGAAATGCACGGATGCGAATCGCCACCCACCTGAAGACCACACCCGACCTCGAACTCAACTGGGCAGAGGGGTTCTGGCGAGGCGATTTGTTAGTGGGACACAACACGCTGCTGACAGTGATACCCGCCATTGGGCACCGGTTTAGCACCCAGCTACGAGAAGAGAGCTACTGGCGGCCACGCCTTACAGCACGACTCACCTATGCGGGGTACGCCACGCCGAAATTCCGGTTCAAACTCGCCAGCCAGTTGCAGTGGCTTCCACTCCAGGACAGCGTCGAAGGCGGCCTCACCCTTGAGATGCAAGCCTCACCCCGAAGAGGACTTCGCGACGTCTCACCACTCGACCAACCCTTCAACAGCGCATTTGATTCGCGCGTGGAGCAGCCATGAACGGGGCAATTCGAGAGAGCGGAGGTCCACAAACAGCAGGAGGCCTGCACTTGGGTGCACGGGTGCCCCCTCTCGTTGCTCGCTTGCGGGGCCCTGAGTTGGATCACCTCGCCACGCTGTTGTCCTCCGATCATCCTGGCCAAATCGCTGAGCTTGGACGGTCCTTCTATCAGAACCGACAAGCCCTGATACGCCAACGCGATGACTTCCAAGCCCAGCTTCAGGAAGCCAAGGACACCGCACAGAAAGAGGCGGTCGTCCGTTCCTACCTCGAGTCCACCGTAGGCCCCCAAAAGAAAAAGGACCTGAAGGCCTTGAAGCGCTGGATGGATGACGAAGCCATTCTTGAGCGGATGGCGCATCAAATCGATCAAATCGGAGTCTTTTTGGAGCTTACTGCACGACTACTCGGAGGGCTTGATCTCAATCCCCCCGCCGTGCGCTTCTTAGAGCAACTCTTGGCCGACCCCCGCCTTTCAACCCGCAGAGAGTCCGCACGAACGATCGCCGAGTGGTGCATCGCCTGCCAATCCACAGGGGCCATGGATACGCAGCTTGCGGATCGCCTGCTCAGCATCGCCACGCGTCCCGGGGAAGACACGCTCACAGCCCGGCACCTGCTTTTACTCGTGTCTGTGGTCGGCGAAAGCGGCGACGAGATTCTTGAAAAACAACTTCCCCCACCACCCACACGAAGCTTCTCGAACAACATCCTCCGGTCTCAACTGGTCAAGGCGGCGTTCTTGGGAGGAGCGGATCGTCGCGAGCACGCCTGGAATACGGCCCGGCTCGACCCCTCAGACTACGTACGCAGCAGTTTGGCTATCGCCCTAAAAACCGAGGGAAGCCGACTGAGCCTCGACCGACTCCGCTCACTTGCGAAGAGTGATGCAGCAAGCAGCGTGCGTGCTCGTTCGCAACAACTTCTCGACGATCTGCAAAGCACGCCCATGGATGACCCATTCGAACCCAAGCCAGAAATGCAAGCCTTGGTTTCTGAGTTGGCCGAGCTCCCTGCAGGATCAAGCCAAACCGTCGCTTTACCCGAGGGAAGCAATCCTTTGGATTTGGCCGTTTGCCTCTTATCCACTGCATCACAAGATTTCGGATACGCCTTAGGACCCGCAGCTAACGGTGGGGTCCACGTGACGCGGGGCGAGCGCAAAGTGCTGCGGATGTGGCGTATGCTGTACGAATTCCGAAACCCCAAACCCGGGAAAAGACTTCTGGGTGATCACCTGACGGGCCGAACGCACGCGGGCCCCATTCGGGTTGCCAGTGGGGTCCTTGCCGAGCAGAACACCACAGGCATACCCAACCAGCCGCGTGTTGCCGGCCTATCCAGTGACGCCTGCCCTTGGCTCCCCGTGCCCGAACAGTTCCTAGAAGCCGCGGACTGGGGAAGCGTTCTGATCGTTAGCGGAGAAGGAATCACGACCCTCCACGCTCCCCAAGGCACCTTCCGCAGACTCTGGTCTCAACTTCGCCTCAGTCTGCGCATGACACGACTCGACCAGGCTCGTGAAAGCGCGATTCACTCCAAAGTGCCTGACCAACGCAGAAACTACGTCGAACAGTTGGAGCAACTTGGTTTTCGTGCCGAATTTGATCCTCACGAAGAAAACCAAACTCCCCTGCCCGGCATCGAACAGTATTTCAGCCTCGGCACCCCCGCCTTAGTGGGCGTTGCGGCAAACACCCCCCAGGATCTCGCACTTGTCGCCACCGGCATCGGCGCCTACAGTCTCGCTAGACTGGCCCTCAAACACAAAAAGCTCGAGACTTCTCGAAAAGCGATACCGTTACGGATTGGGAACTGGGGCACACGCGGAAAAAGCAGTATCGCCCGTCTTGAAGCCGCACTTTTTGCAGGCCTCGGCTACTCCGTAGTGTGTAAAACCACAGGAACTGAAGCGAGTCTGCTTTACAGTCCTGGGGGCGAGTCCGGCACGCGTCTCCTGAACTACCGCCCACTCGACAAAGTCAGCATCCACGAACACGCGCAAGCGCTCGAACTCGGCTGCGCTTTAGGGGCTCAGGTTTTTGTATGGGAATGCATGGCGCTGCGGCCCGAATATGTCTCCCAACTGCAAGAACTCTGGACCCAAGACCACCTCTCAGTGATCACCAACGCCCATGCGGACCACGAGGACGTGCAGGGCCCCACAGGGCGCGACGTCGCCGAGGTCATATCCGAGTTTATCCCTGAAAATGCGCTCACCCTCACGGCCGAAAAGGAAATGCTGCCTATCCTCAAGCAAAGCGCCACGGCGAGAGGAACTGAACTCATCGCAGTCAGCGCCAAAGCCATCCAAAGCGTGCCAACTGATTGGCTTGAACACATTTCACATCAAGAGCACCCCGCCAATCTCGCTCTTCTCGCGGAGCTCGCTGAGAACCTAGGGGTAGAGTTGGACGAAGCGACCTACCTCGTCGGGCAGCACGTCGAAGCCGACCTTGGTGCGCTCCGTGTCACTCCCCCAATGCGCCACCTTGGTCGCACATTGCGCGTCACCAATGGCATGGCTGCCAACCAACCCACAGGCCTCTTAAACAATTGGCGAAGATGCGGCTTTCTCGATGCAGATCCGGCAGGGAAGCCTCACGAGTTCTACATCAGCTTAGTCAACAACCGACAGGACCGTCCAAATCGCACAGCCGCGTTTGCTCGGGCAATTGTTCGCGATCTAGATGCGCACCGCCACCTCCTGATGGGTAGTGGCGCCTCCGGCCTTCATCGTCGCATCGAAGAAGAACTCGAGATCTACATGAGCGAATGGTCTTTCCCCGATGGACCTCGTGCTGTAGAGCAACGCATCAAGGCGTTGCGGCGAAGAATCTGTCTCACCTCACCGGGGCCACTCTTGCGAGCAACTGCATCCGCGCTCGGATTGAGGGGCTCCCAGATTGCCGCACTGACCGAGCAGCTCGACAACGCCATCGCACAAGCCCCGCTGGGCCCGCTTTCCTTAGATGAGGCCTACAGTCAGAGCGCAGAATTTGATAGCGCAATCGAGAAAGTCGCAGAACAGATAGAGGGCTCTCTTTTTCACAGCTCTCCTGAACGACGACAAGCCATTGTCGATGCACAGTCGCACTGGCGGCAGATCATCGCAGAGGCCACGTGCTTCTCAGCGATGGCGAAAGCATGCCACGCCAGCATCGACCCGAACGAACGCCTTGAGCTGATAAAGCATACCTACCGGGAATTGTTCCTCGCGCATATCCAAGTCATCAAAGAACACCCCACCGCGGATGAAATTTTCGCAGCGATCGCTCGAAGCGGTCCTCCTGGTTCGCATATTCGCGCCATGGCCATTCAGAACATTCAAGGGCCTGGCTTGGACCTTGCGCGACGACTGCAAGCCGCACAAACGCGCTTAGCTCTTTGTGACGGGATCAATTCCGAGGACCCCCAGAAACGCACACGCGCCTTTCAAGCCCTCCGTGAAGAAGGGGGCTGGTCCATCCCTTTGTGTGACGAATTGCTACGCGCAATCTATAGCGCAACACCCGATCCCCGCATCAAACGCGAGCGAGACCTGACGGTGAGCCACCTTCAGCTCATGCGCGGAAAATGCGAGAAAAACCTGCTTCAACAAACCCGATTCGGTGGGGCACAACAACACTGGTCAGGGTTCATCGAAGGCCTGCTTCAGCCCCTGTTTGCAGTCAATCGCCGTCGCAAAGCCGACAAGATCATCGATGACCTCGTCCAGAAACGCATCAGCCGTTCTCAAGCGGGACAGCAACTCGCTCGGATAGTCTCCGACGACGCAAAAGCGGAAAAATCAATCGACGAGAGTCTCGTCTCCTAAAAATCACCAGCGTCCCGACAACGCCCAACGATTCGTACTTCGCTTCACTTTTCCGAGGCGCTCAAGTTCTCTTAAGACCGCAAGGATTTCGGCGTCTTTCAGATCATCCCAGGGCGCCCGGTGCTTCGCTCCGGCCACAAGCATGGCCTGTTTCAGGCCACGCGAACCATAATTCTGCAGTCGCTCGATTAAATCTGCACGAATCCACTGCCCCCTGGCTGGATCCTTGGACACCGCTCGACCTGTGCTTCGGCGTTCACCACTTTGCGCTCGCGCTTTCTTGGCTTGGGGCGACAACACATCTGGACCCTTCTGGACCCGTGTCGCGGCCACCTCCGTAATTTCTACAGCAGATGCGGCAGTCCCAGCAAAGTGCTCCTCGACCCGCAGTAACAACGCTGTGCTTGCGGGTTTAAGGGCAATATCCTCACCACGGGCCACCACAGCGTCGCGAAACGAACTCGGAAAACGTGATGCGTCGACTACCAACAAGTCTTCCAGCCACTCTTGCAGGACATGACCATCGGGCAAATCCGCGATTTCCCGGATCATTTGGTCCTGAAATTTGCGCAGGTCTCTACGCAAATCTGTCGGCAATGTTTCCTCGCCCGCTAAAGCGAAAAGATCCGCTAGACTTCTCGGGTCCAAACCGACCAGTGGTTTACGCACCAAGTCCTGAACGAGCACGGACAAGGTAATGGGGTCCGACTTCCGAAGTCCTTCAATATGTGCTCGTTTCACTCGGCAGCCCCTTTGCTCTTGTCTGAACCCCACTTGGCCCGGTCCCAAGACTCTTCACTGTCATTGTTTTTCTCAGTAAACCGCCCAAGCACGAAGAAGAAATCAGACAGACGGTTGAGGTACTTCATTGCATCATCCTCCATGTCCGGCTCTTTTTCCATGAGGCCGATGATACAGCGCTCTGCACGACGACACTGTGTCCGGGCTTGATGCAAAAACGCACTCACGGGCCGGCCACCGGGCAAAATAAACTCTTTCAGTGGCTCGAGCTGGTCGTTGAGCTCGTCGATCCAGCGTTCCAAACGCTCCACATCGGCATCTTGAGTTCGGACCATCCCCTTCCAACGGTGCGCTTTGGGTGTGGCCAAGTCGGCACCAAGATTGAATAGATCATGTTGAATCAGCCGAAGCATCTCGCCGACATGCTGGTGCTCTGGCCCAGCACTCTCGTCGTTAAAACACCGCGCCAAACCGACACTCGCATTGAGTTCGTCGACTGTGCCGTAGGCCTCAATCCTCACGTGATTCTTGGGCACGCGTTCGCCACCAACCAAACCCGTGGTCCCACTGTCACCTGTCTTTGTATACACCTTTGAAATTCGCATGCCACCCCCTAA
>Ga0163179_10002091_pt1 | contig 13991 bp, 15 predicted proteins | sample AtlANTMetagenome_FD_109643 | JGI IMG/M metagenome (GOLD analysis project Ga0163179, IMG submission 109643) | Marine eukaryotic phytoplankton communities from the Atlantic Ocean - Atlantic ANT 2 Metagenome | ecosystem: Environmental > Aquatic > Marine > Oceanic | place: North Atlantic Ocean...
AATTAGGTTTTTTTATTGGACTTATATTTTGGTCTATTTCAATATCTTGGGTCTATGAAGCTATAAATTTTTATGCTGCAGGCAGTTTTCTTAGTTCCTTTATGACTGCATTGATAATTTGCTATCTTTCTCTTTATTTCGGTCTATTTGGGATCTCAATAAAATATTTTGAAAAATCTAAATTAAAAATACTAATTCTGCCAAGCATATTCTTTATTTTAGAGTGGATAAGGTCGTGGATGTTATCAGGTTTTCCTGGCCAAAATTTAGGAATTCTTTTTGATCACTTTTGGGGACTATTGCCAATAATAGGCGTTGCTGGCACATCATTTATCATTATTCTAATTATCTGCATACTATTAGAAAAAATAAAGATAGTTCATAAAGTAGCAATTTCTTCCATATTGATGCTATTACTTCTTTTTGGACCAGGACACTATCAGGAAGGTGGCTCTGAAAAATTAAGAATATCAATTGCACAACCAATAAGTAATGATTTGTCTTTACTTAAAGAAATTACAAATAACGCTGATACAGAAATTGTAGTTTGGCCGGAAGCAGTAACTTGGTACAACGAAAATATATTTTCTGATTTTAATAAAAAAACTATCATTGGTGGATTTTTTAGAAAAGATGATACAAAAATTTATACATCAATAATAAATAGCAGCACAGGCGAAACTTATGACAAAAGAAACCTGGTGCCTTTTGGAGAATTTCAACCCTTTGGTGAACTTCTTAGACCTATAAGTAATTTTTTTAATATACAAAATTCAAGCCTTACTCAAGGCAAATATGATCAGAATAAATCAGATTGGTCAGGCTTAGTATGTTGGGAGATTGTATTTAACAATACTTTTGTAAACAGGGTCAAAAATACTGAATATATCGTACATATTAGCAATGATAGTTGGTATGGAAACAGTATGCCTGAATTACATCTCAAGCATGCTCGAGCTAGAGCTGTAGAATCTAATAAGTGGGTTGTTAGATCAACCACAGATGGTATTTCTCAGATAATAAGCCCAAGAAAAAGTGAATCATCAGAAAAGATTAATAGAGGAGAGGTTGGGTATATATCTCATGAAATAACTTTAAATAAGAAAGATACTTGGTACATTAGAATGGGAGATCTTCCATTATTAGTCTTCTCATTTATTACATTATTGTCTGCTTTGTTAATCGATTTAAGGAAGAAATATGAAAGCTAGGCTATATCTAATATTTTTTTTCGTACAATTGATTACAGCAATGGAAATAGAAATATCAATCAGTAATCAAGAACTAATTCTTAAAGATGATAGTGGAGTGATTAAGGTATATAAAATTTCATCATCAAAATTTGGGGAGGGTTCAAAAGAAAATTCATTAAAAACGCCACTAGGAAAGCATGAAATTAAAAAAATGATAGGAAAAGACGTAACCATTGGAGGAAGATTTATTGGTAGAGTGCATACGGGTGAAATTTTTCCTATTTATGCAGATCAAGAAATATATATAAAAGAAGATGTAGTACAAAGCAGAATACTCTGGTTATCCGGCCTTGAAACTAACATAAACAAGGGCGAAGGTGTTGATTCATTCTCTAGGTATATTTATATCCATGGAACACCTGAAGAATGGTTGCTTGGGAGTAAAGCATCAAAAGGCTGCATAAGAATGTCAAATGAAGATGTCATTGAGTTATTCGGTAAAGTTCATGAAGGGATGATAGTAAATATAAAATAAATATCATTTATTTAGTAAAATTACTTTCATTTATCTATAAAAACTATTAATATCACATAATAAATATTATATATAGTCAGTCTCTCCTCTCCCCCTGACTGACAGACTAGGGGCTACGGCCCCTAGAAATTTAAGAAAAATGGATAAATTTTTAGAAAACATAGAGCTTTTAATACTCTTCGCAATATTTCTAGTTTTAGTACTAGGTATCTCTACTACATAAATAAATCTATAATCAAATTTATGAAAAAGTTTCTTTTACTTTGTTTGTTATATTCATCTGGGTATGCGTACAGTTGTAGTGATCTCTTAGATACCGATGTAAAGATATTAAATAAAAACGAATACAAGAATCTATGCGAATATTCTGACAAGACTATTCTGGTAGTTAACACAGCAAGCAAGTGTGGTTATACGTATCAATTTGAAGAATTAGAAGCATTACAAAGAAAATATAGCGGTGAAGGCTTTACTGTTCTAGGCTTTCCCTCAAGAAATTTTTTATGGCAGGAATTTGATGATGAAGCGCAGGTAGGGGAATTTTGTAAAGCTATGTATGATGTGACTTTTCCTATGTTCTCTATATCAGATGTAAGAGATTCAACAAAACACCCATTCTATAAAAAACTATTTCAAAATACTGATGAAAGACCAAAATGGAATTTTCATAAATTTTTAATTACGCAAGACGGAGAAATTAAAAGCTTTTCACACAAACTAGAACCAAACGACCCTATAATTATCCAAGCAATTCAAGATTCTATAGATCTATAGCCCTGTTCCTCGCCAACAATAACTAATTTAGGTTTATTTATAGCAAAGATTCCTACTTCTACAACTCCACTGATATTGTTTATTTCTTTTTCGATTTTTAGCGGGTTAAAAATTTGCATTCCATGCAGATCTAGCAAAACATTCCCATTATCAGATAAATTATCTCTAGCAGTAATTTGGTGAGTATATTTTTGGCACGCCTGAATTACACTTTGCTTATCCTTAACTAAAACTTCAACTGGAAGAGGGAAGTTGCCTAGATTTTTTACTAACTTTGAAGTATCTACAATGCATATAAAATCATTTGCTGATGCAGCAATCATTTTTTCATTTGTGTGAGCACCGCCACCACCTTTTATTAGATTTAAATCTTTATCAACTTCATCTGCACCATCAATATACAGATCTAACATTTTTTTAGGTTTACCTTCTTGAGCTTTGAAATTTAATGACTTCAGTAAGTTTGTAGTTCTCATAGAACTTGAGTAAAGAGAATTGATATTTGCTCTAATTTTTGGCAAAAATTCTTCAGTGAATATATCGGTAGTACTACCAGTTCCAATACCTATATCTACTAACCCATCAATATTTTTTATTTTTTCAAAAGCACCTAGTGCAGCATTATATTTCTCAGACATAAATTTTCTTGTCAGTTATAACTTTATCTAATCTTATATCATATTTATTTTGAAAATTAGTACTTACCTTCTGAAAGTCATAACCAACTCCCCAAAGTCTTGGTCTATCCTTTTTTTCTGAGAGGTATTGAAGAGTTCTATCATAGAAACCACCTCCATATCCAATTCGGAATAAATTTGTATTAAAGGCAATTAAAGGAATAAGAATTAACTGAATTTTATTAATAGGAAAGACCTTCTTATCTACTGGCTCTTTGATACCAAATTTATTTTTTTTAAATTTATCTGTATGTAAATGGAAAGTTAATTTTTCATTATCAATTTTAGGCAAAAAGATGTTTTTATTTATTGGAAGAGATAAATTTGGTTCATTATCAAATGCCATATAAAAAGCTATATTGTCAGAATCATTAAAAAATACCTCTTTTTTTAATCTTTGATTTATTAACTCAGATAAAGTAATTACCTCACTCTTTAAAAGGCAATTCCTTTTTATTTGAATTTCTTTTCTTAATGAATTTTTAGATATCTGAATCATATATTCCCAGCAACCCTGAACCCATCGGTCAGGTGGGCAGCTCATTTATATAGTAAGGCTTCCCTTATGGTAATGCACAGCTATAAAAAATCTGCTTCCCTTTAATCTTTATTATCGATTCAAAGAGTAAATCTGAAAACTATGATCCAGATACTTTAAATATATAAGGTTTTAGTGCTTTATTAAAATTATTGATTAATAAAAATCTCTATTTTTTTTGTAAGCTCAGTGACTCTATCGTCTAATTCTTCGACTTGCTCTTTTAAATTTTCATTTTCTTTTGCTATGTTAAGGGCAGCATTTAAGATCGCATTATCGAGCTTATGTTCCGCGAACTCCATATTGTCTATTAGTTTTATGATTGATTTTTCTGCTTTTTTAAAAACGATGTATTCACTCTCAGGAACACCAAAGTCAAATTCTCTATCTCGAATAGTTATTTTAATCTTATTAATTTTCATCCTAGAGATTTTCCACCATCGACACTGACATTTCTGCCAGTCATATAAGTATTTTTAGATATTAAGTAATCAGCCAACATAACTATATCCTTCTCTGAACCTAATCTTCTCATAGGTATACTATCTAGAATTTTCTTCTTTTTTTCTTCAGATGGTTCATTTACATCCCATAGAATAGATCCAGGCGAGATTGAATTAACCAATACATTAGGGGCAAGTTCTCTGGCAAGTGATTTAGTAAAGTTATATAGTCCAGCTTTTGCTGCAGCGTACACTGAATAGCCAGACATGCCTTGTTCAGCATATATATCTGTAATATTTACAATATGCCCCTTATTTTTTATTAACTTGTCTGCAAGTGCACTGCATAAAAAAATAGGAGTTTTGAGATTTGAAGACATTAACTTCTCCCAATCACTAGAGTCTATATCTGTAATTTTTTTTGGATAAAAAGTGGAAGCATTATTAATCAAAGCACAGAGATTCATTGCGTTTTTATTTATTTCTTTACAGAAGTCTGTAAAAGAAGCCTCATCATCAAAATCACATTGAAGAGCAAGACAAGAGTTCTCTCTTTTTAAATTTAACTGATCACAGAGATTAATAGCAGAATCACTCGAAGATCTATATTGAAATAGTACGTTCCACCCAATGTCATGAAAGTGATTTACTAATTCTTTACCAATTCTTTGTGCTCCGCCTGTAATTAGAATTTGTTTATCCATTTTCCTCTATAATCCTCTTTAATACTTTATTCTTTGCATCAATTATTTCATTAGAACTCAAATCGTTTAAATATTCAAAATTAACGGTATCGTAATCATTTAATATTTTAGAAATATAATTATCTAACTGTGGGAAGCATTCTAACACTTCAGATATGCCTTTTTTATAGTTTTGTGATGATATTGATTTAAAGAAACTAATTTTTTCTTTTTCGCTGGAACTAATATTAAATCGCGAAATTCTAGACCAGATTTCTAGGGTTTTTTTAATGGAGTTTGATGTTAATAGTTTCTCTGCAAACCTATAATTATTTTTTTCTGAAACCTGACACCATTTTATATTAGGGTTATTAGAAGTGATGCTAGGTATCACTTCTAATTCGTCATACCAGGGCATTTCTAGATTAAATTTTTTTATAACATATAAAAATCTTTCAAAGTTTAACTCTAAACTCCTTATTGTTTCTACCCAAACGCGTTCCCTTGTTAGTTCTCGTAGTTCTCCTGATTTAGATATTCTTTGTAAAGCTTCTTCTGTCTGGGGGTGAATAGAAAAATCTTCAAATTGAGCATAAAATCTTGCTACTCTTAAGGCTCTCAAGGGGTCTTCAAAAAAACTTTCTGAAACATGTTTTAAAATTTTTGCCTCGATATCTTTTTTTCCTTCATAAGGGTCAATAATATTCCCATCTTGATCTTCTGCTATTGCGTTTATAGTTAAGTCTCTTCTTTTTAAATCTTCTTCCAGGGTAATATCAGGAGTGAAGTGAAATTTAAAACCGCCATGACCCTTACCGGTTTTTGATTCTTTTCTGGCTAATGCATATTCTTCTTTTGTATCTGGATGCAAGAAAACAGGAAAATCTTTTCCTACTTTTTGGAAGCCACTTTTTTCCATTTCTGAAACTGATGCACCAACAACTAACCAATCGTTATCTTTAGGCTTGAGATTCATTAACTTATCCCGTACTGCACCACCAACTTTATAAATTTTCATTTGACTGAATCAACCGTAATTATAGATTTATCATTTACATTAATTGCTGCCAAAGAACCACCCCAAACACAACCCAAGTCAACACCTTTAATATTATTATGATTCGTTACCCCATTTAAGGCTGCCCAGTGCCCAAAAACTATATTATCAAGCTCTTTTAAAGACTTATGTTTATATGAAAACCATGGCTGATATTGTTCTTTAGAAGTTTTTTTTACTTTGGTCTGTAGATCAAGCTTATTTTTGTTGGTTATAAATCTCATTCTGGTAAAAACATTCACTAAATATCTTCTTCGATTCTTCTTATTAGTTGATTTAGATATAGCCTTCCTTCTATTGCCATACATTGTTAAAAGAAATTTCTCAGGATCTGCTCTTAAAGAAGATACTAATTCTTCATTAGCTGCCAATACATCATTAATTGACCAGCTGGGAAGTATCCCTGCATGTACAACTAATGTTTTTTTATTTTGATGAGAGAGAATCTTAGCAAAAGGGAATGTTAAGAAGTGCTCAATTATGTCAATTGATCTATTCTTGCTAATAATTTTTTTCATAGTGTCTTTTTTATCATTGTGCTCTCTAATTCCCATTAAAATAGCCATCAGATGTAAATCATGATTTCCTAATACACTTTTTATTTTATTTTCTAATACATATTCAACTACTTTTTCTGATTCTGGGCCTCTATTAACCAGATCGCCAACACAAAAGAATTTATTCTCCTTATTCGGATCAATAAGTTTTAAAAGATTCTTAAATTCTTTATAACAACCTTGGATATCGCCTATTACAAACTTAGATTTGTTCTTCATATTTACTTAGTATTTCAAAATAGTTATGTATCTCAAGTTCTTCTGGCCGACAATTTATATCAAATGAAAACTTAGGCATGACATCAAAAATATTTTTTAGAGGATTACTAATCTTTTTTCTGGGATTTGTAAAACATAAAGATAAGATTCTTTTAAATGCAATATAGTTCTTTATCTTCTCATTGTGTCTGCTATGTTTTTTAACCTTCACTAAAGAAGAGGTTACTTTTGGTGTTGGATAAAAAGCTTCTGGAGGTATATCAAATAAGATTTCAAAATCACAGAAAAATTCAGCGATTAGTGAGATTTTTGATGATTTATTCTTTGGTTGGAATCTATAAGCAAGCTCTTTTTGTATCAGAAAAATACAATGCTCATATTCAATATCTGATTCAAGGATATTTAATATTATCTGTGATGAAACGTTGTAGGGAAGATTACCCATGATGATTAATGAAGATTCATTAATTTGACTTAAGTCTATTTCAAGAAAATCTTTGTTAATGAAACTTGCATTATGTTTTTCAAATTTTTTTGATAAAAGATCAACAAGACCTTTATCAATCTCATAAGCAGTTAGATTCTGTGTTTTTTCTAAAATATGTTCTGTTAAAGCTCCATCTCCTGGACCAATCTCAATAACATTCTTTGAATTATCTATTCCAGAGCTATTTATAATCCTTTCAAGAAAAAGATTATCTTTTAGAAAATTCTGCCCAAGACTTTTTTTATATAATATTGCCATTACCTGCTAATTTTATAGCTTCAACCATGCTTGTATAGTTAGCAATAAATTTTGGAGCTATATCTTCTGCTGTTCCATGATCAACAGACACCCTATTGAATGGCAATCCAAGAGTAATATTCACTGAATGATGAAAATCTAAAGTTTTTAATACTGGAAGTGCTTGATCATGATACATGGAAAGATAAGCATCAAAATTTCTATTGATGAAAGCAGTATCTGCTGATATTGGGCCAATTACATCTAAACCCTCACTCTTTAAATCTGTAATTGCAGGTTTTATGGATTCAATTTCTTCTGTTCCATATGAGCCTTCTTCTCCTGCATGCGGATTTAAGCCTAAGATAGCAATTTTAGGGCTATCTAACTCATATATGTTCTTTAGCCCTTGGTTCAATAATCTAGATTTTCTTATAATTAGTTCTTTTGTAATCATTTGAGGCACTTCTTTTAAAGCTACATGTGTTGTAGCTACACCAATTTTTAGTGAATTGTTTGCCAGCAACATAAGGACATCTTCAGAGCCAAATTTTTCTCTTAAGAACTCTGTATGCCCAGAAAAATTAGCAATCTGGCTGCTTACTATTTTTTTGTTTATTGGCCCAGTAACTAATGAAATTTTCTCTTTATAAGCAAATTCAGCTGCTTTATTTAAACATTCAATAACATAAGATGCATTTTTCTTGTCTGGTTTGCCTAGAATAAAATCAGAGTCTAGATCAACATCTATAATATTCAAGGAATCAATCTCGTTGTATTTAAGTTCGCAAGATATTTTTTCTATAACTTTCTTTGAGCTAACTATATTTATTAGATCTCGGTAGTCTTTTAATTGAGTTTCAAAGATTGCTTTTAAGAAAACTTCTGGCCCTATGCCAGACGGTTCTCCTAGTGAGACAACTATTGGATTCTTAATCAAATTCTTTTATTTCTACAAAAGCTTCTGCTCTTAATTCTTGTAAATGTGATTCCAATTCTTCTTCAAATTTTCTATTGAATAAATAAGAAAAGGCTTGATCTTCCACTCTTTCATCAGTTTTATCTTCAACCCTAGTCCCAAGAACTTCGAGTATATGCCAACCAAATTCAGTTAAAAAAGGCTCTGTTATTTCATTTATATTTGATTTTTTTATAGCTTCTTCAAATTCTGGAGCATAAAGACCTTCGCCAGCCCAACCAAGATTTCCACCTTCCTGCTTAGAGCCTGGATCATCTGAAAAATCAGCTGCTAAATCAGCAAATGAAGCTCCATCTATTATTTGGTCTCTTATTTCTTTAATTTTTTCTTCGCTATCAGCTTCAGTTCGTATCCTATTTGGAATTAGTAGAATGTGCCTTACATTCCATTCTTTTTCAAATGTGACAGTCGGACCTCTTTTATTCTCTAAATACAATATATGTTCCCCAGCTCCACTTTTTATCGGTTCAGCAATTTGCCCAATCTTTAATTGGCTTATAGGCGATTTAAATAATTCTGGAAACCCAGTAATCTTTCTCCAACCTAAATCTCCTTGGTTATTATCTTCTGAATACATAAGTATAAATTCATTAAAATTAGTGCCATTTCCTAAACCTAGAAGCACTTCTTCATAGATTGAATCAATATCTTTTTTTGAACCATTTTTTATTAGTATTTGTTTTACATTTAATTCAGGACCAAGTTGATTTAAAGCCTCTTCAGTTCTCAAAAAATTCTCAACTTCTTCTCGAGAAATAGAAATTTTATTTTGTATACTACCTTGCTGAACTCTTCTTATTTTTAGGTTCCTCTTTACCTCTTCTCTGAGACGAGCATAAGAATCTCCTCTTTCACCTACATATTTAATAAAATCTTCAAGTGCAAGGTCATTTTGTTGTGCTAGAGATTTAATTGTTAAATTAAGCTCCTCATCACTTATCTTTATACCAACGCGATCTGCAATCTGTAATTGCAATTCTTCTAAGATAAGTTGATCAACGATCATCTCACGAAGAATAGAATCTTGCGGTACGTTTAATCCATCTAAAGCAGCATTTTTCTTATAATCATTCATCTTAATTTGAATATCTGATTCAAGAACTACGCCGTCATTTACTATTACAGCAATCCTATCTAAATCTTGTGAATAAGCTGAACTTGCTAGGAGCAAGATAGCTAATGTTCTAATTAAATAAACCATATTCAATAATATTATCTATTGGAGTTAAGATATTTGATAGTCCAATAAGTTCAAATTCAAAACTAAGGTTATTTTTTACTTTTGGATTAGTCAAATATATATGTTCAGCATATGGCATGTTAGTGTAATCAGAATCAAGAAAAGGGAAGAATTTAGCTCGTTCAAAACTCACTCTTAACTTTAGACAATCATATGCCCATTCAACTCCAAGAATATTTTCATTTAAACTTTTATCTTCTTTAGCATATTGAGCCCGTGAGAATATAGTGAAAGAGTTAAAATCTCTCTTGAACTTCACTATATAGTTATCAAGGCTTTTCAGAGGATAGCTAGACGGAACTATTTTATTTTTTGCTATTGAAAATTTTGTTTTATCATCGATGTACCTCAATCCACCCATCAAGCCCATAAATTTTTTCTTCTCATAACTATAATTGCCCATCATAAAGATATTAAAATTTTTGTTATTCGTAGATAGTGAAAAGAAAATAGGTTTTTTATTAAAAAACTTTTTAAAAATCATATTTTCAAGCTCGTAATTATATTTTTCATATAAATTTGTAGCTACAGAGTACTTAAAGTTTTTATTCATACCTTTTTTATAAATAAATACTTTTTTCATGTTTGCGTCACGATCTTTCCCTACCCATGGACTTAACGAGATATTTGATTCGGGAGATGGATTAATAGGATAAGAGTCTAATAATGGCAATGCATGCTGATCTGAGAATGTAGACCAAATGTAGCCAATTTTTAAACTTCTATCTTTAAGTAAAGAAAAAGACTGCCTAAAAGAAAAGTCGCTTTCATCAAGAGTCTTATCTGAATCATCGATATCATATTCTCTACTTGAACCAAGAAATTCATACTCATGATCAAACTCATTCTCAGAAAATGATTTACTTAGCTTTATGCTTCTTACTGTCCGATCTACTTCGTTAAATATTTGGTAAGGCATGCTGAGGCTAGAAGGGATGCTGCTTTTAAATTTTGCATATTCTGAGCTTATTTCTAAATCCCAACCGTATATTGAGTAGAATCTTTCATATAAAAAGAAATCTTTTGAATGAGATACTGGTCTTAAGGAGCCGATATTTTTAAAACTATCTGAGGAAAATAAAAAATTTCTATTTTCATAAATCATAGAAAGACCCAGAGACTGTTTGAGATCTAAGCTTCGTCTTTTTAAATCAAGATACCTATAACCATAATTCTGTATTAATGAATTACCACTAAAATCAGAATAATCTACATCCAAAGATATGAAATCATTAAAATTAATTTGTGCGTCAAGATTGTATGCCCAAGAACTATCATCATCTCCCATAGTTAAGCTATCAAATTCTAAATTATTCTTATCATCGTCATATTCGTAACTTAAAGATAATCCTAGTGAAGAATCTGAATAAATTGGCTCTACCTTGAAAAGACTATTTTCTGTAGTATTTTTAAATTTATAACTTATATCTAGGCTTGAATTAGTTATGCCTAAATTAGGAACACTAAAACTATCATTTTCATTTAATGAAACTTCTCCTATCGAAAAAACAGGCAGGTTAAAGATCTTTAGTTTTGCATTTTCTATTGTTAGATCTCTATTTGACTCATTAAATTTTGCACTCTCTGCTCCTAAGCTCCAAACTGAACTTTCTCCACAAGTAGTTACTTCTACATTCTTTAGTTCTAATTTTTCTTCTGTTGTTATAGCACTTTCAAATTTAAGGATGCCATTATCTCCAACTTCCATTTGTCCATTTTTGATCTCTAGACTACTTGCTGTCGCCTCATCATGACACTCCGAATTAATAAGAGATGAAGTTGATAGAACTACTAATAAAATCCAATTATGAACTTTTAACATATGCTTGTTATTATAGGACTTATATATATGGAAAAAGTTTTATGAGCCTTAAAGATAAAGTTATTTTTATGACTGGAGGGAGTCGAGGAATTGGTCTTGAAATTGCACTTAGAGCTGCAAAAGATGGAGCTAAAGTAGCAATTGCCGCAAAAACTACAGAACCTCATCCAAAACTAGCAGGCACTATATACACCGCTGCAAAAGAAATCGAAGAAGCAGGAGGCATGTGTTTGCCTTTGAAATGCGACATTAGACATGAAGAAAGTATTTTAGAGAGTGTAGAGAAAACAGTTAATGAATTCGGCGGCATAGATATTTGTATTAATAATGCATCTGCAATAAACCTAACAGGAACAGTAGACACTGATATGAAGAGATATGATTTAATGCATAATATAAATGGAAGAGGAACATTTTTAACGAGTAAATTATGTATTCCACATTTACTAAAATCTTCTAATCCTCATATTCTTAATATATCGCCTCCGTTAGATATGGACCCAAAATGGTTCAAAGATACCGTTGCTTATACGATAGCTAAATTTAACATGAGCATGTGTGTTTTAGGTATGGCTGCAGAATTTGAAGGAAAAATAGCTGTAAATGCATTATGGCCACGAACTGCTATCAAAACAGCAGCAGTTGCTAATGTTCTTGGCGGTGATGAAATTTATAATAAATCCAGAAGTCCAGCAATCATGGCTGATGCAGCTCATATTATTTTAAATAAGGATGCAGATAAATTTACAGGAAATTTTATTATTGATGATTCATTTTTAGCTGAACATGGAGAGACAGACTTTAGAAAATATGCAGATTATTCATTTCAAGATCTAATACCTGATTTCTTTGTTCCTGAGCATGCATACCCTGTTCCTAAGATAGTAAAAGATAGTTGAAAAAAGATTTAGAAGAAGCCGCTAATTGGATAAAGAGCACAACTGGCAGTGACGAGTATACTATTTCACCTTTAAGGCAAGAAGCTAGTACCAGAAGCTACTATAGAATAACTGCAAACGACCAAAGTTATATACTAGCTATTCAGTCAAAAGAAATTCCAGAGCAAAACTTTGCAGCTTCTGGATCATCTGCTGCAAAATTTTTATATGCAGCAAAATTACTAGAAAATAATTCTGTTAGAGTCCCAGAGATTTTTGCATTTTCAGAAGATTTACGTTTTATGTTGCAAGAAGATTTAGGTGATGTAACGCTAGATACACATAAAGGATTAGATAATAGAATAGTTTTAGAGCAAGCTCTAAATCAACTAAGTTTAATCTACTCCGTAGATCAAGATGTTCTTAAAGCATTCACATATGATGATCTTTTCAAGCAAACTAGCAATTTCTTAGATATTTTTAAAGATAGAAATGTGAGTCTTAGCAAGAATGAAATTAGCTCGATACATAATCTTAGAAAAAAACTGGTTGAGTTAATCATGAATCAACCATTTTTGCCGACTCATAACGATTTTGAGAGAAGAAATTTTATCTACTACAAAGAACAAATTTATATTATTGATTTTCAAGATATTAATGTCGGGCCAATGGGCATGGATTTAGCTTCTTTACTTTATGAGCATGATTTTGATTATCCAGAAAACCTGATTAATGAACTATTACAAAAGCATTGCAAAAGAAATGGACTAGGACTTGATGCTAAAGATGCTGATATTTTAATTAAGCAAGTCTTAACACATAGATCGATGCGATGTGTTGCCCTATTAAATGATTTTAATAAGCAAGGTAAATTACTAAATAGAAAAGATGATATTGATAAATTTATTAAGAGAATTCATTTAGGTTTGAGTTCTTTAAAATTTACGTGTGAAATTGAAGTAATAGAGAAATTATTATGAAATCGATGATTCTCGCTGCAGGCTATGGAAAGCGTTTAGGAAATTTAACTAAAGATATTCCAAAACCATTAATTGAGGTCAAAGGCAAATCTTTGATCGATTTTCATATAGACAAGCTTATTGCTAGTGGCTACCAAAAAATAGTGATTAATGTTCATTATTTAGCAGAAAAAATAATAAATCATGTGTCTTCAAAATATATTGATGCAATAGATATAGTATTTAGTCATGAAGAAAATATATTAGGAACGGGGGGAGCCATAAAAAATGCTGTTAAGCATTTTGATCAAGACGATTTTCTTGTTATCAATTCAGATATATACAGTGATCTAGATTATTCTTATTTTAATAATTTTTCTTCGCCTACTGTTTTTTCTGTACTATCAGATAAGGAACAACAAGGTGATTTTTCTATAAAATCAGGAAAAGTTAAAGTCAGCGATGATAAGGATTACACTTGGACAGGATTTAGTATTATTAATGCGAAATTATTTAATAATATAGAGGAAAAATCTTTTCACTATTGGCATGATTGCCTATTGAAAATAGCTCAGAGCGGCAATTTAAATGCAGATATTCTAGATATTAATTGGTATGATGTTGGAAGTATTGATACCTTAGAATTATTAAACAGTGAATAAAATAATTGCTCCCTCAATTCTTTCAGCAAATTTTGCAAAACTCGGAGATGA
>Ga0163179_10002093_pt1 | contig 13976 bp, 13 predicted proteins | sample AtlANTMetagenome_FD_109643 | JGI IMG/M metagenome (GOLD analysis project Ga0163179, IMG submission 109643) | Marine eukaryotic phytoplankton communities from the Atlantic Ocean - Atlantic ANT 2 Metagenome | ecosystem: Environmental > Aquatic > Marine > Oceanic | place: North Atlantic Ocean...
AAGTCTCCGGGTGGCAAAATACAGGCTAGAGATATGAATGGAAATCCGGTAGACTGGTGGCTAATTATCAAGTACCCCAAGGATCTGCTAAGCGGAGAAACAAACTGTAATTGCGGCACTTGTACAGGAACTTCTAAGCCTGGAAGTTCTGAGGGAGCATGTTACTTTTATGCTGATAGTAACGACTCTACATTAAAATGGTTTGGTAATGGTAACTGTATTAATACTTGTGACAATGCATTGTCAAAGACTATATCTCAAGCCACTTCGGGTACATCATATGGAACATGGAATGATCAGCCTGAACACTCTTCCACATGTAGTGCACCAAAGGCTCATAGTAAAGGAATGGTTTGTTATGACAGTAACGGGGGTTTTGTATTAAATGCAACGACTCCACACTTTCCGGTGGATCAAGTCCCTCCTGGAAGTTCTCCTGCGGGATGTCAAAATGACGATAATCTTAAGGCAGCTCAGCAGTTTTTCTGTATGTCTCTAGATATGGATAATCTTACGACTTGGGGGAAAGCAGCTGAAAATGCACAGCTTTGTGGACGGGACCAGTGGGGAGTGGGACCTACGGAGAGTAAAGTTGGTATCCTTTCTAAATCGGGTAAATCACACGGAAAAAGCATAACTAAGGTTGAACTACAAACTATGGGAGGTACCAAGATTCTAATGACAGTAAAGGCTGGAGATGACTACTACAATCCATGGTCTTTAGTGTCCGCAGGTATAGGTGTCCCAGTGCAAGTAGCTTCCTGGACAGCAGCCAAAGATGGTAGTGATACATCTTCATGGGGTACAGCACCTTGTTATTCAGGATCTAAGGGATTAAAACAGATTGTTACAATAGGGGACAGCACTCACGGTGTATTCAAGGCTACATACGGTACCACCCATGCTAAATTTGGTATTTCCACTAGTCCGAACTGGGTAACATTTGGAAGTATGAATCAGCAGAATAGTCAGGGAAGAAGAGGAGGTGATTTCTATTCTATGCAGAATACTACTTTATGGAACACTTTAAATCAATGGGTTAATAACGGAAGTACACGCAATCCGACAGGATGTGGTATAAATTAATTTTCACACTTATTAAGTATGAAAAACAAAGGAGATTATTTTATTCAAGGATTTCTTCCACATCCCCGTATTCTATTTCGTAGTGTGATCTCTCGAACTGAGCAGGCCATGAATCATATGCTAATTTTGGTGAACGATGCCAGTAAGTTGAATTATAATTATGTAGAACTCCTGGTTGATGACAGTTCCAATCTGTTGTGTTACCATCACAGTATTTTTCAGTCAAGTAGTAAAGAACCTCTCCAATAAAAGTTTTGGCGTAGGGGCATCTCTTATTATCCCCGTATAATATATTTACGCCCTTGGTAGAGAGAGATGAAATTTGTTCAAAGTTTTTCATACATGGCACCTGAATATATTCTGTACCAGTATTGGCGATATCATTCATATACCGCTTAGGTCTTCCTCCTTCCGTATCCGAACGGGTAGTCAAGGTAAGAGTGTAGTCTTTCCCACTCGTTGAACCGAATAAATCTTCGTAATACACGTCAAGATGTGACTCAACAACAGCTTTTTTCTTATCATTATAATCGTAGATCCCATCGAACAGTCGAGATCCCCTTTTTTTACAGAGCCCGATACCTGCTGAGTCTAATTTGTGGTGTCTTGCTTGAGGATTAGTACATCTAAAATTCTCTGGGACCATTAAGGACTTGAGCGCTGTAATACATTCTGCTGTGAGCTGTAATTTAGCCTCATATTGGTTGTATTCAAATTCTACACCTCCTCGTGTACACTTCCTAATGTTGGTCGTAATCTTAGTTGGTTCAAATAGACGCACAGGATGGTGTCCTGAAATTTGCAGAGTGCCTACTAATACTGTTGCAAGCTTGACTCTATCTTGACAAAGTTTCCTTTGCATTTGTTCTGCTGTCCAGGGCTTTATTCTGTTTGGTAGGGAGACGACTCTATCATCAATAAAAATCTTACACTTAACATTCTCTATCTCTTTATGCAGGAACTCAAAAAAGTGTTTCCAGTGATCAGTTTGGTTTTTATCCATGCTGGTGTTGTAACCAGAATATTTTTTTTCCAATAAATATCATATTTAGTTTAATGATCGTCAAACCAGAGTTCCATGTATTTGCCTTTTTGTTCATCACTATTAAGATATTTGAAAAGACCGCTCAATGTTACCTTCCCTTTGAAGGGACCGCTTTTCTCTGCGAGGCCTTGGACAAGAGCTGTCATTGATTTCTCATGAAAGGGAGGACAGTCGTCTACATGGATAGTGGAAAGTTCTCTGACTAATTCGTCTACATCCCATGACCAATCACAATATGTAGTAAATTCTTCGAGAAATTGAAGAGCGACATTAGCATTATGCAGGTATATTTTTCCGTCATACTCGCTGGGTACTAGGTTTTTCCATATGCGACGGTGCCAATCTGCACATTGCCTATTCCATTCCGACTTCGTGATAGCTTTATAGTGTGATACTTCTATACTCCTGGTGCGCTCTTGCGAAATTAATAGCCACATGATGGCAAAAGTTTGGCATAGACCATGACTATGATCTCGTTGGAACCCCAGTCCAACTCCAACTCCCTTGTTGGTTTTGGAGGATGCAAAAACGGAATCCGGGTACCCATTAGCGATCAACCCATCTTTTCTCATTGCAAAGTAATGTGAACCGTGACTAGTAGGAACAAAGTACTCTGTTAGTAAACCAGGTCCAATTTGTTTAGCTACTTCTTTTCGTGCAGCTGTCACCATGCTTTTAGTGATATTGGTATTAGTCTTCTTAGACAATTGCTGCTTGATACTGTGGCTGTATATTTTGTTAACATGTTTCTTGAACATAGGCCATTGAGAAGTTGAGATGATGTAGTTCTTTGGGCTAACTCGAGCCTCTTTCTGACGATCTCCTGCCATTGTTTTTCCTGGTCCAGCAAAACCATAATTATCAAGGAATGAGTTATTGGATAGCGTCGATGTTGCCATTCCAATTAAGAAGTAATATGCACATTCTTCGACAGATTTACTATGTTGCATTTTAGTCTCTTCCATGTTTATAATTCTTATGAAAAATATTCAGTTTCATTAATTTATAAAGCATGTCTCTTGGAATAATGTGTTGGGCAACGTTGGGACACTTTATATGTGGAATAATTGCTGCTCTGGCTATATTTAAGAAAAATTTTTGGCCTTCTTTTTTGATATGTAACGGAGGTCATTTTCTCATGGAGATGATTGAACTTACCTACCACCCATTCAAGAATCATAAAGTAGAAAGCGGGCTTAATCACGCCGGAGATATAGTAGCATTCTTAATTGGTTGGTGTATAGGATTCTACATTCCATGGAACCCTTCTAAACTAGTTAAGGGAATACTGCTTACTATCCTAATACTTGTGGCTATGGCTGAGATAGGACGTGAAATAATACCCGCGTACTTCAAGGAAGGTTTTCCGTGTCGAGCAACAGCGGGTTGTTGGAATGATTATTAATTACTGTTTTTCATATTTTTTCATATGAAAACTTGTTAATCATACTAGTGGTGGAATACGCTCAGCAGCTATGTAATCTATATACATATCTAGAGCAAAAGGATTTCCCGTGACTGTGGTATCTATAAGCCAATGCTCTTCGTATTGTATGGCATGAAGACACTTTTTCATGCCAGGATAATTAATCTGATGATGGATTTTAGCGAAATCAATCCCTTTATTACGCGCAGCTTTCATAAGGATGATATTCACAATCTCAAGAGGAAGTGTGGGCATTGTCATAAATAATAAGATAAACAATGTAAGAAATCATTCTTATTTCCGGTTTATAAGTTTGAGGTCGTAACTAAAACAAAATGAAGGTAATTATCTCTCTAATCTGTTCTCTACTCGCAATCGTGAGTGCGGAACCAACAGCATATCAAACGAATCTAGAATATATTAATAACGTTAGGCGTAGCGGGTCACGCTGGGAGCTGGATATCAACAAATTTGTGACATTGCCACATAAGACATTTTCCAAGATGTTCAAGGGTTACTCGATGACTTACGATCCTAATCGCGTCTCGTCTTTCCCTAGTGGCTCAGAAGTACCTGATAGTTATGATTGGCGAGATCATGATGGTATTGTTGGAGCAGTGAAGAACCAGGAGCAATGTGGAAGTTGTTGGGCTTTCTCTGCGGTAGGTGCATTGGAGAGTCAGATCGCAAAGGTGACTGGTACTCCTGTGGTCCTTTCTGAGCAAGAGATTGTAGATTGTGTTAAGAATGTCATGGCTCCTGACAATTCTTCGTCGTGTTGTGACGGTTGTATGGGAGGAGAGATGTACTCAGTTTATCAGTATTTTATTGAGAACAACTCTGAAGATGATACTGAGAGTCAGTATCCTTACAAGGCTGTTGATCAGGACTGTCAGGCCGTTACCAGTAAAGTAAAGAGTAAACTAAAGTCGTTTGTGTCTTTGCCCATTGGTGATGAAGATAGTATCAAGTCTGCATTGTACACCCATGGTCCTATTTCAGTTGCTGTGAATGCTAACGAGGACTGGCAGTTGTATTCTAAGGGTATTTATAACCCTAGTGAGAATGCCTGTGACTCTTCAACTACTAGCATGGATCATGGAGTGATCCTGGTTGGGTATGGCAGCGAGGATGGTCTTGATTACTGGATCGTGCGTAATTCATGGGGAGATGATTGGGGAGAGAAAGGGTACATGCGCCTAGGTCGAGGGCATAATGCGTGTGGAGTCGCCAACGCTGCAATTTACCCAGTATTGAAGACTTCCATTGTAAAGGATTCTACGATCACTGGACAATACTGTGGAGATGTTCTGGGAATCGTTCGAAATATTAACATTACGTTCAATACCAATTCAACATTTGACGTTAGCGCAGATGTATTTAATAAACCTGTAAAGTGTATTAACGAGAAGTATTTGTACGACAAAACTAGCGGAAAGATTGTTCTCACGGGAAAGACTGGTTGTCTTTCCTATTATCTGAGTCAGTTTGGTGTGAGTGATCTAGATATTGCTTACTCTACAGATGCTATCAGTGTAAGTGTGGATGGCGAGACTTTCTCTTTGTCTAAGTGTACTAGTATTGCACTTGACGCATGTCACGACAATTGTGGAAACTCGTGTTCTTCAGGACCCTGTGGAAGTTGTAGCAATCTGTGTTGTGGGTGTGGTTGTAACACGTGCAAGTGTTGCCACGAGATGCTGTACTGGTCATAGTAGCTGCGGGTATAGGTATTCAGATATATCCGAAATAGGAAATTTTAATACTTGAGTAAGTATTAAATTCTTAGGGGTACCAACCCCATTTAGTTGAAAGCCAGAAAGTCAAAGCTGATAATGGAGCCACAATGAGTGGAAATAGTATTAGAGACAATTGTTCAAGTTTAGACGGCTCGTAATCAGCTGTGGCTAGCGATAGACCGAATATACTTGCACCAATCACTAGTCCAACTAAACTACCATATATTAATGCGCTGCGATAACTTGTTGGTATCTGGACAGCTATGGCGGAGCATAGTACCAATGCAATGAGAGATACTCCACCGATCTTGTTCCAAATAGGAATATTTTTTTTATAAGTAATTGCTGCGAATATAAGCAGTAAAGGAAAGAATGAAATTAATCCGCGTTTAGTACCTAACAAACCATTGTATCTAGTGTCAAAGAATACGAGTTGAGAGCGCACCATTTATTCATTGGATTATTTTAATTTCTTTTGTTCTTGTGGTGGTGGTAGGGCTGCCTGGGGACTTCCCGATAGTCTATTTACCTGTCTGGCTACATAATCTAACGGGCTTCTGAGAGTTCCATAGACTCCTTCTACAAATCCTATATGATCGTCCATACCTTTGCAGCTACCACCAATTGCATCCAATTTTTGCTCAATAACCTCCAGTTTTTGAAGAATTAGATCTAATTTATCCTCGCGTGACATTTTTTTGTTTTAGTTTACGACTTTAAAGCGTAATTAAGGTGGTTGCACCCATTGTGTACAGGGAGGATATCCCCAACCGGGACAATTAGTGGGTATGGGTTTCATCCCATATGTGGGTAGGGGTGTAACAGCAGCAGGGTACATGTTTACAGGGTTGCCTGCGAGACCGGTGGGTTTCCCTTGATAGTTGAAGGCACAATCGTTAGAAAAACTCTGAGGTAGTAGGCCCTGTTGAACTCTCATATTATTACTGTTAGCCGGAAGGAATCCAGTGTTAAACATTTTAGTTGTCGAGATGTAGTTCATTTATTAGTACGAACTTAAAAAAGAAAATACTCCTGAAAAAATGGCACAATACGGAGAACTTCTTAATGCCTACGAACCTCAAAGGGATGTATTGTACGGATACTTTGACGATTACTTTAACCATCCCACTATGGTAAAGATTAAGAATGTTAGTGATTTAAGTGTATACATGACAAAAACGTACTGCTTATTGACTAATGAATGTAGGTATATTATAGCATTTATAAATCAGGACTATGATCCGGTAGGAACAAAGAAAGAGCTAAAGAAACTTTCTTGGGTTTCTCTTCAGACCAGGACTTTAACAGATAAGCATGATCTACCTTCACATGACTATCAACCTAGAGCAATAGGTCCGCTAAACAAAAAGATTATACGTATTAACCGGACTTCTCATGCCAGTACATACAAGTGTGAAGGCCTTCCCGTCACAGTAACTCTGCTACACACCAAACATGACACAGATTCTGAGTATCAACAGTATGGAAATATTGTTTCGGCTTTGGAAACTTACCACACCATCATCACCATTAATTAGTTTCTATAATTAAAATTATAGAATCATACCAAGGTCTGTAGATCTATTATTAGCACGCAATACCAGAGAGCTCGTACCAACGATCAATCTTTTCTTGATTATAGTGTAGCTGTTTATAATCTTCGTATTGTTTGAGTTGTTCCTCCAACTTGACGATGAGGCGAGCTTGAGCCTTGTGCACCTTGTAGAGCACATTGTAAGAGCTAGTGTGCGATTCCTTCTCTTCTTTCATCATCCAGTTCAGCAACTTGACGCGTTCTTGAAGCCTCGCGTTTTCTTTCTTCAGCATGTCTCGCTCCAGTTCAGCCGCTGTAGGTTCCACAACTGGCTGAAGTTGATCACGTTCTTCATTTTGCTGGTCTTTTACACCCTGTTGTCGTTGATGGAGCTCTTCCCTATTAGGGGTTGTTGTCTTAGACATATTCCGACGCTTTCTCTTAGCGGATTTCTTGTTGCGTCGCATGTTGCGCATTTCACCATGTGTGCGCTTGTTGGTACGGCGACGTTCATCTCGCATATTAGCTTTAGTAGTTTGAGGACGCATCTTCAATATTTATCAAACTAGTATGCTAGTAAAAATCAAATTTATAATATTTTTTGAGATTTATATGAAAACTTTATTCATACTAAATAATGACAACATCCGATACTATGCAAAAGTTGTGTAAACGTCTGCAGAATGCCAAGGATCCACAAGAAACAGGATATATACTGATGGAGCAGTCTCTTATGGTGCGGAGTTACTTTGCCCTATTAGCCGGCTGTGTACCATCTCGCTCAGCTAAATACCCCCTTGCACAAAAAATCCTCCAAGCTACTAGATCTCCAGTAACCGGTAAGACTATAGTTACGTGGAATATTAACTCATTGAGAGCCGGTATAGTTGACGATAAAACATCCAACTGTAAATCCTCGCGAGATATTCTCGCCACATCTCCTATGGGAATATTAATTAGCGCTACCAACCCCGATATCATATGTCTTCAAGAAACCAAGCTTCAAGATAAGAATATTGATTGTTTTAATATTTCCGAATATTATACATACTGGAATAATTCTACGGCACGTAAAGGTTATTCGGGTGTTGCTATATGGTCCAAGGACAAACCAATAAAAGTTAGCGATGATCTCATAGGTGCCCCGTCGCATCTCCAAAATGAAGGGAGAATACTCACCGCATATTATGCTGATTATGCAGTTGTTAATACTTACACCCCGAATACACTACGCGCAGGTACTAAACCCGTAAGAGGTTGGGACAATGTCGCAAACGGTGACGAAAAAAGAAAGAAATACAAAGAAATTGTAAGTGCCCGAGAGGAGTGGGATAAAGCTGTTTATGATCATCTTCAAAATTTAAAAGACAGTATAGGAAGAGTAATATTTTGTGGAGATCTGAATATTGCTCGAGGTCCTAAAGATATTCATACCGTAGAAAAAACTAAAGAGCGACTCGATACGGAGGCTGGACTTACCCCCGGTAAGAGGAAAGATCTTGAGAGACGTTACAAAGATGGACAGAACGCATTAAAGGCTGGCTCCACAGCAGGACTTCGTCATGAGGAGAGGAAGGGGATAGAACGTATCTTAGCCAATGGTTTTGGAGATGTATATCGTGAGTTGCACCCCGAAGGATATGGTTTTACATACTGGGATGTTCAGAAGAAATACTTTCGTGGTAGCAACAATGGTTGGAGAATAGATTACTTTATCTTGAGTGATAATCTAATGCCTTGTGTGGAAAGTATTGATGTGTATAAGAATATAGGAGAAACTCCTGGTACTACTAAAGTTGCTAGCGATCATGCACCACTTGTATTGAAGTTTTACCCTAATTTAATATGTGAAGGGGGTGAACCGAGGTCAGAAGGTAAGACAGGGGATGAACCGAGGTCAGAAGGTAAGACAGGTGAACCCATCAATTTTAATGATACAACCTCGGTATATTTAAGTTCCAGTCAACGAACCCAACTAGCTGAAGCAATTCGAGACACAATGTCAAGTATAAAGAAAGTACACGGTGCACAATGTATTGACGGGGACGATGCTGACCTCCTCAATAAACTTACGATAACCAAGAAATTAGGTTCGGGTTCCTTCGGTATGGTATATGCGGGTTGTGCCCCTCAACCTTGTGATGAAAATTCATACAAATTTGCAGTCAAATTAGCTAAGATTGCAAAGACTCCGTTCAAATCTCCTTTTTCTTTCCAACAGCAACCGTGGCATGAAATAATTATTTTGCGAGATATGATATCTCCACTAGTCACGGCTGGAATAAGTCCTAATTTACCTTTAATTTCTGATGTTTTCACATGTAACTCTTGTAATTTTGAACTCCATGGAGTAAAGTCCAAAGGTCCTTGTATGATAATATTAACTGAATTAGCCACAGGTGGTGCTTTATCTGACTGGCTCAGTGAAGATCATTCGCAAGCAGAGTTATACAGTTGTTTATTCCAAGTAATGGCAGGTATGCACGCCTTACAATGTCATACGCAAGTATGGAACAATGATATCAAGAAAGAGAATATACTTTGTTACAAGGTCAAACCTGGTGGATATTGGGAGTACCAGATTCATGGCAAAAACTTCTATGTTCCTAATTATGGTATGATATTTGTCATTAATGATTTTGGAGTATCAAATACATTTAACCCGGACTTCCCTTTCACACCAAACAAAAAGTCAAAGTATAGTCCTCTTGGGGCCCGTTTTGCTATGATTATGGATGGAATGTACTCTCCCCTTAATGCGACACAAAGTTGGTCTCAATTTTCTGGTGATAAAGAAAGTACTAGTGATATTGCCTGGGGAACTCCTAGCAAGGAAATGAAGGGTGTGAAACCTTACCCACAATGGTGTGCAACACTGGATGTTAAGGAGCATAGTCGAGGAGGTATATCGGTGATGGAACTTAAAACTAAAAAGATTCTTTCCACTGGTGTGGATTTTACATCAGAACAAAGGAACTATCTGGAATCTCGTGGTATTCCTACGGATTTATCCAATCCAGATTTTTACAAGCATCCTGAAATTATACCTCCTCTAGAATTTAGATGGGACACCCAGGACACTATAAGAATGTTTACTGGTGGAAAACGAAGTACTCAGCCTGGAATGCATAAAAAACCTGATACTATCCCGAAAGATTTTGTTACTCAGTTACAGAAATACGTATTCTTTACTGGGTCAAATACTAATAGCGTCGTTCCACGACTTAGATGCGCAGGAATGCTTACGCAGTCATTCAATATTGGAGCATATAATATCAATCCGGCAACTGATATTGCTGGTTATTTTTTAATAGATTTTTTCACTAAGGTGCACGACTTTACTAAACCACACGAGGACCAGATAGTCCTTGCAACATATAACATAAGCTAAGGTATCAATACGCATTTTTTCTACTTATAACTATGTGTTATAAGTAATTACTTAGCTTTATCACCGACGTTTTGTCTCCCACCTTTCATACCACCTTTCTTACCACCTTTCTTAAATTTAAACTTGGTCTTTGACATACACTCCTCCCCGGGACAGAAATAACATGTATCATATGAGCCTTGAGCATTGTGTTTTTTAGTCTTGTATGCTGTATCTGGGTTTACAGACTTCCCACAGCTCTCGCATTTCATACCCATTTTCGGAGAGAATTCATCTTCACTACTAACTTCATCTAACCCTAAATTAATACGATGTGCTTCTTTAATATCTTCATCTTCGCTACTACCGACCTCTTGTGTCAGGGATGATAACAGATTAAGTCTTTCATCTTCTTCTTCGCTACTAGTACTTTCATCGTCTTCTTCGCTACTACTTTCATCTTCATCTTCTTTTTCTTCTGAGTTTTGAGTGTTATCCAATGCTGGGCATCGTCCGTCTTCTTCTAACTCTTCATCTTCTAGTTCTCGTCTGCACTCAGCAACATTACTTAAAACCAAATCTATCAGTCCGGGTGCTAGCATTTCTTCTATGGGCACAGATGGCGTCGATACTTTTTCCTCTTCGCTGTCTTGAGGTTCCTCTTCATCTTCAGAATCTTGTTGCCAATCTATACTATCGAAATTATCAATTATGGCTTGAAGAAACTCCTCTCGTAATGGCTTATTGGTGTAGGGATTTATAAAGTCATCATCCTCATTTTTTACTATCTCATTCAAATCTCCCTCAAATAGCATTGCCGTTCTTATTTGCTTAGCTATTCTATTGATGTCTAGACAATAGACTTTATCATCCTCTTCATATGTCACTAACCTATAATCTGGCACTTCTGTGATATCTTCCTTATTAACACACTTATCACGCCACTGTTCTACATGTACTCCTCCAAAAAATGGTACAGTTGGACGGGTAGGTATCCTTTCTGTGGGATGTTCAAGTTGGTAATATAGTTGCGAGATGCGAGTGTATATGCGATTTTTTCGGCTTAGAAGTATTCTACTATTTCTTCTAGATTCTGCTGAGTCGTCATCCAACTTAGAATGTGGAAGCATCTGTTTGGGTGTAAGAGATACAAAAGTACTAGGATTATACCAACCCTGGCTGACTCTGTCCCTGAATATTTCTGACTCCTGAAGATAGGCCAATATAGTTGATAGACGGGAAATATACTCTCCCGCATCATGCGACTCCCCGGCTATTTCTTCGCTGGCTTCCTGTGAAAAGGTTTCCTGAATACCCCCATCTATACCCGTACTTAGTCGTAATGCATCCAGTATGTTTTTAGATCCTATGGCTATCAAAGAGTCGGTCACAGGACCTTTCATAAGACTTGCCAGGCGTTCTGAACGGGTTTCTTTGGTACGTTGATACCATGCAGCTTTCTGGGCTGCCATTTTTCTATCTTGTATTAGAGTCTTTTCCCATTCACCGTTTTTATTAGTCCACTTCCACCCTTTTGATTCCATAGTCTCCTTTTCTCTATTCGATGGTCTTGATGACATTCCATCAGCAACAATACGATAGGCTACATAGAAGCTTAGGGCTTCTCCACGCACTGTCCTGGTGTGTAATACTTGGTCTTCTTGTTCATTTCTTCCTGATTGTCTATTACATAGTAAATGATAGAAGGCTGGCTTAGCTCTATTGAAAATCATAGTTTTATCCTTGTACGGACCTGTTGTGATATGTACTTCTATTCCATCTTTCTTGTCTCCATATTTATATTTAATGTTATTGGGTACATTAATAGCCAGAACAAAACAACCTCGTACCTTTCCCTCTTCTATCCATGGAGCGCTGCGCTGTTCGCGAATACACTTATTCGCATAAGGGTTTGATTTATTATGTGTACGAGTGTTTGAAGTTCTTTCTGGAATATCTATTGGTCTTAGAATAGGTTTACCGTCCTTTCCTAGTATAGGTTTACCTTTTCCATCGGTAACAATCTCCACCATGATAGTAGACCTAGCTATTTTCTTTTTAGGACCTAGGAAAGCAGGTCCATCCTCTTCGTCCTGTTTTTTACTAGATTTCTCTTCCTCATCCACTTCCTCATCCACTTCCTCATCACTCTCGAGTTCATCAACTGCTTCCCGAAGCTTTTGCTCCGCATCCTGTTCCCTCTCGCGTTGTAGGGCACGCTCTTCTATATCGGCTATTACGTCAGGTCGTTGCAAGTATAATTCCCAAAAGTCTACTAAACCTTTTTTGTCTAACTTGATAGTTTTTTCTACTATAGCTCGCTTGTTATCACGTGTTCTTATTACCCTTTCAGATGGTTGATTATTAAATTCTGCAATGAAGTCGTGATATTCTTCGGGTGTCAATAGGGTGACTATCCCCGATGAACCAAAAAATAGGTTCTGTCGTGTCTTTCTGTAATAGACGTCATTAGCCGAATTTACAAATTTTTTCGTCATCAAAATAAGCTCCTCAGAATCCTCAAGATCTTCAGCCTGTTCCATAAACTTTCTTAGAGCTGCCTCCTCCTGAACTTTCTTGCGTATGTGGCTAATCTTAAGTACTCTGGGTCTAGACTTGGACTTCGACTTGGACTTAGACGTTCGTGGCTTTGAGGTGCGATGTTTTTTCAACAACTTGCTCAAATTTACCGGTCTTCTCTGTGCCATAATTCTTTATACATTGTCGCTAAATTTTATATTGGTAAAAAATCTACAAATGAAATTTTAAGTATGTTAGGACTGCGGTTTGGAAATGCTCACTCTTCCTGATGATTTAATATTGGAAATATGGGAATGGTCGTTCAGTAACAAGGACATGATCGCACTTCGTTCATGTTGTAAGGAGTTCAGAAGAATCGGTGATACCCATGGATTTATCAGACACCTTAATTTATCAATGAACTCTGACTATATGAACTTAATGCTCATTTGGGGTAATCAGAACCTGAAAGGGTTGCGTTCTTTATCAGTTAATGGTCTTAGTTCTCCTACATCCTGGATACCATTTAAGTGGCCACAGAATGTTTTGTTCAGTCAATGTCGCATGGGAGGTTCTCTAATATCTCCTCCTTTGTCTCCAACAACAGAGTTGGCTATCACGGACTATACCCCGGGAATAGTACGTATAGACTGGAGTAAACTTCCTGACCTTAAACTTCTACATGTATATGCATATGATGTCGACTTAACAGGTCTTGAGCAGTGTGAACATCTACAAAACATTAAGTTGTATCTGAAGACAGGACTTAGAAAGCTCCCAGGATGGATTGCAAACCTTAAAGATCTTGTTTCATTATGTACTAATATATATCCCGAAACCAAAATGCATTTTGTATCGAAAAAGTTTAGGGTGTGTCTAACACCCAAAAGACCAAAGATTCAGCGTCTAAGAACTGGTAAGATAATTCTTCCTGATTGTAATTGTGGACGGGAAGGTTGTGGACCTTATAACAGAATTGAACATTTTACCGCTGAGTCAACCCTGGTGCCATGGAGACATCTAATGTGCGAAGGGTATACATTAGCTCACTGTTAGATTATACTAATTAGTATAATCTTATTTGTTCAGGTAACCAGGTGGTTCCACTCCTCTTTTCTAAGATCATGCCACGACGAGTCTCCATTTGCGTTTCGTGACTTTATTGAACTCTTCCACTCGAACTGTTGTCCGAGTAGTTTTCATCGTCCTTAGATCCATGGGTCCTATAATAATCACGGACTTTCCTCCTAATTGTA
>Ga0163179_10002094_pt1 | contig 13967 bp, 8 predicted proteins | sample AtlANTMetagenome_FD_109643 | JGI IMG/M metagenome (GOLD analysis project Ga0163179, IMG submission 109643) | Marine eukaryotic phytoplankton communities from the Atlantic Ocean - Atlantic ANT 2 Metagenome | ecosystem: Environmental > Aquatic > Marine > Oceanic | place: North Atlantic Ocean...
ATGATCTTGGTTGCCGGATTAATCGACGCTTGAGTAACTTCATCGTTATGCGGATTCCGTCACGGATTGAACCAAGTTTCGATTGGCCGATTCGTGAGTCATAATGAATCGGAATTTCAGTCATGTTGATTCTTTCGTGAACTGCAGAAGTATACATCTCTGCTTCAATCTCAAATCCAGTCGAGTTCAGACGCATCTTTTCAATTGCGGCGCGTTTGAAGGCCCAGTATCCAGTGCATAGATCGGAGACATAGCGACTGTAGAGGACGACAGCGAGCCATGTCAGGATTCGATTCCCAACGTAGTTTCGTCTAGTCATGGCGCCAGGTTCAATCGTACCCTTCATACGTGATCCGATGACGATTTCCGCATCAGATGACATGAGGTGTTCCAAGAGATCTACAATCTCTTCCGGACGGTAGGTTCCGTCTGCATCCATGAGCACTAGAAGTTCATCGTCTGTTTGTATGAAGTGTTGAAATGCTTCTCGTAAGCCATTTCCCTTTCCTCGCCCACCGGCTTGTTGAATAGTCTCACAATCCAATGATTGGGCGATTTGCTTGGTTCCGTCTGTTGAACCACCATCAATAACAACGACTCTGAGTTGATATCCTGCGCTTTCGAGAGCATCTCGTGGAATTCGTCCAATCACACTGGCGAGAGCCTCTGCTTCATCCAGTGTCGGGAGGAGTAATGTTAGTCCTCTCATGTGAGTTCCTCCTGAACTTCAATCCAATGAATCCATGCTCCATTCGAGTCAATGATTCGGTCACCTCTGCCTGAGATACCTTGAGGGTTCAACCATACCCCCTCTGTCGTGTCCGCTCGGATACGGACTGAGAGTGTTTCGTTGCCAGTTATTTCCGCGGTGGTTGTCACCGTGGTCAATCGTCCCTCCATTGTCTGTCGTACCGTCGAGGAGTTGCCTCCAACATCGACTTCTAGTGTGATAATCACCCCTGGATTCGCTTCAAGGACTACGGTTATCTGAGCTAAATCGGAATTGAACGATTCAGCAATTTCGATCACCTCATCGACTCCTCCATTCGTTAGGAAGGCCCGTTCTTCTACGACTGTTGTAGTCCTCCAAGGATACAGATTTGTCCAAGGAGACAAACGCCATTCACAGCCATCATTGCAACTAATCGAGTTGATTGGATGTATTGTGTGGGATAGTGTAGATTCGGTAGTCGGTTCTGAATGAAATGACCAGAGTCGACTACCATCAATTTCTTGGTCGATTGACCAATGATTAGATTCGGCAAGATGGAACCCGATTTCTCCTCTAGGGCTTGAGATTGCATGAGTCACACCGAGTTCGGCAATTCGATCTGCATCGTCCCACACGATTGAATTGTGAACCATGTTCTGTATGCTTTCTTCCACAAGCGTAATTCCTACGTGGGGATGAGCAGTTCGTTGGATGCCGGCCTCTATTCCAATGACATGGCCCCAAGGTCGATTCTCGACGTAGACGATGCTTCCTTCCGGGAGGTCCAATGAAGACTGTAATTCAGCATCTCCTTCGGTACGAGCCCATAGTTCGGGATGGTTTGCCAGGGAACCAAACCAAGCAAGGGTGAAGAGGAGGAGAACTCCTCCTATTGCGAAACATGTATGGAGGATTTGAGGAGAGATCGGATTGGGGAGTGGTGCTATCTCCATTGTATCTGGCCGTTGGAACCAACCGTTAGGGTTGGGGGAGATGGCGAATGCAGCGAGGCAAGCAAGCGGGATGTGGAATCCATGCATGGCCATACTGTAGAGAATAAGCGCATTCACAGTAAGGAAAGTTGACCCCTCAAGGCCATTGAGGAGATGGATGAAGCTTGACAGCCAGAGGAGAATGAACCATGCCATGAGGGTTCGCGCCTCCATTGATTGGTAACCTCGCTTGAATCCCCATAAGGCAACCAGAAGCAGGGGCATATTCCATCGGAGCAAGTGACTTCCACCTTGCCACCCATATTCAGCAGTGATTGGGCCTGTTACCAAACCATTGAGAATCTCATTTACAATAATCCAGCCGAATCCAATGGCGATAGTCCAGCCGAATAATACCTGAATCTCCTTGGTTTTGAAGACGCTCTCATGAACCTGATCTGCAAGCAGAAGAAGGACCGCATAGATGCCTCCAGTCGGATGAATAGTAAAGGCGGAAGCAATGCTGAAAAATGCAATCAATAGCCAAAGTTCGTTGCGCTTCTCCCGAGGTTTTAGGACCAACATAAGGAGAGGGATGAGGGGTAGTAGGGAGAGGATTGTAGGGTGTCCCGAATCGAGACTCTTAGCGAAGATTCCTGCACCAAGGACGATGGCAACGAGCATTGCTCCGCTGGCTCTGTTTCGTCCCATTATCCCGGCGAGGCCGGCACACAGTAGAGCGATGCCGAGATGCCCCAACAGGGAAATTGCACGATGAGATTCGATGCCTGTGATGACCATTAGAGCTGCGGCAGTCCCGGGGACTGCTGGAGGGTACAACCAGCCTCCATCTGTAGGTCCAACCATGGTCGCAGTTCCGATGGATGCGTATGCTTCAGCAATCGATGCGAATCCAATCCAATCTATGCCCAATGGTTCTCGGAAGAGGAGGTGAGGGGCCATTAATGCGAATGTTCCAGTTACGGCGATGGCTAATACCCAATAATCGTCATTTGAGAACTCCCATTCCGGTATCTGAATCGAGCAACCGGATTTCATCATGAACCATCGTAGACCGATTTCGCAAGTGATACAGAGAATCAGGATAGCAGAGATACTTAGCCTGCCGAGGAATAGGATGTTGGAGCCAATAATAGTCAACATCAGGAACATTGAGATTCCGGGTACCGTCAGAATCCTAGATTTGGCATCCCGATCTCCATCGAGGATAGAATGTAAACGGTCTGCCATTGAGAGACAGGGCGCAAGTAGTAGAACAATCGCGAGGGATTCGATGTGCTCACCCTGCCCTTGTTCTGAGGAGGACCCTCATAGCGGATTCCCTACCTCAGGTGTTCATGGTGCATTGGGAATCCAAGTCCTACAGCCCCGTAGTTAACTTCCCCGAGCCTCCTACAGTGTTGGACCTGTCAGGTTCTACCCCCTATGGTTCGCCTGATTCAATTTGGACAGTTGGAAGGTATGATGAGATTCGAGGAATCTATACTACTGATCTCTTTTCTGATGGTCGAACAGTCCATGTCGGAATCGACCTCGGTGGACCTGTTGGGACTCCCGTGCATGCATTCATGGATGGCGTAATACATGCAGTAGGATACAATGCTGCGGAGGGCGATTATGGTCACACTGTCATCATGTACCATCAAATCGATGGCACAGATGTTTGGTCCCTATTTGGCCACCTTGATAAGGCCTCAACAATCGGTGTTGAGAAGGGAACGAAGATTCGTGCAGGCGAGGTGATAGGTCGTTTCGGAGACGAATCCGAAAATGGTGGATGGCCACCACATGTCCATGTTCAATTAAGCCTGATTGAACCTGAAAATCATGACCTGCCTGGTGTTGTTCATCCAGATGAAAGGGATTGGGCACTTTCTGTATTCCCTGATCCGAGACATGTTCTTGGCTTTCTCTACTGATCCATAGAAATCTTGGAAAGATGGGATTTTAGATTGTTAATCGGACCGATTCCAGTTGGGTCCTTATTTCGAAGAAGAGCGCATGCGATGCTCAGCCAATCACTCAAATGTGCACCGAATAGGATAGATTCGAGGAGAGAGTCCCCCGAGCAGTCCAGAATGTGAATTGGGACATCTTGAAGGGTGTCGAGCGTCCACTCTACACGGAGACCCACACGATCATGCATTCCATTCCAAACGAAAAGAAGAATCTGGACCTCTTCCTGCATTCGGTCATCGCCCCATGCAACGATTTCGTTGTGGTGCAGTTCAGGTAGGATAGATGCAGTTGCTAGAATGCCTGAGTTCTCGTTAAGTTGGGTTCTGCATCGGTATCCCATTGCTCCAAGAGCCGGTGCCGACATAATCTGTATACGTTGACCATGTAGTTCTCGAGCGATACCCATCATTGATCCATCACCTCCAATGAGGTCTAGACGATCTCGGAGCGTCTCCATTCGCGCCAGCATGGCGTTGAGGTCTTCCTCTTCCATCTGAGGGAGTAGGCCGAGAGACCAACATAGATTCACTTGTGTTCCAAAGATGTGGCCTACTGCACTACGTGGTGGCTGGCCAGCGGGTACATCAATCCACATTGCACCATCGTGATTCTCGAGTAGATCCTGTAGAGTTCCTCCGGAGGAAATCCCAATTACGGTTCCCCCCTCTTCTAGAGCCTCCTTTACACCCGTCAGTGTCTCTTCGGTATTCCCGGAGTAGGAAGTCGCGATAACTAGCCATTCCGGCCCCCACCAAGAGGGGAGCCCGTAGTCCTTCCAGCTGACGAATGGTAGGCCGCCTGCTTGGTCTACCATGTTGCAGAGCATCATTCCGCCGGCTCCAGATCCGCCGACACCGAGAAAGAGCACACCTGACCAGTCCTGATCCGTTTCGATTCCGATATCTCGAGTTATTGCGGTTCTCAATGCTTCAGGGAATCGGCGGGTCCAACCCACCATGTCGGATGGGTCCAAATTTTCAATCAGTTCCATGATTTGAGCGTCCTCGTTCAACCTAATCACACTCCATCCACTCGGACTCTGGGTAGTGACTGCCATTCGCCGTCTATCAAACAGATGCGAACACTGGTTGCATCGGCTTCCATATCGTAGGGATTTCCTACGGTACGCATGCTGTAGTCGTGAGGGTCCATGAAGTCGAAGGCTGAGTCATCCTTGCGAAGTATTTCCACTAAGTGATGCTCTTGCATACGTGATAATACCGTGCATTTTTCCAAGGATCTCCAAGTTGTACCAGTTCGTTCTAGATTGTCAAGAGCCTTCAGAATGGGGCCGTCTTTTGTCCACGTATCTACTCTCCATTTTCTCCCATCGAATCCAATGACATCGCCCAGAGCGTAGGCCGGTTTTCGATAGAGTACAGTCAACCGGGTAACGTCGACCCCGTCTTTGTGACCAACTACTGAGGATGTTTCCTTGATACGTCCCCCGTGGGACGCGACTAACCGTTTGGCCCACATGCGCGCCATTGCTTTGGAACCGACCTGCATGTCCCATCCACCCTTGACGGGCCCCTCGTTGGTGATGAAGAACATCGGTTCGTCTCCTATTTCCTCCAACATGGTGTCAAGGCTTGCCCGTAGATCCGCAATCTCTCCCTCATCGAGGCGACGGCCAGCGGATCTTAGTTGCATGGTGCCTTCAAAATAGGCTCCTGCCTTTCGTGTGCATGGCAAGCATACCCCATTGGACGTCTGGAGCAAGGTTTCGTGTAGGGATTCGAAGGTGAATCCCTGAATGGTTCCTTTCAGTTCCAAGTTCAATCGGGTTGTCCTGTCATCGATTGGTTCAGCATGCAAGTCCATCTCAATATCTGTAGCTTCAGGATGGACGCGTAGTGCCTCGACAACTCTCTGTTGCATTAGGTCCTCCTCGGAGACACGAGAGAAGCGTCCCTCGACCTGGATTTTTAGGCAACTGGGGCACCGTGTCTGCTGGATTCGTTCTGGGAGATCGGATAGATGGTTCCGTTTTCGAAAGCAATCTTCACACAATCGTTCAGTGGTGAGGGGCGGTGGAGATGCACAGACGATGCAGAAAGCGCCGCTCTGGTCCATGGTCCAACCTCAAACCCGTCGTCGGGGCTCACGTATTCAAGCGACCGGTCATTCTTCGCTCAAATCTGAGCCTTCGCGCACCTTACTAGCACTCTCCATGGACTCGACTGCAGCTTTGAGCCTTGCATCGAGGTCCTTCATCCGTAGAGCGGTTAGAATGGAATGTCCGAGAAGGAGTGCAATGAGTAGTCCATAGGCAAGTGCAAGAGCGAGCATATCATCCATCTTTACGCCTCCAATATTGTGAGCATCTCTTCGACCTCGTTTTCCATGCGCAGTAGGCGCATAGTCATCAAGGTCTGGCCGATAAATAGGATTTGCATCGATGCTGCGCCGATTAACCAGATTTGGAGGATGAACGGGTCGACCCCGCTATCTTCGCCTCCACCGATGACTGGTCCTGGATGCCGTTCTTGCCACCATCTAGTTGCCATGTAGGTTAGCGGTACGAGACCGAATCCAAAGATACCGACTGCGGATAACGAGTCTCGTATCTCGGCTGTATCTTCGCTGTTCCGTTCGCCGAGGGCTACGAACAGAGCAACTCCTGCGAGTACAGCGAATGTGTTGAGCCTGACATCTGAAAAGTCCCATGGTGTCCCCCATTCCGCAGCCCCCCAGATTGGGCCAGAAATTAGGACACCTAACGAATAGAGGAGGCCAAGTCGTGCTCCAGTCACGCCTAGCCTCCATCCAATCTCCGATCGGCGTAGATACCAAGCGAGTGACCCTCCGAACAGTAGGGCAAATCCAGTGAATGATACCCATGCAAAGGGTACATGGATGAATAGGATTCTGTACGCTTCAGGTGCGGTAAATCCAGCATTTTCTCCCATGGGAGGTGCTTCAACCAAGGCCAAGTAGACAGTGGCGAGGAGCCCGAGCGAACCGATTCCAAGTAGCCAAGGAATCAACCTATCAGTGGCGCTCATACACTGCTCAGGCCATATGGGCGCTTGAATCATCGTGTGCTTCCATGACTTATTCCGCAAGGGCCCAAGTTAGTAGGAAGAGGCCTACCACGCTTGCATAGGATACTGCGATGCCAGTCCATGCTTCCGCATATGCTTCCAAATAGATTGCATCAAGGACGCTACACATCGTTAGCAGGACCCACGCAAAGGGTGTCAAGAGCAGTATCATTAGAGCGGGACGTCGGCCTTGGCCAAAGCGATGGTGGATTAGCCCTGCAGCGCAGGGAATATCGACGAGGAGGCCAAGAATGAGAACTGTCTGAATCCATGCGTCTAACGAATCAGGAGTCGGTAGGAACATCACTATCCCAATTGTTGCGAGGATTACAGGAACCACGCTCATACTTGCGAATGAGACATGAAATGGAAGACCTCCTTGGAGGCTAGTCGCCCAGATACTACCCATCTCTCTATCACTTAATCGATCCATCAAGGAGGGGCGTATCATCGCCGAAATCATGGCTGGCGAGAGCGCTAGTGCGGCCTTACCTAGGAATGGAATATCTGCTTGTTCAAGGCCTGCTCCAATTAGTATTCCAAAAGCGATGAGACCCGGCAACCATCGTGCTGCTGGAGTGGAGAACTCTCTCAAATCAAGCCGCAAGTTCCATCTGAACATGCCGCCAGAATACGTGTTTGAAGCCTCACACATCCTTGCAGTCAATTCAGTATGATTTCGTTCACTTCGTAGAATTTCCATTCCATTCGCATCTACTCGTTCCGTCTCTTCAGCTGCGGAGATAAGTCGGGGGTCGTGGGTTGCAACTATGACTGAATGGCCTGAATTGACAGCATCCTGAATTTTGTTGAGGAGAATTTCGACGCCAGGTTCATCCAATCCTTCTGACGGTTCATCAAGAATAACAGGTACTGGTGATGTAGATGTTTCAGCAACGATGAATGCAGAGGCTACTTCCAACCGTCGCCGCAGACCCCCGGACAACCAAGCAATTCGGTCGTGCCGTCGATGATCAAGCCCCCAATGATTCAACACTTCGATAAGAGCTTCATCCTCCATCTTAGCTCCATGCATCTGTAAGGTAGTTTGGAGATGTTCGAGAGGCGTGGCGGCCGGGGTGGTTCCTGCAGATTGGGGGCACCAACCAATCGATTCGGTTCGGAAGGCATGCCGGCCATCTTGGTCGCGAATGCTCTGTTTGCCGTGGAACAGGGTCCCTGTTCTTAGAGGGAGGAGGCCAACTAGGGAACGCAGCAGAGTGGATTTCCCACTCCCATTTGGGCCGATGATGGTACATCTTTCTCCAGGGTGCAGTTGGAAGTCAAATTCCTCTAGTACAGTGAGGCGCCCTCTCAGGACTGTAGCCCTCTCCAGAGCAAGCAGAGGTGCATCGTCCATGGTCTGCGACCGTGGCCTTACCCTTGAGCCTCACGGAAGGTAGATTGGACGAAGGGTCCATGCACAAGGCAAGGTTACATTCGAATGGAGACCCGCATGATTCCCGTGACCTTCTCCCAATTGTCAGGGGGTGATTCACTCTGGCTTCTTCTTTTTTTTGCAGCAGCAGTTTGCCCCTACATTGCTGCACGAATCAATAGAACTCCAGTATCTCTTGCGACAGTCATTTCTCTGATGCTCGTTGCGGTTCTTCAATTTCTTAATGCATTGATTGGTTCCGCTACTGGTTCCGATTTTGACCCTGTATATTTTGGTGCACTAGTCCCAGCCTGGGTATTGGAACCAAGTCATTTCCATCGCCTTTTCTTTGCTGGTTGGTTGCATGGGGGGGCCATGCATGTATTGGGGAATATCCTAGTCGTGGCCCTAATCGGAATCCCACTTGAGGGTCGACTAGGTGCTCGTCGTTGGTTGGTTGTCTACATTCTCGGACTGCTCGGAGGGAATATCGCTTGGTGTCTAACTCATCCTGATAGTATGACGCCTGCATTGGGTGCTTCCGGGGCCTGTTTTGGCTTACTTGGGGGATATATGGTCTGTTGGCCAAATGACAAGGTCGTCTTCCCATTGATCTTCCTGATTCGTGCTTGGCCTATCGGACTCATTGCCTTGATTCGTCTTGGATTCGAAGTATACTACGTCTACTCAATTGACGCTGGCCGGATGGGTGGAGGAAACGTAGCTCATCTTGCTCATATCGGCGGCTTCTTTCTCTGCTTCGCGGTAGCTCGCTTTGTTGCTCGTGGTGCCCCCTCTTCATTGGATGATGATTCTGGTGACCCATATGCTATGGGGGTTGGCAACCTCGGAACCGTCCCCTCTATTTCGGAAGAATTGGGGCATCCCTGGATTGGCGCTGAGTTCCCTCTCGATGCCGGTTCTGAGCGAGTAATGAAAAGCCTCTTTGCAGAAGGCGATGAACCAGAAACTCGCCTTGCTTGGCTAGAAGAACTTGCTGAGCAAACTGTATGCCCAGTATGCGGTTCGGGAATTGATGTGAAGACTGAAGGTCATGCTCGTTTATTTTGTACAAACCATTCCTCTCACCTTGATTGGCCCACGGAATGACTCTGAAATTCCGCCAAAGGCGGAATGGCCCACATCGTGCCGAGGTTGGAACTCCAGCAGGGGGGGCTTATAGTGCGGACCACCCTCCTTCAGAATCGACGGAGGTCGTTCTATTGAGGGTCTACCATCTTCTCATCGTTGCCCTCTTTCTGTTTTCATCGGCTTCTCAGGCCACTGACCTCACACTTCAACAGGTTGATTCTGAACCCACAACGACTGCTTCAACATTACAGGCGAAAATTGTCGAAGGGGTCCCTCCACTTATGTGCGGAGATTTGGTTTGCGCACTGAAGGACCGTTCTCATGAGAGTTTACCAGAAGACCGTCTGGTGCCTGTCGAGGATCATGGTTGGTGGTATGCTTACGGTCCAGACCAAGACTGGAATGGAATGGACGATCGTCTTCAACGGATTCTTGTTGGAGAATACGAGTCGGTATCAGCTACTGCCATCATGGGCTCCGATGGCCGTAAGACAGTCGCGATTGTGGTTGACTATGCTTGGCATCCAAGTGAGCCCGATGTGACAATCCTCGAGGAACTCCTGTATTCGTATGGTTGGGTTGGACAGGATGGTGGTTCACGTTTGATCGTCTTCGATTCCGTGGATGGAATCACTGTGGACAAGGTGCCGGTCAGTGCTCTACTAGATATCTGGAGTTTGGATGGAGTTGTCGTTGTTGAGCAGCAGAATGTCATGGTTCCAATGTTAGATATGAGTGTACCAACCACCAATGTCCGTGCCGATGAATCCGGTGTTCCCCGCGCTCATGAGATGGAGGATGAAGGTAGTGCAGGCGATCGGTATAGGGGAGATGGCGTAGTGATTGCTATTCTCGATACGGGAGTTGACAATGAGCACCGTTCATTGAACGATTTTGATGATGTGAACGATGACCCTGATGCTGATGCCTCTAATTATGCGGATCCAAAATTCGTTTGTGGATTTGATGCAACCCAGTTTGGCGCAGATCCTAATCGCCAAGATTGTGAGGATCCCGATGATGAGAATGGACATGGGACCCATGTTGCAGGAACTGCTCTTGGTACTGGTGGTTCCGAGCGAAGATATGTGGGCGCCGCGCCGGGAGCATATCTTGTCGATGTCAAGGTCTTGACTGGAACCGGTGGGACAAACAGCGATTCTACTTCATTGGGGATTCAGTGGGCAATCAACAATGTGGAAAGTGATTGGGGTGGCGATTCAACGAGCCCGATTTCGAACGATTCTGCACAAGGAATCCAGATTATCTCCATGTCTCTTGGCGCCTTTGGAAATCCTGTAAGTCAAGATGATACAGGGGATAATGGCAGTGGAATCAGTGCTAGGTTGTCAAATAATGCTCACGAGGCAGGTATCGTGGTGGTGGCTGCGATGGGTAACGACGGACAACAGCGAGTTCCGTCTCCTGCGTCTGCAGATCATGCAATTTCGGTGGGTTCCATCGATGATAATGATAACACCGATCGAGGTGATGACGTAATTGCAGATTACTCAAATTGGGGTCCACGACAGGATGACGGAGATGACGACACCTGGGATGAATTGAAACCGACAATCACAGCACCTGGTACAGGAATTATGGCACCTAACTACGCTCCGCCCAATCCTATCCCGCTCGGTGATCCTGAACTTGCAGACAACGAATACCAGAGTTTGGATGGAACCAGTATGGCTACGCCGCATGTAGCGGGGCTAATCGCTGTAATGTTGCAGAAATACCCCTCGATGGTTGGTACTGAAGTTAATCCTCCCGTTTCTGTACGAGAACTGCTTGAAGATAATTCGGAATCCAAGGGTGGTGTGACCCATCCTAGTTTGAATTCGAATTGGAATGAGAAGTATGGATTTGGCATGGTCGACGCATCAATGTGGATTGATGGTCCTATAGTCGAAGATTGGATGCTTCTCCAGGTACCAGAGACCCTCAATCCTTGGAATCAGCATAATGCTGATCGCCCCTATCTTATTGCAGGAACGAATGCCGCGTTCAGAGGTAATCTAACTTCACTTTCCAATAATGAAACGACTCACATTAGTTACGATATGTACTATATGCGAGAGGACCAATTAGAGAAATTAAGGCAGAATCAAAGATGGATTTCTTTGGATGAACCCAATGGCACTGCTGAGGTCCAAGAAGATGGGATTTTCTTCCTCACCGTCCCCATCCCTGATGATATCCACAAGAATAGTGATCCAGTTGTATTCATCCGCTTGGTTTTAACGGGCCTCAATTCGACCGGATCGACCAGTGAGATTCCAAAGAACTTCGATTATTTCTATGGCCGTTATGGGTTGAGTCTTGATACTCCGACAGGGATCACTTCACTTGCCGGATTAGTAGAAATGAGCGGTGACAGAACCGGGTTTGGCGAATATGCAATTGAGATGCGGACTTCAGACAACGAGGGTTGGCAGAATCTAGCTAATTTTTCCTCTAGTCCGGACTGGTTCTGCATGGAATTGCAGGATTCTAATCTCAACCAGCAGTTGCACCCTGAATGTTATTCTGATGATAATCCTCAAGATAACGAGGAACCATGGTCAGCAGATTGGGACACTGCAGCAGAGTCCAATGGTGAACGGATTTTACCCGATGGGCGTCACACTCTGTCTGTACGTTTGGTTGGTGAAAATGATTACATCAGTGATGTAATCGAACGTGATGTAATTATTGACAATGACCCTCCTGCCCCTGAAATTATCTTAGCACCAGATGTCATAATCTCTCAGAATGGAGTTGAGAAAACATCTGCATTCAAAGAGACCTACCTCAAAATCGATGTTGAGGTACAGAACATTGGTGATGCAAGGATTCGTGATGTTCCAATACAACTTCGAGAGGATAGTGCACTCCGAAATGAGGTCAATCTCCCGATTCTTGAAGCCGGCGAGTCTACCTGGATTTCATTGTACTGGAACCCAACCACATCGGGTGTAAAGGCCCTTGAAGTGGTTATCGACCCGGCGAATACGAACACACAGGATTCTGAGTTTGGTAACACCGTGAACTTCGACTTCACAATCAATGAGAGACCTGCAGGTGTTGATCTCTCAGTATTGCCAGGTACTATCCGTACATCGCCAGATATTCCTTACCCTTCTACCTTCTTTGACCTTGAGATTCCTGTTTACAATATCGGTTCCGAGGCGGCCACTTCTATTGCGTTGAAGGTGGAATATGAATCAGATCTTGGATGGGAGATTCTTCAGGAAGTCAACATTTCTGTTATTCCTGGTGGCGCATTGAGCAAGGTCAAGATTACTCTGCTTGCTAGTGACCCAGGCCTAATGCATCTTCGGATTACCGCACAACCTCCTATTGACCTTGATTGGGAGAACAATGCTCAGACCTATTGGGTACCTGTGATTGAGGGTACACTCGCAGGTTCTCGCTCTATCGGAGTCCTTGGTTCCGATGGCGTCCCGTTATCTCACACCATTTCTGGCTCTGAGGGGCACATGATTAGCGTCGATGCAAATCAACTCAGCGTACATCGTGTGAATGACCTACTGGATGTCCAGACCTGCCGAACTGATCTAGAGGGTCGCTGGGGCGGTTCATTGGCCACAGCTACCTCAAACGATGGTTTGAGCCATATTGTGTGGACTGGCCGTGTGGTGGATGAGTTTGGTTTCTTCCGTACACATCTCCGGTACACCACTATCGATGAATCCTGTCAATCACCCCCGTCCATCGAATTGATGCCTCCTCTCCTTGCTTCGGAAGGTTCCTATTTCGGCATCGACCTCGAGGTTGAGGACGGTACCGTTGTTGTCGCAGGGTATCACCGTGATATCTTCGCAGGAGGTACCTATCAGCAGAGCACAGATATCTTCTTGGCTCATTCAGATACTGCCTACGATGAAGATAACTGGACTGTAACGAAGCCTGTAATTGCAGATGTACCAACACTTCCCGGAACTATTCATCCCTTAGATGTCGAGATTGGTGAGGATTTCATCCATCTGCTTTACACACGAAATCATGTGGATGATCCCGGTATCTGGTATGCTCACGGAGAACTAGGCCAATCGAACTGGTTGTTTACACAATTTGTTGGCCCTTCTGCGAACCATCCAGTACTTGCGGTTCAATCCTCGGAGGAGGGGGACGAGATTTTCACAACATGGATTGTGGATGAAGGAGACCTCGACCGCCTAGTCATCACCGAGGCGGACTCTTCGTGGCAGATTACCAATGAGACCTCTATTCTTGCCCCTGGAATCAATCGTGTGTTACTAGTGACGGTAGATGATGAGATTCTCGTTGTGATGGATTCTCTCGACCCTCTTGGTGAATCTCAGATTGGTTTAGGTTCGATATCAGAAGATGGAGCAGGTTTTGGTATTCGGTTGATGTTGGGGACGCTCGTCGATGCTGATTATTCCTCGGAATCAGACAAACTCGTTATCTTGTACACTCGCGGTGATTCCGATCACCGTCTTCGTGGTTTAGTATACGATTCCCCTACTGATACTTCGTCTTCGAACATCTTTGATCGTCTGAGGGTGGCTCTTGGCGTGGATGCTTCCACATGGAGAACGATTAGCTTGGCTGGTGGGGGACTCTGCATCTTAGCAAACTTGCTTTTACTTGGTCTCTTCATCATTCGTCGCCGGTCATCCACTAGTGAAATCAGTGTTGTTATGGGTACTGATTCCGACGACATAGAGGTGCTTCCAGAGGAAGCGATTTCGGTTCGTCTGGAAGATGAGGATGTACGTGGTGATGTTTCGGTTGTTATCGAGGATGATGTAGTTGAACCCGATATAGAGGAAGATACTGATTCTGAATCATCTGAG
>Ga0163179_10002095_pt1 | contig 13967 bp, 11 predicted proteins | sample AtlANTMetagenome_FD_109643 | JGI IMG/M metagenome (GOLD analysis project Ga0163179, IMG submission 109643) | Marine eukaryotic phytoplankton communities from the Atlantic Ocean - Atlantic ANT 2 Metagenome | ecosystem: Environmental > Aquatic > Marine > Oceanic | place: North Atlantic Ocean...
GCCGCCCACGGCGGTCAGAAAGCAACCAGGGCGCTGGTGACGAGGAGCAGACATACGCACATTGTGCGCTTTACAGTCCATCCTCGCCAGCGAAGCCTCTCCAGCGGCGGTATAAAGCGGTCATGTTTGAGTTCACGATAGGAGCCCGCAGCAGCGAGCCAGGCGTCAGCGGGCGAACCGGCCAGTTGCATACGCCCCACGGTGTCATCGAGACCCCGATCTTTATGCCAGTAGGCACCCGTGCGGCCCTGCGAGCAATGACGCCGGATCAGGTAGTGGCCACTGGGGCGCAGATTGTCCTCGCCAACACTTACCATCTGGCGCTGCAACCAGGCGCAGCCATCGTCGAGCGTCTCGGTGGACTGCACTCGTTCATGAACATGCCTCTCCCCATCCTCACGGACTCAGGCGGCTTTCAGGTCTTTAGCCTGCCAAAGAAAGAGATCACCGAAGATGGGGTGACCTTCTCTTGGCGCAAGGGTGGCAAGCCCTTTGTAATGACTCCGGAGACCTCTATCCGCCTGCAGGAACAGTTGGGCGCGGACATCATCATGGCCTTTGATGAATGCGTGCCCTACCCCTGCGAACGTAGCTATGCAGAGAAGTCTGTTGCACGCACCACTCGCTGGGAAAAACGCTGCCTCGCAGCGCGCACTAGGACAGAGGACCAGGCGCTGTTTGGCATCATCCAGGGCTCAACCTACGAGGACCTGCGCCGGCGCTCTTGCGAAGATCTGGTGCCCCTGGACTTCCCCGGCTATGCCATCGGCGGTCTGTCGGTGGGCGAAGGCCTCGAGGTAATGGATGAGGTGCTTGGCTGGACCACTCCCTACATGCCTGAGCATAAGCCCCGGTATCTCATGGGCGTGGGGCTACCCGAGGACCTGTGGTGCGGCGTAGAACACGGTGTCGACATGTTTGACTGCGTGATTCCAACTCGCCACGCCCGCGGTGGCCTCCTCTATACATTCCGAGGGAAGCTGCGAGTCAGTAACAAGCGCTACCGAAAAGACCGATTACCCCCGGATACCAACTGCCCCTGCTACACCTGCCAGAACTTTTCGCGGGCCTACCTACAACACCTCTTCACCGCCGAAGAGGTGACGGGAACGGCCCTTGCCTGCATCCACAACATCACCTTCCTGCAGATGCTCATGGAACGCATACGTCGCTCCATTGAAGAGGATTGCTTCAGCGAAGCGAAAGCAGAGTTCTTTGCGGGGTACGGCACCAGCTATGGACCGCCTCCGAAGCACTGACATGGGAGTGATGCTGGCCGTAACTGCTACGGTCACCTTGCAGTGCTGCTGCGCATTTTCGCTGCGCGGCGGTATAATCCGAGGTCGATGAGTACCTATCAAGATGAAAAGGCATTTCGTGCCAACCTAAGCGACCTGCCTGAAGCCGGTGACCGCACCGCTACAGAGCAGCAAGACTTCAACATCATTGGCCAGCGCACGCCGCTCATTGATGGTCGTGAGAAGGTCCTCGGTCAAGCCATCTACACCGACGACATCAGTTTTCCGGGCATGCTGATCTGCAAGATCATGCGCTCTCCCTGGGCCTACGCGCGCATCGACTCCATCGACATCAGCAAGGCCAAGGCGCTACCTGGTGTTCACTCCGTGATGGTCGGTACGGACGCTCCTACCAAGTTTGGGGTCTTGCCCATCAGTCAGGACGAGACCGCGCTCGCTGTCGACAAGATCCGCCACCTGGGTGAGGGCGTAGTAGCCGTCGCCGCTGACAGCGAAGCCATCGCCAATGAGGCGCTGGCACTCATCGACGTACAGGTCACAGAGCTAAAGCCCTTCTTACGAAGAGGAGACTCGACTCGGGAGCTACGCGAAGACGAAGAGAAGATCCACGAACACTGTCGCTACAACAACAACATCCACAAGCGAGTTGTTCAGAGCTTCGGAGAGCCTGACGAGGCCTTCGCTTCGGCGGACTTTCAGGCCTCTGCAAGCTTTGAGTTCAAGGGAGTAACCCACGCATTCACCGAGCCCATCGCAGCTATCGCGCACTGGACCCCAGATCAACGCCTGACCCTATGGACCAGCCAGCAGGTTCCTCACTACACGCACCTGGCGCTAGCGAAGGTGTTCGACATGCCGATGCACCGTATTCGGGTGATAAAGCCCACGGTCGGTGGTGGTTTTGGCGGTAAATCAGACCCCTTCCCCCATGAGATGGTGGTCTCCTGGCTGGCCATGGACTGTGGCAGGCCTGTGAAGCTGTTATTTGACCGCGAGGAGGTCTTCTTTAGTAATCACGGTCGCCACCCCACCGGAAACGAGGTGGCTATGGCGATGACCAAGGACGGCAAGATCACCGCTTTGGATGTCGATGCAGTGATTGACGGAGGCGCCTTCGGCTCCTTTGGAGTAGTGACCTCGTACTACAACGGTGTGCTGAGTCACGGGCCCTATCGGATCCCCTCGTTCAAGTATCGCGGTACCCGCATCTACTCAAACCGGCCCGTTTCAGGAGCCATGCGTGGACACGGTTCAGTAAACAGCAGGCTCTCGAGCGAGGTAGTCCTTGATATGCTGTGCGCCCAAGCTGGGCTGGACCCCGTAGAGGTACGCCTCAACAACACGCTGCCTAACTTCACCACGCTGATTAATGGCTTTCGCATTACATCCAACGGCATCAGGGAGTGCATTGAGACGGTTGCAGAGCGCTCCGGTTGGGCCAATAAGCACGGCAAGCTGCCCTATGGCCGAGGCATCGGCGTGGGCTGCGGCTTCTACATCTCTGGCTCGGCCCTGCAGATCCACAAAAGCAGCCTTCCCCAGTCGACGGTGCATCTAAAAGTAGACATGGATGGCGGGATCACCATCCACACCGGTGCTGCTGACATCGGTCAGGGCAGCGACACAATGGCCGCGCAGGTAGTCGCCGAGGTGCTTGGCCTACCCATGGAGAGGATGCGGGTCTACGCGGTCGACACCGACATGAGCCCCATCGATCTAGGCTCCTACAGTAGTCGCGTCACCTTCATGAACGGCCTCGCAGCGAAGCGCGCAGCGGAAGAGCTACGTGGCAAGCTTGTGGCAGCAGCCTCTCGACTGTCAGGCTACGCCGTTGAGTCCTTTGTCATGCGCGACGGCTACGTCTTCAATCGGCACTGGCCCGAAGCGTCCGTACCCTATATGGACGCGCTCAAAGAGGCCCTCGCTGGGACCGGGGCCCTGGCCACCAGCGGCTGCTACACAGCGCCCCCTATGGGGCAGACGTACAAAGGCGCAGGCGCCGGACTCTCGCCCACGTACTCATTCACCTGCTACATCTGCGAGCTTGAGACCGACCCGGAAACGGGCTTCGTGAAGCCCCTCAAGGTGTGGGCGGCACATGACTGTGGGCGGGTCCTCAATCCTATCGCCGTCGAAGGACAGATCGAAGGCTCCATTCATATGGGGCTGGGACAAATCCTCTGTGAAGAGATGGCCTACGAGGGACCAAACCTGCTCAACGCGAACCTCCTCGATTACCGCACGCCAACCTCAAGTCAGACCCCTGAAATGGACGTGACCTTGGTCGAAAGCATCGATCCTGAGGGCCCCTTTGGTGCAAAGGAGTGTGGAGAAGGTGGTCTGGCTCCCATCCTTCCAGCCGTCGCCAATGGCATCTACGATGCCGTCGGCGTGCGCGTCACCCGTCTGCCGATGACACCCGACGTTGTGCTGGCAGCCATAGAGCGTAAGGCACGGCAGGACCGCAAGGAGGCCGCGGCTCGCTCCGCCTGAGTCGGCCCTGTCATCATGGAACTTCCAGCCTTTCAGTATCACCGCCCCGATTCTCTCGACGAAGCAGTCTCGTTGCTGAGTCGACACCGCGGCAACATTGACCTCACCGCCGGCGGCACGGACCTGCTACCCAACTACAAGAACCGACTCAATCCACGTCGCCACGTGGTGTCACTATCGAACATCCAAGGTCTCGGAGACATCTCGGCGACTCGCATCGGCGCCATGGCTCGCTTGTCCCAGTTGGAACGGAGTTCCAGCCTTAAAGGGCTGCTCCCCGTACTCCCCGAGACCGCTGGAAACATCAGCTCACCGCCTCTTCGCGAGCACGGCACCGTGGGCGGAAACCTGATGCTCGACACTCGCTGCTATTACTTCAACCAGAGCCCCATGTGGCGCGAGAGCGTCGATTTCTGCCTCAAGGCAGACGGTACCCAATGCCTGGTCGTGCCTTCCTCGACTGGTCGCTGCTACGCCACCTACAGCGGCGAGCTGGCCGCAGCCCTGCTTGTGCTTGGAGCCGAGGTCGAGCTGCTCGGGCCCGAAGGCGCGCGCAAGCTTCCTATCTCGCAACTTTTCGCAGATGAGGGGATCGTGCGGTTCAACGATCGTCGCGACGACGAATTGCTGCTGGCAGTGCACATTCCAGAGAGCGCCCAGGAGCTGAGCGCGGGCTATAGCAAGCTGGCGATCCGCGACTCCATTGACTTCCCGAGCCTCGGCATCGCGCTCGGTTTAAAAATGGGCCCCGACGGTACAATCGAACGCCTGCACCTCGCTACAACGGCCATGAGTAGCCGTCCCGAGAGCCTCGATGAAGTGATGCAGCCATTCCTTGGAAAGAAGCCTTCAGCGGGGCTCGCAGAAGCGATCGGGGACGCCGCAAAGAAGGCGTCGGTCGCCTATCGCAATGTGCCGCTCGACCCCAAGTACCGCCGCAAGATGGTAGCTGTCTTCACCCGCCGCCTACTGGCCCGACTGGAGCCTAGCTTCAGCCCCTGAGTCCCGCGCCGCACGAATCCGTCAATAGAGCAAAGCATGAGTACCAACGTAAACGACAAGAGCGAAGACGAACAAGCGGAAGATCTCGAGCTTCCTGCCACTTTCGAGCGGCTCTGGGAGGCCGTGGACGATCTGGACCAGGGGGATCTACCCGATCCCCTGGACGAACCAGATGATGAGTCCCTGGATGCACCCTGGGCCGCCATTGAAGACCTCGAAGAAGCCGACCAGTCAGCCATTGACCCCCAAGAGGACGAGGAGCAGACACCTGATCCCTGGTCCGACGTCGACGAGCTGCCAGATCCCCTGGCAGAGCTACCCGCAGCCCGACCACCTGTGGTTATTCCGGCCGCTCTACACATGCCGCCCATGAGCGAATGGAAGACAACCAGCAGCAAACCCCGGCAACTGGCCTGGCGATCCAGCGCGCGACTGCTCTCGCCAGATGTGGGTGAACTCGTCTGTGTTGCCGATCCTGCGGCGGCGACCAGCCGCCTGCTGGTAGCCTCCTGGGAGAGTACAAGCTCCGAAGGAATGGCCTCTGTGTCTTTTCGGGTTGCTGACGATGGGCCCCAGTACCAGGCACATGCATCGCGCGGCGGCGAGGGGCTACTCGACTGTGAACTGGAACTCGAAGGTGAGTTGCTTGCGCTGCGAATACAGCTGGAGAGCGCTCGAGAAGAGAGAGGCTTGCGTCTGGGTCGAGACGCCCTGATGGGACACTTTCTCGTCGATCCATCGAAGGACGACCTCTAGCTCCTACGGCTTCCTCATCGGGCCGCTCGTGAGAACCGAGCGCAGGCCTTACAAGCCGAGCAGAGCCGAGGGATTACCCGGCGGTTGGTAATACCAAAGCGAGGTGCCATCGCTGGCATTTATTCCGTCCACGTAGCCCGCGTTGCCATAAAACACGCCCGAACCACTGACAATCAAGCCCTGCACGGGGGTGTCGGCGTCACTGACCGACCACTGTTCCTCTAAGGCGACCTCATCCCAGGCTAACAAGGTAGCGTCACTGCGAGCCCCTAAGAGCAGGTTGCTGCTCGAGCGAGCAAGGGCTTCGAACACACTGTCATCACCGGCCGTTGCCACCGGGTTACCGCTCGTTGTCAGCAGCTCGACGCCGCCGCCAAGAATGCTGAAGAAGACGCTGCCTCCACCGGCGACGAGATTGTCCACCTCGCCCGAGGTGGGATGAACCCATTGCTCACTCAAGGAGGGCAAAGACAGAGCCACCACCCGATCAGAAAGACCAGCAAACAAGGCCCCGCCGACCACAGACATGTCGCTCACATAAGAATCCTCGTTGGGATAGGTCGCCAGCACTGAGCCGTCGCTGGTCGAGAGCACTCGGGTAGGGCCACCACCCAGAATCAATGAGCCCCCTGCAAAGAGCAGCGCATCATCGCTGGAGCCAGGCAGGTCGACGAGGAGGTCCAAGGTCCAAAGAGTGCTGCCGTCGCTGACCGAGATGGCAGAGAGGCTGCCATCCAGGGTCATCGCATACACCGCCCCGTCCCCTGGACCAGTCAGGGCCACTACGGGGCCCGTCAGGTTGCTTGGAGCCGACCAGAGTTCAGCACCAGTAGACTGAGAAAAGGCCACAACCTGGTCGTCGCTACCAACGAAAAGAGACTGACCATCGCTGGTGAGAACGGCTGTACCTGCCGCTGCGCTCTGCCCTTCCCACTGCAACGAGGCTGCGACATCGCCGCCGGCCAGGACCTGCACACTGCCCTGGTCGGTTGCCAGTGCAAAGAGATCGCCCTCAGCGTCGTCGTCGTCACCCAAGAAGCCTTCACAAGCACTCAGCGCAGGAAGAAGAGCGCACAACACCAGCAGAAGAGACCTGCTCATTGGGCCACCTCAAGAGGCGGAAAGGAAGAAAGGAAATAGAGGCGCCCTGCATTGGGGGATGAAGCGTCGTTGAAAGGAGCCGAGAGCACCAGATCGGGGCCGCCATCACCATTGTAGTCAGGCTGAACCGCCATCGCCCTGGCAAAGGCGTCTCCCTCTGCCTCGCCCAGCACTTGATCTGGAATCAAGTCACCAGCCGCTAGTGGACCGACAAGAGACTCAAGGGGGCCATAGAGCACCGACAGGCGACCCTGATCACCGCCTGCAGGGCCATCGTGTCCGGGACCTCCGATGAGAAGGTCGACGAAGCCATCGCTATCAATATCCATGAGCGCCATGGCCTGACCAATGGCTTCGTTGCTCGATGGAGCACCGTCAACTCGCAGCGCAGCGAGATCGCTAAAGGCGCCGCTGCTGGGCTGGGAGCCACCAAACAAGAGGCCTAAGGATCCTGGGCAGCCGGTGGTGCACGGCGCCCCGACCACTAAATCATCGAAACCGTCATCGTTGGCGTTGCCCACAGCAAGGCCCTCGCCCAGCGTCTCAGCAGAGCCACTGGCACCCAGATACAGGACATCCATATCTGCTAGGAGTTGATCTGTTGTCCAACCAGAGGGCTCTCCCAGCTTCAGGGCAACTCGCCCCGTATCGTTGGACCAGTGTGGGTTACCCACCGCAAAGTCCGACAAGCCGTCGCCATTGAAGTCAAAATTTCCAACCAGTTGCTGACCCGAATACTGCTCATCAGCGTCACCCATCCACGATGCATCCGCCTGCGCAGCGGTGTAGCTCACCGCCCAGCTGGCCCGTCCAAAGAACAGCGCGGTGCGACCGCGCAGAGTGCCCGCGCCAGAGTCAAACCAGGGGCAGGTAAAGGCGAGGTCACCTAGGCCGTCACCGTTGACATCCCCCAGGCCAGCCACTGCCACTCCGCAGTGTTCGGTCGATAGGGCACCCTCGATGATGACATCGGCCGAAGCCGCCGACCAGTTTCCCGCGGAAGCAAAGGGACCTCCGAAGAAGATGTAGGTCCGGCCCTTGGGCGTATTAGGGAAGGCCACACCGTTCTGCGGCGCACCGATGATCAGATCGTCATAGGGGGCTCCCCCCTGCCCCGTCGGTCCACCGACATCAGCCAACGCCACGCTGTAGCCCAGATAGTCGCCGCCGTCATCGCCGGTGATCGTCGCGTACGAGCCGATCTCTGCGGGTGGAACAGTGGCTGAGTACGAGGTGCCAAGAAACAGGTGAACCCGCCCCGAAGTCCCCTGGAACAACGGCACGCCCACAGCAAAGTCGGATAGACCATCACCATTGAAGTCGCCGCCTGCCGAGATGGCATCGCCAAGCCTTCCCGAGCCATCGTCACCGCTGGTAACGGGCTCTAAAAGCGACGAATCTACGACGCCCAAGAGGCCCTCATCAATGAGACCGTCGCAGTCGTTATCAAAGCCATCAAGAAACTCAGCGGCGCCAGGATAGGCATGGGGGTGCATGTCGTTGCAGTCGCCGCCACAGGCCGTGACTCCATCGAGGTCGGCATCCGCGTTGGTGTCCTCATCGACGCTGCCATCGCAGTCATTGTCTATGCCATCGCATTGCTCAGGCCCAGTGGGATAAACAAACGGGTCCTGATCGTTGCAGTCCGGAGGACTCGCACACACGGTCCAGGTGTCCCCGTCCGCATCAAAGCCATTGTCGATGACGCCATCACAGTCCTCATCGACTCCGTCGCACTCTTCAGTGGCCTCAGGGTTGATCGTGTCGTCATGATCATCACAGTCCCCGCCACCTGGGCAGCTGGTCCAGGCGTCGCCGTCCTGATCCCAGCTTGGGGGATCAAGAGACCCGTCACAGTCGTTATCGATACCGTCGCACTGCTCGGCTGCACCCGGCCAGGTCTCCGGATTCAGATCATCGCAGTCGAACTCACTGCAGTAGCCGTCTTGATCGACATCCGTGAAGTCACCCTCGTCGATCTCAGCATCACAGTCGTTGTCCAAGCCGTCGCAAATCTCAGGCGCCCCGGGGAAGGAGGCGGTGTTGTAGTCGTCGCAGTCCGTGGCCTCACCACAGCTCTTGTAGCCGTCACCGTCCTCGTCATAGCCCTCGTCGACAAGGTTGTCGCAGTCGTTATCCAGGTCATCGCAGCGCTCACCGCGACCGGGGTAAACAGAAGCATTACCGTCGTCACAGTCTTCGGGAGCCAGATAGCCATCCCCATCGCCGTCCCTGTTTTCGGGCCCGCCACAGGCGACCAGCAACGTAGCCAGAACAATAGGGGGAATAATGCGCAGGGAAGCGAAGCTCATCGAGGCCCCAGTGTAGCAGTCCGCTGGCAATAAGGCGGCAGGTTCAGCTCTGCCCGATAACAGAGAAGCGCTGGCAACTCTATGAGCGAGATGGCGCGGTGACATAGCCAGTCAGGATACTTCGCGCGATGACCAGACGAATACCGGCGTACAGTTCCGAATAGGGTGCCGTGTCACGCGAGGAACCACACCCCTTGCTCTCGCCCGAGACGATGACTGAGAACCCGCCGCCCTTGAGGTCACCGGGGGCAATGGGCTCGCCACGCAGTCCCACCAGGGAGTAATGACCTAGGGTCTCGTCATAGTAAAAGCAGGCCCCGACTGGTGTCATCTCATCCGTAGAAATGTTGTGGGCCAACTCGACCTGTGGGTCATAGCCACCAAGATCGGCTCCCTGAATTTGAGAGCGGATGAGATCAACATCCTCGGTAAGGAAGAGCACTCTGCCAGGAAAGCTGATGCCTTCGGTCTGCTCTGAAGAACCTGTTGCTTTGGTCATTAGCGGGCCTATTGCCTACGCATTAGCAGTCTTCGGATCAGGCCCGAAGCGTTGCTAGTACGCTATCTTGTTGTCATTCGTCGCCGTCGCGGTTTCTCTGAAGCCGACACTGCCCTCTAATCACCTCCGGAATGGTGCCAAGTGAAGCCCATTGATACGTCGAAAGCCAAGGAAGAGCGCTTACTTGAGCGACTACACTCCTGTGTCGACCACGGAGATCAAGCCTTAGCCAAGCAACTGCTAGCGGGCATGCTTCCTGGGAGCGGAAGCCCTGAGGTCGCATATGCTCACTGGCGATGCCTGAGTCTCGACGAAGATCTACGCCCTGCCGAAGCGGCAGTTCGAGAGGCTCTCACCAAGCACCCCAGTCGATCAGAGTTGCACCACGCCCTCGGCTGGACCCTGGCAGAGACGGGTCAATTCAAGGCCGCAGCACAAGCACTCGAGCGAGCCTGCGAACTCGACCCTTTACATGCAGACAGTTGGCACGATCTCGCCACCACACGGGAAGCTTTGGGCCAGACGGCTGCGATGCGCAAGGCCTTCGCGAAAGTCTACGCATTGGATACTAAAGAGCCCCAAGCACCCAATCTCTTTGCAATCGAACAGATCCTGGCCTGGGCGGACCGCGCGCTACGCATGCTGCCCGACAAGGTCCGTGAAGCGGTGAAGACTCTGCCCATCTTCGTTCAGGACTATCCTGACGACTGGATCCTAGAAGAGCCCCCCTGGGACCCTCGCCTTCTCGGACTCTTCGACGGCCCCAGTTTAGCTTTATGGGAGAGCATCGAGTCGCCAGAGAGCACACCTCATGTGTATCTCTTCCAGCGCAATCTGGAACGTGTTTGTCCGGACCCCCGCCTCATGGCGGAGCAGGTCCGCGTGACTGTCCACCATGAGGTGGGTCACTTCCTCGGTCTTGACGAGCTAGAGCTCATCGAGAGGGGCTTGGGATGAGTCTGCCCCTGCGCGGACCGATCCTCGTGACAGGAGCCAGCGGCTTCGTCGGCAGACACGCGGTACCCGCACTTCTCGAGCGAGGTCTGAGCGTCCACGCCCTGGTTCGGGACCTGGCCCGGGGCGAGAAGCTACGGACTGCGGGAGCCACTCTTTTCGAAGGAGACCTGCTCGATCCCGAATCACTTCAGCAAGCGGCAAAGGGCTGTGCAGCAGCGCTTCACTTAGCGGGGCTGGGCTACTCCTCGGACCCCGGTCAGAACCACCGGGTGAACGTCGAGGGCAGCCGCAACCTAGCCCAGGCTGCAAGTGAGCAGGGTGCCCATCGCATCATCAATATTTCATCGACCTGTGCTGCCCGCCAACTTCGCGACAGCTACGGAGAGAGCAAGGCTCAGGCTGAGGGACAGTTTGACTTCCCCAAACTTCGGGTCACCCACTTCAGGCCCACGATGATCTATGGCAGAGACAGCGAAGAATTCTTCAAATTCTCTGAAACCATTCGCCGGTCCCCCCTGGTGCCGATCCCTGGTAACGGCACGTTCCTGCTAAGACCCGTCAGCATCGACGACGCCGTTGAGTTGTTCTTCCGCGCCCTGAGTATGGATGAGAGCAACCAGAGCACCTACGATGTCGCGGGGCCCGAGCCCGTCACCATCAACGAATTGATCGACTTGGTAGCGAGAGCGCAAGGCACCCGCACCCGACCTCTCCATGTTCCCGCCGGCATCGCCCTACTGGGAGCGCGCGTCATGGGGCGGCTCATGGAGCATCCCCCCGCCAACATCGATCAGGTTATGGCATTCCTACAAAACACAGAGGTCGACATCTCTCCAACCATGAGAGACTTCAGCTGGCAGCCGCGCCCACTAGAGCAAGGTCTTCGAGAGACCTTTGGAGCCTATTCATGATCCGCACCTCCCTCTGCACATTCGCCCTACTCGCTATGATGGCACTTCCCTGCCCTCTTTATGCAGCCCAGGACTCGACCTCAGAAAGTCAGGACGAATCCAGCGAGGCCAGCTCCTCAGCCGAAACAAGCGAAGCCCAACCTGCAGACGATCCGGTCACCGCGCGACTGCGAACCGAGGTCATGCGCTACTACGAAAGTATTGAGCTGGAGCCGAGCCCTGCTCAGGTTGCCTCTGGACTCGATTCTGCGCGCTTCATGCTGCTGGACGGAATATCCATTCAGCGGATAGAGGCAGCCGTGACTAAAGCGATCGGACTACACAGCCCCGGTCGCAAAGTATCTTTCGAGGTGGCAGTTCCCCTGCGTATTCTCCCCAGCGAGGCGTCAAGCTCTCGTACACAGAGGCCTTACTCAGCTGAAGAGGCTGATCAGGAAGATGCCCCCCAGGGTTCAATCCTCGAGACCTTGGGCGAAGAAAGCCGCGAGGCCAACGAGCGCCGCATGCAACGCAAAGAGGCCCAGGAAGCGAGAAGAAACCGCATTCGTCTGCACCGCCAGTGGCAACAACGGACCATGAGCAAGCGGATTCTCCTGACCGTTGGCGTACCGATCCTGGCCATCCCCTACAGCGTAGGCTTCTTCGCCGCGAGCATCATGGTGATGGACGGCGCCATACCGCGTTCTTGGGCCTTTGTTACGACCGTTCCCGTGCTCGGGACGCTGCTCCTGGGCATCTGGACCGAAGGCGCGTACCCACCGCTGGCCCTACTCTCAGCCAGCCAGGCAGTCGGCCTCGCCACCTTGATCATTGGTCTCGCCATGAAGTCTCAGCATCCACATAAGGACGACCCCACGGCGCTGCGCCTGGGCAAGAAAGCCAATGGGGCACCTGCTGTCACCCTTCGGGCAGGGCCCATGGGACTTGGCGGGATCCTTCAGGGGCGCTTCTAGAGACGCGCCATCCCACGCCCTCGTTGTCTTATTCAATGACTGTACAAAGGCCGAGCCGTGCCCTACTCCCTGCGCTATGCATTCCAGTCATCCGTCTACAGCGAGCAAATTGAGGTAGCGACGAGCTGTGTTCGCGGGCTGGAGGCCGCCGCAGTAATGGTCAATGACCACAGCGCGTCCGGGTAGACTGGGTGCCCTGCGCGGGCCACCAGAGTTTTGATTACGGTACCGACGGCATGCGCTACACCATGCGCGACATGGCCGAAGGAAAGCTCGTTGTGATGAAGCTCAGCTGAGCCCCATGAAGCAACCATCACGCAAAGGCTGAGATACCCGTCAGGTGACGACCGATGGACAGCGTGTGAATGTCATTGGTGCCCTCGTAGGTCTTTACCGATTCCAGATTCATCATGTGTCGCATGATTGGATACTCATCCAGGATCCCCATAGCGCCGTGCATCTCCCGACTTAGACGCGCGATCTCGAGGGCTATACCGACGTTATTGAGCTTTGCCACAGACACCTGAGTTGGCGTCATGGTTCCGGCATCCTTAAGACAACCAAGGCGCCAGGCAAGCATCTGGGCCTTGGTGATGTCGACCGCCATCTCAGCGAGCTTCTTTTGCACCATCTGGAAGCGAGCAATAGGTCCACCGAACTGCTCTCGTTGCAAGGTGTAGCGAAGAGCCGAATCAAAACATGCCTGCGCCGAGCCAAGCACTCCCCAGGAGATGCCATAGCGGGCCTGGGTCAAGCAACTGAGAGGCCCCTTGAGATTGGACGGCGACTTCGCCAGCAAGGCATCAGCCGGTAGTTTGCAGTCTTCAAACACCAACTCACCGGTAAGACTGGCGCGTAGCGACCACTTATTCTTAAGTACCGGAGCCGAGAAACCAGCGACATCGCTCTCGACAATAAAGCCGCGTATCGTATCGCCAGCATCCTCACGGACCTTGGCCCAGACAATGGCGAGATCAGCGATCGGTGAGTTGGTGATCCACATCTTCGCGCCGCGCAAGGTCCAGCCCTCCGCGGTACGCTCAGCGCGGGTGATCATGCTGCCAGGATCACTGCCATGATCGGGTTCAGTGAGTCCAAAGCAACCAATCAACTCGCCCGCCGCAAGCTTAGGCAGATACTTATTCTTCTGCTCTTCGCTGCCGTAGGCATGAATGGGCCACATAACCAAAGAACCCTGCACCGATGCAGCAGAACGAAAACCTGAGTCTCCTCGCTCGAGTTCCTGCATCGCCAGCCCGTAGCTGATGTTGCTCAAGCCTGGGCAGCCGTAGCCCTTGAGTGAGGGCCCATAGAGACCGAGCTCACCCATCGTCTTGAGCTTGTCCATCGGAAAGGTGCCTGCGCGATGGTGCTCCTCAATGCTGGGCAAGACCTCGTCATCAACAAAGCGGCGCACCATGTCACGAACCATGCGCTCTTCTTCTGTGAGTAGTTCGTTGATGTCGTAGAGATCGAGTTCTTGGAAGCTCGCGGCAATAGTGGAGTCATTCATCAGATTCAAGCGCCTCGCGTGTGGTGATAGGTGGGCGAATCGGGCGGATTGTAGGTACGCAACACAGGGGTGTCCACCCACAGCGTGTGGTCAGCGGCGAATCAGTGCGCAGCAGCGCTGTCGTCGTCGTCGCCCGCAGGGCTCGCCGAGGTGACCAAAAGGTTCAGCAAGGCCGAGGCTTCTGCCGAAACACAGACGTCATGCTGGGTGA
>Ga0163179_10002096_pt1 | contig 13966 bp, 1 predicted proteins | sample AtlANTMetagenome_FD_109643 | JGI IMG/M metagenome (GOLD analysis project Ga0163179, IMG submission 109643) | Marine eukaryotic phytoplankton communities from the Atlantic Ocean - Atlantic ANT 2 Metagenome | ecosystem: Environmental > Aquatic > Marine > Oceanic | place: North Atlantic Ocean...
ACCATTTATATGAAATGTTGAACCACCAAAACCAGGTAATGAAGTTGGGTTATTTGTACCTAATCCAAGATTGCCACCTGTTTTGTTAAAGTAAGAATTATTATCTGAATGTAAACTTACTCTCGTGGCACCTGAACTATCAAATACATTAAATACACCATCCGAATCCGCATTATAAAATCCACCGATAGCTCCACCACTATGATTTTTAAAGTTTATGAAATATTTATTGTTCGCATTAGCAGTAATATTAACATCACCAGCGGCAGTCAATGAACCACCAGTAGTACCAGAACCAGATATTATCAAACTACCAGTTATATTCATATTTGTATTAGAAGTATCAACCGCAACTGGACTACGACCTCTAATTTTACTTGTTCTTAAAGACCTTCCAGCTGGAATTGTTACTGGTGCATCTAATTTTCCAAATGAACCAGTTGAAGTTGCTGAACCACTAAAAGTACCACTAGCATCAATAGTAAAATTATCAGCCTCTACAATTAATGGACTATTACCACCTATAAATGATGCCTGTAACCTTCCAAACGAAGCGGTTGAAAATGCTGAACCACTTATTATTTGTGGATTTACACCATTATCAAATGTAATATTAGAATTCTTATCAATATGTAATGCATCGAAACCAACAAGGTTTGGAACTCTAAATAATCCAATATTTTTATCATCAATAGCTTCTATTAAGTTACCATGATTACCCTTTACTCTAAATAAACTTGAACCACTATTAGATGAAAGAGTATCAATAAGTAAACTACCAGTAATCTCCATAACTCCTTGAACACCAGCTTTATCAGGACCACCAGCATGTGAAGCTGTAAATGGGAAACCAGCAACATCACCTTCATTAATAAATACATTTTGTATATTAGTACCATTTAAAACTATATCTTCAAAAGATGCTGAAACAGGACTACTACTTTGCATTACATAATGACCAGTATTAGGTTTAAAGAATGTTTCTAAACCACTAGTACCACCTAACATTACCCTACTTCTTGAAGTTTCTGCTTGTAAAACTGATGCACCTGCAATATTATTTACGGAAAATAATATTTGGTCTGAACCACTATTTGCACTATTAAGATTATCTTGTATGTTAAATATTTCTCTACCGTTCTGTTTTACATTTAAACTTCCACTAATATTAGCAGAACCTGTAAATGGAAATGCTGGTGGTAAATTAGTCAAATCACTACCATCACCATGAAATGTAAATGCAGTAACACTACCACTTACATCTACTGAACCACTAAATTGATGTTTATCATCAAAACTATTACCAAACTTTGTACTACCACTTGTCTCAATAACAATATCATTAATAAATTCTGTTCTAAATTCTTGAGCGGTTATTGTTCCACCTATAACTGCATCACCAGATATACTTAGATTACTACCCGTTACATCACCGCTAACATTTAAATCTCCTCCCAATACAACTTTACCAGTACCAGTATGAATCTCACCATTATTGAAAACATTTAATCTTAGTTTATATCCAGAATTATGAGTTGAAATATCTAAATCATTAGTACCTGTGGTTTGTATGTAACCAACTCTCGTTCCACTTCTTTGGAATCCTAATAATGGTGTCCCACCTATATCAACAGTATAACTATTATCTGGAACAACGCCAAATCCTGTAGCATTTGGAAAATATGAACCATCATCACTTTTGATTAATGTACTACCTAATGTTAAAGTACCACCAGCTGTATTAGCAAAGTTTGCTATACTTGAACCAGCAGAATATATATGTAATGGATGTGCACTTGACTCAGCTTCTACTTCACCAATCCTAACTTGTGTACCAGTTTTGGTCAACATCGCCTTACCACTTGTAGAATTATAAACACCAGCCCATACATCACCAGTAGCACCTTCTAATTTGATATAATCTCCAGCTTTGATATCTCCACTTGCGGTTACATGACCAGTTACATCAAGACCTTGACTATTTATCAATAATCTTTCAGCTCCACCAGTAAAGAAATCCATTTTATCCGCAGAATGACCATATCTAATCTGTCCTGATAATTCCGAACTAGCGTCTCCAAATGCAATTCCTACCTGGCCAGTTCCAAATAATGTAATACCTGTATTTGTTGTTCCTGTTGAACCAAACATAGCATCATCAAATACCGAGTTTGGAGTTCCATTTGGTGTGGAGTCATCTCGTGAAAATTTAGCAGTACCACCGGTAATCTTTAATCCTGAACCTGTTATAGGACCAGTTACACTTAGACCTACCGATGAGTTAAGTGTTGCTAAAACCGAATTGCCAGCGTGAAATTTCCACTCATCTCCGGTATGTTTATATTCTAATTGACCTCTATATTGTTGGTCACCAGTTGTACCATCAGCCATCAGTATAGATGATATTCCATTTGTGTCTGTAGCAATTGTTAAATAGTTAGCAGAAGCTTTGTATGTTACCAATGGTGAGTTGTAGTAAGAACTTGGACTTGCTGTCCCGATACCTAAATTTGTACCGTCAAATACAAAGGTACTATTATCTGATAATACTCCATTCGTTCCAGCAAACACCACTCTACCACTTGTAAGTCCATCTGCTGTAAAAGTGGCTGCTCTTAAATCGTGTGAACCAATATCTAAATCACCACCAGCGGTTAATGATGTAATACCATCTACCGTACCACCATTTATATCAATTGTGGTAAATGTACCACCATCTGCTACAGTATTACCTGCATTTGTCCAATTTCCTTGAATACTATCTAAATCAAGCGTTGCCGTTGATACTCTACCAAGCGAACCAGTTGAAGTTGATGAACCAAGTATGTGAACACTAGAACTTAATGTCAATGAACCAGAATGTTGTGTTTCGTCTTGAAATTCTATAGGACTAAAACCAAAAAATCTTCTCGTTTGTAAATTTGGTGCTTTTATAAAATCAGTTTCAACTCTACCAAATGAACCAGTTGAAGTTGATGAACCACTTACATTTCCACTTGCAACTTCTATTCCACTTGAATCTATTTTAACATTTTGTTTTGATATTTGTACTAATCCACTTTGAGATACTTCAAACATACCAAAACCTGAAGGATCATTTATACCAAATAAAGTACCTGTTACGGAATCATCTATGGTTAAGTGAATACTACCTAACTTATCCGTAACTTCAAATAATGAACCACTACCAATAACTTTAAGTGAAGAACTTGCTACTGGAATAGCACTACTTGAACTAACTACTAATAAACCACCTATTTCTGACCTACCTTTAACCTTTAAAGTTGTATGTGAGGCAGGAGCTGGAATACCTATTCCAACATTTGTACTACCAATAGATAATGGTAATCCACTAGCTTCTATTTTACCAAACGAACCCGTTGAAACTGCTGAACCACTTACTTTTCCACTTACAACTTCTATTCCATCAGGACCTACTTTAACATTTCCCTTAGAAAATTGTGATAATCCACTCTGTGATACTTCCAACATACCAAAACCAGATAAATCATTTACACCAAATAAAGTTCCTGTTGTGGTATCATTTACAAAGAAGTTATCATTTACATTTAATGGTGTACCACTAGCACTTACTATTAGTGAACCAGAAATTTGAGTATTAGTAAAGTTTGCAGTACTACGAGTAGCTGTTCCAATAGGTGTATTATTTATTGTTCCACCACTAATAGTTAAATCATCTGCTACATAAGTATCTGCAATTGCAGTTCCGTTCCAAACTCCAGTTGTGATTGTACCTACACTCGCTAATGAGGTAGCACTTGTAATACTATTTTGAGTTGCAGTAGCTACCGTTCCATATAAATTTATTCCATATAAATTACCACTTGCACTAATATTAGAACCAGTTATATGTGAACTTGCATATAACCTACCAGTTATATTTACACCTAAAGGTGCAGTTTCAAATTTCTTAGCATCATTATAATGTAAATCAACAGAGTTTGCGGCATTCAATACCATCATGGTTTTAGAACCAGCAGCATTTTGAAAAGTCTGTGTTCCACCCATATAATTTAAATTACCAGTTCCAGCGTCTTTTATGTAACTATTACTACCATCATGATATAATATTAAATCATTATCATTTCCAATGCCAAGTCCAGAAGTACCATCTGGTATATGAACATGAGCAAATGAGGCGGTCGTAGTTGATGAACCACTTATATTTCCATCTGCAGTTACATTACCTTGTACTGCAATACTCATGTTTCCAGTACCTTGATTATCAAAAGTCAATGTTCTGTCATTATCAGAAGAAACTCCAAATCTACCATTACCATCTTGGTTATGTAAAACAAAGGTAGCAGTACCAGTATTATTGTATAATGTAATTATACCATCTATACCATTACTTGGTCCTGGTGTCCCAACTTTTAGATTTCCACTATGAACTTCTAAATTAGTTCCATCAAAAGTTAAATTTGCTTCCGCATTACCAGTAGCAGCACCAGTAGATGTTATTATTCTATTATCAACTTCATTTGATACTTCATATCCTGGTATTCCAGTTATATGACTACCATCACCATAAAAATGACTAGCAGTAACCATACCAAATGAACTTGTAGATGTTAAGTTAGCATTTAAACTACCACTAAATGATATTGAACCAGTAAACTGATGAGTATCATCATGAGTATCCCCAAACTGACTTGAACCACTTTCATATATTGTAGAAACACTTTGATATTCTGTTTGAAAAACTTGAGCAGTAACTGTCCCATCTACGACTAAATCATTTCTGATTCTCATATCATCGGTTACTACCTTACCAAATGAACCAGTTGAGGTTGATGAACCACTTACAGTTGTAAAATCTTTTATTGTTGTTGAAGTTAATGTAGTATTAGCTAAAGTTGTAATTGTAGTTGAAGCTATAGTTCCACCATCAACCTTATCACCACTTATTTGATCATTTGCTAATGTTAATGTTCCATTACTTACATCTAAAGTTTTACCCGTACCTACTGTGATATCTGAACCATCTATTGTACCACTATCGATATCTACATTAGTTATTGCTTGATTATTGGCATCTAATGCACCACCTAAAGTAGTAGCGGTCAAAGTTGTAAATGTACCAGCAACAGCTGTACTACCACCTACTATTACATTGTCAATAGCACCACTATTAATATCAACATTAGTCATTACTTGAGTATTAAAATCTATTGCACCTACAGCTTGAAATGCTCCTATCTTTGTAGCAGTTAATGTATCTGTATTAAATGATAAATCACTATCATCGGTTATTGTTCCGTTTGAATCTGTAAATAATATTCTTCCAGCGGTAGTATTTCCTAATCTCATATCACTTGTAGAAATAATCGCACTTGAACTAATATTTGCACTAGCAGTGAATGGTGCATTTAAAATCAAACCAGTAGCATCTATTGTGATTGGACTATGACCTGAAATTGTTGAGGCCTCTACTCTACCAAATGAACCAGTTGAAGTATACGAACCACTTATATTTCCAGTTGTAGTTAAAGTAGCGAATGTTGGTGTAGCGGCCGTATGTATGTTTTGAGGTGTTGATAATGTAACTGTACCATCACCCTCATCTGCTATTGAAATTTGATTTGATGTACCAGCTACAAAATCATTTAAATCTTTTTCACCAACTACACCAGAACCATTTACACCCAATAATTTAGAATTAGTTAATGCACTAACAGTTAATCCTGTAAATGATGGAGAGTCGCCAGTACCAACTCCAATATCTATGGTATCTGTATCACCATCAAGTTCAGTAAAAGTTATTATACCAGTATCAGTAGCATAAGAAACTCCATCATAAGCTTCTTTTACATCACTTGGAACACCACTTAAAAAGTTTATTTCTGCTGCAGTTGCAGTTAAATCTGTTCCACCATATTTTATTTTTGTGGTTTCTACTCTACTAAATGAACCCGTTTTTCCTACATCTAAACTACTTGATATAAAAACTGAACCTGTAAATTGATGTGTATCATCAGTAGAATCACCAAATATTGTCGAACCACTTGAAAAACTCTGTGTCATAACAGTTACACTTGAACTTACTATTAACTCTTTTGCGGTCAATGTTCCTTGTATAGTAGCACCACCTTGTACTTCTATACCTGCAAAAGTAGGTGACGCGTCTGTTTTGACTGATTGATTTAAATAACTTTCATTTGTAGTTACTCTCGTGGAAAAACTAGAACTAGCAGCATTAAAAGATCCACTAACACCTGCGATATTTAATTTTCTAATATCAGTTGCGTTTGGTCCTAACGAACCACTAATACCAGCCTGAAAACTTGTATCCGAAAAATCTATATTTAAAGTTCTGTCAGCGGTTAAATCACCACCATCTTTTAATCCAACTCCACTTATAATTTGTCTAGCTTCTAAATCAGTTGTTCTTTCAGAAAAACTAGAACTATCAGTTTGTAATGCATCTATATTCTCTTCTTCGGTATTTATTCTCTCTGCCAAACTCTGACTATTTTGAAAAACTCTTGTTGAAAAACTTGCACTAGCGGCAGTAAAAGAACCACTAACACCAGCGATATTTAATTTTCTAATATCAGTTGCGTTTGGTCCCAATGAACCACTTATTGCATCTTTTATTTGTGCAGAAGAACTTAAAGCTCCCTCAAAAATACCAGCAAAAGAAGTAGCAGTTGTGCTTCCACTTATAAATAAAGAACCTGTGAATCTATGGGTATCTAAAATATCATCACCAAAAGCAGTTGAACCACTTGCCTGTCTTACTGACATTGATACTACGGAAGAACTTACGAATAACTCTTGAGTTACTATCCGACCATCAACAGTTAAACCAGCGAAAGTTGGTGTTGCATCTGTTTTTACTGATTGGTTTAGAAATCCTTCATTAGTTGAAACACGAGTTGAGAATGAACCGCTATCACTTTTTAAATCTGTAATTCTAGTTGAAAATGAAGAACTTGGTGCTGTAAATGAACCACTAATTCCACTTTGTAAATCTGAATCACTAAAATCTATTGTTAAGGTTCTATCTGATGAAAGGTCACCACCACCAGTTAATCCTAAACCAGTACTAATGTTTCTGGCCTGTAGTGTATCTATATTTGATTCTTCGGTGGCTACACGAGTAGAAAAACTAGCACTAGCAGCTTCTAAAGTTGTAGTTCTTGCTGAAAGTGATGAACTTGGAGCTATAAATGAACCACTAATATCAGTTGATATTTGGGCAGAAGAACTTAATGCACCTTCAAATATACCTGTAAATGATTCAGCAGTAACATTTTTATTAACATCTACTCTACCAAATGATCCAGTTGTCTCAAATGAGCCAGTAAATAAACTACTTAATATAGCCATTAAGTTATCTCCTCAAGTTTAAACTTGTATTTTTTTCCATTCTTTCTATTCAATAAATATAAGTCATCGCTACCTTCCTGTATGGTCCACGAACCTTTTGTGCCATCAATTTCATTTCCTTCTGTATTTTCATTACTTAACTGTAAGTCAGCAGAATATATATTTCTCCATCTATAAGTTGGAGATCCTAAATCAGAAGTATTAGTAGCATCTGGTACAATGTGACCACCCATTTCAACTCTACCAAATGAACCAGTATTAGTTGTGGTAAAACCACCAGCGGTTATTGTTCCACTCGTAGTATCATCACCACTATTTATTAAAAACGCATCATCAACATTTACTGTGACGGTATTTGTATTGGCTACGGTTGTGGCATTTGTTCCACCCGCAATTGTAAATGTTTCGGTATCAAAATCTATAGTTCCTGTTCCACTATCTCCAGCAAATGGCATATCATCATCTATGTTTACTTCCATAGCGGCCACTCTTGATTGTAAACTAGAACTTAATGCTGTAAATGAACCACTAATACCAGTTTGAAATGTACTATCACCAAAATTTATATTTAAAGTTCTATCATCGGTCAAATCACCACCGTCTTTTAAACCTACACCACCTAATATTTGTCTAGCCTGTAATGTATCAACATTACCTTCTTCTGCAGTTATTCTCGTTGAAAAACTTGAACTAGCTAAAGTAAATGAACCAGTTATACCAGCTTTGGTTAAAGTTCTTATTGTAGCAGCATTTGATCCTAATGAACCGCTTATTCCACTTTGTAAATCTGAATCGCTAAAATCTATATTAAAAGTTCTATTGTCTGTTAAATTTCCTCCACCACTTAAACCAGTTCCTGCAGTTAAAGTTATAGCTTGTAATGTATCGACATTTCCTTCTTCCGTTGTTATTCTACTAGCAAAACTCTGACTATCTGTTTGTAATGCAGTAATACTTGTTTCTGTAGTAGTAACTCTGGTAGAAAATGAGGAACTTGGTGCTATAAATGAACCACTAATATCATCTGCAATTTGAGCAGAGGAACTTAGAGCTCCACTAAATATACCAGCAAAAGATTTTGCAGTTGTACTACCACTAATAAACAATGAACCTGTAAAGCTATGTGTATCATCAATATCATCACCGAATTTTGTTGAACCACTTGAAAATATTACAGAGGAACTGACAAATTCAGTTTTAAATTCTTGTGCAAATATCGTACCATCAACCTTCATATTACCAGTAACTTTCATACTACTACCAGTAACCTGGTTAAATGTCACCTTATCACTAGTGCCAAGGCCTTGAACTGTACCAGTACCCTCTAATGTATTTATTCTAGTGGAAAATGAAGAACTTGGTGCTGTAAATGAACCACTAATTCCACTTTGTAAATCTGAATCTGAAAAATCAATGTCTACCGTAACATTACCAGCATTTCCACCGCCACCCAATCCAACACCAGCAGTTATTTCTGTTATTTCACTTCCTTCCAACTCACCCAATCTTGTTGAAAAACTTCCACTATCTACTTTTAACGCAGTTACTCTCGTGGATAAACTAGAGCTCATTGGTGTAAAAGAACCACTTATTCCAGCAATTGTTAATTTTCTAATATCCGTAGCATTTGGTCCCAATGAACCACTAATACCAACAATAGTAAGTTTTCTAATATCTGTTGCATTGGATCCTAAAGAACCACTAATACCAGCTTTGGTTAAAGTTCTTATTGTAGCAGCATTTGGTCCTAATGAACCACTAATTCCACTTTGTAAATCTGAATCTGAAAAATCTACATTAAAAGTTCTATTGTCTGTTAAATTTCCTCCACCACTTAAACCAACACCAGCAGTTAAAGTTCTATTCTGTAAAGTACTTATATCACTCTCGTTTGAGGTTACTCTCGTAGATAAACTTTGACTAGCAGTTTGCAATACATCTATATTAACCTCTTCTGTTGTTAATCTTGTAGAAATAGAACTTGATACTATTTTAATATTTGGTTGTGATATATCTATAATTCTTAAAGTACCAAAAGAACCTGTTGAAGTTATTGAACCACTTATATTTCCACCTATAGAACCACTTATGGTTAATGATTCCATAGTCTTATTTCTTAAAGTTTGTACATTATTTGTTAAAATAAATTCATTAGCATTAATATCACCCCCATACGGAGTAGGTAATGGTAAAGTTATAGTAGGTGAAGTTGATATATCTGATGGAATTGAAATTTGAATATATTGGTCACCATTTACAACAGCCTCTTTTATTTTTATACTTTCTCTAAATTCAGCACCAGTAAGAACAGGATTATTTATTACAGGACTTGTCAATGTTTTATTTAATAAAGTTTCTGTATTTCCAACTAATGATACCGTTCCACTAGCATTTGGTAAATTAATTGTTCTATCAGCATCTGGATCTACAACATACAATGTGGTATCAAAATTATCATCTGTAGCACCTTCAAATACAATCTTACTACCACCTCTAAGGTCTATGTTATTTGTTATTTTAGGTCCGTTTAAAGTTTTATTTCCTAAAGTTTGTGTGCCATTTAAGGTAACAGAAGTTGCTTGCAATACACCTATATCACTTTGAGATGATGATACCCTTGATTCAAAAGATGCACTTAGTGAAGTAACAGAACCACTAATACCAGCAATAGTCAATTTTCTAATATCAGTAGCGTTTGATCCTAAAGAACCACTAATACCTGCTATGGTTAGTTTTCTAATATCCGTAGCATTTGGTCCTAATGAGCCACTAACACCAGCTGCAGTAAAAACCGAATTATTTTCTAAAGAACTTACTCGTGTTGAAAAACTACTACTTGGAGCTATAAACGAACCACTAATATCATCTGATATTTGTGCAGAACTTGATACTAATGTTTTAGAAGTTGAACCAGCCTCTACCTCACTCAATCTTGTTGAAATAGAAGAACTATTAGCAGTAAAGGCTCCACTAATAGCAGTAGCAGCAGTAGTATTCGTTAAATGTATTGCTCCTAATGAACCTGTAACATCAGTACTTAAATTTACTTGACCTAATGTCAAAACTTGTGTTCCAGTTATTGTAGCATAATCATATAAACCACCCATCGAAACATCACCAGTATTTGTACCACCAACAGATCCACCACCTACATTACCACCCTCAACACTTGCTATTCTTGATTGAAAACTTTGACTTTGTAAAAGTCTTGAGTTTGCTATACTCTGACTTGTTGCTGTAAATGCACCACTTATTGGTGCTGCTAATTGTGCAGATGAACTTATTACACCAAATCCATTAGATATAATACTACCAGTAGTAAATAAAGAACCAGTAAATTGGTGTGTATCATCTAATGTGTCTCCGAAAATAGTATTACCTTGACTAAAAGATTGTGTTATTATTGAAACAGATGACGAAACAATATACCTTTCTGCTAATACATCACCCAGTACTTTCATACTACCCGATACTACAAGATTAGGATTTGCATGTGTTCCATCTTGACTTGGATTTCCCCATGGTCCAAGTATTAATTCTCTAAATTTAACTTGTGTTTGGTGTCGCCTAACACTTTGATCAACCAAAGTACCATCTGTTGGATTTACATAAGTTACCAACGGTGCAAAACTTGAACTGGCGGTATCCAATCTACTTATCTGTTGGTCTACATCACCACTAGTATTAGATATTATTTTACCAAAAGAACCTGTTGATGTTGCACTACCACTAATATTACCAAGAAACTCTGCAAATTCACCTTGTGTGGATTTAAGAAGTGTTGCGGCAGTTTTACCTACATACTGATAGGCACTCATCCAACATCTTTCACTATTGGATGGTACAACACTCATATTAGAAAATTGTACTATACCAGTTTTATAATCAAAGGTATAATTATTTGGTGAAACTAAATCAGAATCACTAACCGAATTCGCTGTATTGTGATTGGTTTTAAATAACTTTACGCCATATCCAGGAGTACCAGCCTCAACATTTGAATTTGCAAGACTTGGTATAGAATATTTTGGTGATATAAAATTTGTCTGTTGAGAACCTGTAATTACCTGAGCACTTGTAGATGGTATGTCATTTGCTGTAGAAACAGGATCACAGAAAAACCAAACTTGATTATTAGTTGTTGATTTTACTAATCTTTGTCTATAATAATACTTTAAAACAACCTCACCATCAACAGTATGAGTACTTTCGTGTTGAGAACTACCACTAAATGGTAATGAATTTGTAGGTATTAAATTAGCTTGAGTATATACTTCCGATGCTTGGATATCCAGTGTACTGGTAAAAGCATCTTGTGCATCTGTATAGGTATCATGTGTATACCTTCTTGAGGCTAACAGTCTACTCGATTTTTTTTCTTTATCTAATGCCATTTCCTATTCCTTAACTAAAAGTCAATGTTATACCTGTTATAGGTGTTGGATTGTTTCTATATCTAATTATCACATATATCTCATTATTGCTTGCATCTAAAGTTTGTCCGTCTGCATTACTCAATGGTATTGTATATGTTGTACCACTAACACTACCATTAGGATTACCTCTTTTATTTATACTATCACTAAATGGATTATTATATATACCACCAACAGAATCACCAACATCATTGCCAGTGAAATCTGATGGATCAAATATTCTTGTATAAGTACTACTTGAACCCCCATTTGAAGCAAAACTTTTAAATATTATACCAACGGAAACATTATCTCCTGGTGAATTAGTATCCAATCTCCATTTATATAAAGCAGCACCAACATTTATAGTCATACTATTATATGTACTACCATCTGTTTGAAATCTTCTAATATAATATCTATAACTACTAATATTAGTTCCAGCTCCAAGATAATTAGTTGGATACCAATATCCATAACTTCCACCTGGATCCACTAAGTAACCTGGTTTAACTTGTAAATCATTGCTACCCAAAGTATTATATTGTTCAGTTATATTCCAAGCGTCACCGTTAAAATCTAAAACATTATTGTTTAACTGTATTCTATAAGTTTCACCTGTAAAAGTTTCTGTTGTATCCTGTAAATTATTTGAATCATGATTTTGTGCAAAACTATAAATTGCCATACTACCACTAGCAGATGGCTGATTAAATAATGTCGCATCATAATATGTTATCTGTGTAGAACTGACGGAATTAGTAGTATTACGCCAAGTTCTACCGGTGGATTGGAAATTAGTAGTATAATTTACAGATTGTTGTGCAGTTCTAGTTTGTACCACATTATTAAAACTACTATCTAAAGTAAAACTAAATGAAGATGACATAAATGCAAAATCATTATGTTTTGGTATTTCACCATCATATCTAAGACCACTTGAATGATCAGTATGACCATTTGGAATGACTCCCCTAACAAGATTCTGACTGGTATTAACACCACTAGCATCAATATTTACAGTTGTATTTGTTAATGCTGTAGTTCCAATAGTATTGAAACCATCAGATGTTAAACTATGTTCTAAGCAATTTAACGGAGCATATGCTGGTTCAAATATAGTATTGCTGGTATTTGAACTAAATACATGACCATAACTAGTGGTTAAGATATAAGGAGCTCCACTTAAACTTCTTTTTGTATAAGAAAATGATGATCTTTTAATACCAAATTTGGGTATACTGACTCCAGGTAGATTATTAGTAATATTGGCATTTATATCACCAACATATAAATAAAATTGATTTTTATTATTACCTTCCCCACCACTAACTGTCTTATAATTAAAATTACCACTACCAGTCTGTACAGCAACTTTAATATCATGAAACCTATAGTATCCACTAGCAGAAATATCATTTTCACCTGAACCACCAGCAGTTTTAAACCTACCAGTCATTGGTCCAGCAACGGATGTAAACTTACCATCTTGATATGCAGCTGGTATTACAGCTGGTTGTGATGTATTAATCTTTGTCAAATTTAACCCATTAGATGTTCCAAAAGAATTTTGTGTATAATCTACAAAAGAATGTGTGTGAAAGGTATTTTGGTTAGCAGCTGGAGTAGTAACAGTATTATTATCACTAAACGATTGTGAAGCAGCAACTCTAACCGTATATCCGTTAGCATTACCACTACTTAAAGTTCCTAATCCAAATAACTGTGCATCTGCAGAAGAACTCACTTGTGAAGAACCACCAACTGCAGAAGTTACTGAAAAAGCATAATCTTGAAATACTGCATTAGTAGAAATATTATTTGGAATGTTAGTTCCCCATCCATCTATAAATGGATGTTTTCCCGTATCATTACCATAATTACCTCTCTCGGCTGATGTTGCAAACCCCTTATGTATTAAATATTTTATTACTTTATCATTCTCGTCTATTAAACTTGTATGTACATAATTAGAAGCTGTATAATGCATGGATAATTTAGCATTTTCATGACCAGCACCTAATACACCAGTAAATAAATTATTTTTGGTTTCAGTAGTATCACCAGAAAACGCGGTTGTGACATTATTAATTGTTTTTGTATTTGGTGCAGCATCTGATACATCTAAACTATGACTCATAGCACCTGCTATAAATCTCAAAATTTCACTTACATGAGTTTCATTAGTAAAATTATTA
>Ga0163179_10002097_pt1 | contig 13966 bp, 7 predicted proteins | sample AtlANTMetagenome_FD_109643 | JGI IMG/M metagenome (GOLD analysis project Ga0163179, IMG submission 109643) | Marine eukaryotic phytoplankton communities from the Atlantic Ocean - Atlantic ANT 2 Metagenome | ecosystem: Environmental > Aquatic > Marine > Oceanic | place: North Atlantic Ocean...
CGACTGGCCAAGGCAAGACACTTGCGGTCCTAAAGCCCGTCGCGCCGTCGATAGGCTACATGTGCCTCATATTGGCCGGCTTTATGGTCCTGTCGGGTTTGGCTGGGCCTGCGTTTGGACAGGGGATGGCTGGGGTTGGCACGCTCCTGCTCTCGGCGCTCGTAACGGTCGGCTTTGGCGGGGTGCTTCTTTGGTTTGGGCGCGGCGGCTCTGACAAGCCGCTCCGTCGCCATGAAGCTTTGCTCGCGGTCGCCGGGACTTGGGCAGTGATCGTATTGCTCGGTGCGCTACCGTTCGTTCTCGACGGTCAGATCAGTATCGTTGATGCCGTCTTCGAGTCGACCAGTGGTTTCACCACGACCGGCGCGACGATCTTGCCGGCTATCGAGAGTAAATTTACGTATCCGCTGCTTTGCTGGCGGCAAATGAGCCACTGGCTCGGCGGCATGGGGATTATTGTCCTCTTCGTGGCCATTTTTCCCGTGCTCGGCGTAGGAAGCAGGCACTTGTTTAAGACCGAAGTGCCGGGCCCTGCCGGAGGCGGGTTACTCCCCAGAGTGCGGCATACGGCTTCCATGCTCTGGAAGGTGTACCTGACCCTGACGGTTGTCCAGACCGGCTTGTTGTTTGCGGCTGGGCTGGACCTATTTCAAGCGCTTATGCACGCGATGACGACGGTGTCGACTGGGGGCTTCTCGCCGCGCGACGCGTCGTTTGGCGCATTCGACAATGCGGCTGCCGAGATGGTCGTCGTCGTGTTTATGCTGCTCGGTGGTACAAATTTTGCGATGTTGTATTTGGGCCTGAAGCGGGGACTAAAGGTCTTTTACAGAAGCAGCGAGTTTCGGTTGTACCTCACGGTATTCGCAGGAGCGTCGGTCGCGATTTCGGTAGATGTCTGGGCGGACGCGTTCCTCGGCAGCGGCGCCGATGGGGTCTGGCAAGCGTTTAGGTACGCTACCTTCCAGGTCGCCTCGTTGATGACCGGTACGGGGCTTGGGACCGCCGATTACGAGCTCTGGCCCGCCTTTTCGTCGTTGCTGCTCGTGATGCTGTTCTTTACAGGGGGCATGGCCGGTAGCACCTCCGGTGGCATGAAGATGGCGCGTGTGTTGTTGCTCGGAAAGTTGATTGTTTCCGAAGTGCGGCAGACATGGCGGCCCAATCTGGTGAGTCCGGTACAGGTTGACGGTAGGGGGCATAATGCACGCTCTATGAACAGTGTGGCGGCTTTCGTTGCGGTGTTTCTCGGGTTGGTGGTCTTCGGCGCGCTTGTCGTTGGACTCGTAGATGGCGTGGACTTCGCGACGGCCGCATCCGCGTCCTTAGCTTGCGTGGCGAACGTGGGTCCAGGCTTTGGAGCCGTGGGGCCGACCGATAACTACGGACACCTTTCGGCCATATCGAAGGCGGTGTTGTCGCTCCTCATGTTGGCCGGTCGTTTGGAGTTCTTCGCGTTGCTGGCGTTGCTCTCGCCGCGTTTCTGGAGGCGGTGAGGGTGTTTCGGCAGCTCGTCATTATTGGCGCCCTGTCGGCGGTCTCATTCTTTCTGGTGGGGAACGACGTGTTGGGGCGCACCCAACAACTCGATCCATTGCTTGCCTTCGGCTTCATCGTTTTGACGGCGTTCACCTTCGGGGAGCTCGCCGAGCGTGTGCATTTGCCGCACATCACGGGCTACCTCCTCGCGGGCGTGATCTGCGGGCCGTACGCTTCGGGGTTGTTGTCGGATTCCGTCGTGTCCGACCTGAAGCTGTTCGACATACTAGCGGTCGCGTTGATCGGGCTGTCCGTCGGGGGTGCGATCGATGTACGCTTTTTGAGGAAGACGTCCGGGGTCGTTTTCTCGGTATTAAGTGCCCAATTTGTGGCGGTCATTGGACTGATCACCATCCTGTTAGTGCTTTTGGCGCTCGTCTCTCCGCAACTCGGCTTTGAGTTCTTGGAGGGCTCAACCTTCGGGGCGGTGATCGGGGCGGCGCTGCTTGTCGGGACCATCGCTTCCGCATTTTCGCCGGCCGCGGTGATGGCTGTGCTTCACGAAACGAGGGCTAAAGGCGGTGTGACGGATTCGGTGCTGGGGATCTCGGTCCTCAATAATGTCGTCGTAGTGATGTTGTTCGCGGCGGTTTTGGCGGGCGCCCAGACCGCCGCGGGCTTTACAGGAGACGGGGCGCAAAACGTCGTCTGGCATCTCGTTCAGAGCTTAGGCGGCGCCGCGATGCTCGGGCTGCTTTTGGGCGCACTGATCGCCGGGTACATCCGCTGGATAGGCAAAGAGTTGCTGCTTTTTGTGGTGGGGGTTTGCTTCGCTGCGTCTTGGATCAGTCGTGAACTTGGCGCCGATGAGGTCCTCGCATTTATCGTCGCAGGCTTCGTCGTGAGTAACTTCACGCGTTTCGGGGAAGTGCTCTCGGTCGCAGTGAATCGACTTTCATTGCCTGTTTATGTGTTGTTTTTCTTCCTCGCAGGCGCCGGGCTTCACCTCGACGCCCTCGGCGAGATGTGGCCGTTGGCACTTTTGGTCTTTTTCGCGCGTTTGTACGCGTTGCGCGTCAGTACGCGCTGGGGTGCGTCGGTGGCTAACGGACCCATCGGGTTGGTGGAGCAGGGCTGGCTTGGCTTCGGCGCGCAGGCGGGTATCGCGCTTAGTATGGCGATAGTCGTCGGACATAGTTTTGGCGAAATTGGTCCTGCGATCGAGGTGCTGGCGGTCGCCGGTATCGCTTTGAACGAGGTTGTCGGGCCGGTACTCTTGAAGCTCATGCTCGGTTGGGTCGGCGAAAGCGAGAGTGCTCGCACCTCGACAGGGGTTGATGATGCGGTCGGCGATGTCGATGCGGGTGTTGGGCAGCAAGCGCGCGTCAATAAGTCCGCTGGGGGTTGGCCTGAAGCGCCGGTGTGGGGTGAACCGGAGATAGACGACAAACTCGCCGCTCTGCGCGCCGCGCTGTTGGGTGTCGAAGAGCAGGCCTTGCAGGTAAGCGTGAGGCCCCTCGTGGCAGGGAGTCGGCGTTTTTTGGAGCGCTTGCGTCGCGAATTTTTGTTGTCGCACCGGCGCCTTGTGAGGATCGCTGCGGAAAAGGAGACAGTCGCGGGAATTATCGGGGATTTTCGGGACGAGCGGCGTCTTTTGAGTGCACATTGGCGGGTCTTGGTGTCACAGTATGCCAAGTCATTTCCAGAAGGCCAGGCCGATCGCTTTCTGAACGCCGTGTTGCCGCCGGTGGAAACCCTTGTAGAGGATCTTCCTGAACGTTGCGTCGCGCCACTCCCAGAGGGTTGGTCCGACGCAAGGGCGGCTGATGCTTTTCCCATGCGGTTTGCGAGGCGTCGCAAGCGGTGGGCTTTGCGTTTCGGGGGAAAGGCCGGATTGACGCGGCGCGTGCCGCTTCGGGCCGTCGCGAGGTACAACCTTTCGGGCGGCCTCACCGTGGACCTCTCCGAAACGGTCGGGCTTTTGTCTCGTATTGGAGAACACGGCTTGTTGAAGGCCCGTGGTGTTTTTGACGCTTATGGTGAGACAGTCGAGGCTGCGGCTCGGCACTCCGACGCACGCGCCATCGAGATTTTGGCTAAGATCCGGGACGAAGTCGATGACGCCTTTCGCTTCGCATTGGGCGATGTCGATCAGTTGGGCGCCGAGATCACACGCGTTGTTGCCCACGACATAGGGAGGTCTTGGCGGCATTTTGTACGCAAACTCGAAATGGCCGGAACGCCAGAGCTACCGGCGCGTTCGGTGCGATATGCCCCCCGATATGCCGAGCGTGAGCGCGTTCAGGCGCAGATGCGTCGGAGTACTCGGAATGGCCATGATGCGCTCCAGGGGCTCGCAGGGTCGCTACAAGTGGCGTTGGAGCTGGCTGCCTTTCGAAGCCGCGTAATTCCGGCAGTAGAGACTGCGCGAGAAACGGTCGCCCAAGACGCGGAGCGCGACTTCTCCGCACCGTTTCGGGAGGTGTGGCAGGAGTTGGACGATCTGATCTCCTCCATGGATGACACGTTGATAGGCGAAAACGAGGCCGTAGACGGGCAGTTAGCGGCCCGACTAGACGAGGGCATTCAAACCTTGCTCGTGACCGTAGAGGGCGCTCTGCAGGCCGTGCAGGGGTTTCGCGAACGCGCCGAAGGGGTCGCGCGTTTCGAGAGTGTTCGACGTGCACTCGCGGTCGCCATGGACGAGTTGTCGGACCACGTGGTGGTGATAGCCAAGGCTGTCGTGGATAGGGGTCGCGGGTTCGTTCCTGACGTCGAATTGCGCACAGTAAGGCTAAGAGATGAGGTGTCTGCTTTCGTAGATGTCGAGGTCGATGAGGCCCTGCTGGTTGTAGCGACGCGGCTTGATGAGAGGGCGGAGCAGGCCGCCGATCAGCTCGCTGAGCTATTGCGGGTGGTGACTTTCAACGCCGACCTCGCCAAGGAAGATTTGGTCTTGAACGACCAAGGTACGCTTAAGGACGGGGCGAGAGAACAGGTCCGCGAAACTTTGGTCGGGACGTTACGCCGCGTATTGCCAGCCGGCGGCACGTCTGATCTGCCCTCTGATAGTTTGCCTGATGCTGTTGGGGCTTGGCTGGAAGAGGCGGTACTGGATGGACTGGCTCGACTCACTGAGATTTGTTCAGAGGGACGGTTTGGCGAGATGAGGCGCAAGGCCTTGCAGAGCGCACTGGAGCGGCGGGGCCGCGAGTGGCTCGCCGCTGTGCGAGCGGTCGACGAACTGCAGGGTCAACTCGAACGGGTGTCTGAGGAGGTGATAGGGGCTCGAGCGACCAGGCGCCTGACAGAGTTCCTCGGCATTCGTCGCGTTTCACCCGAACCCGAACCTGGGCGCTGGTCGGATGAAGACCCCGTTCAACACGCGGCCGTGCCGCGGGTGTATCGTCGCCTTTTCGGGGATCGCGTGCTTGACGCCGGGGATCTACTGGCTGGTCGCTCTTTGGAATTAGACGCAGCGATGAAGGAGTTGTCTACTCCGGGTCGCGCCCGCTGTGTCGCGGTTTTGGGCTATGCGGGAGAGGGTAAAACGAGTGCGATTCAGTCACTGAAGCGTAGATTGAGCGAACAGCTTCCCGTGATTGAATACAGGTTCGGTCCGGACCAAAACATCCACGAACGTATCGATCGACTTGTAAATGAGGCCAAATCGCGTTCTGGCGTCGTTTTCGTCGTCTCGGGTATTCCTTGGGTCATCGATGCTGTACCTGGCGGCTTTGAAGAACTGCGACGGATTTTGGCGTGTATTTCCGAAGATGAACGTCGCAACGGATGGCTCATTTCGGTAGACCGGGCAGTTTGGAGCTTCGCGTCGCGTTTTGTGCCTCTCGAGACGGTGTTTCCCCGGGTGCTTTTGCTTGGGAGCCTAGGCCTAGAACAACTGCGCGACGCCGTTTTGTCGCGGCATGCTTTGAGTGGGTACCGAGTGGCCTATGAACGTCCCAGCACTGGTGTGGGCAATTGGCTGGCCATGCAATTGCGCGGCAGCAGCACGGCGGATGAACTCTATGAGCGCGCGACCTTTGAAGAGCTCCACGAAGAGAGTAGGGGGAACCTGCGGGACGGGCTTCGACTTTGGCTCGCGTCGGTGCGGCGCGTGAGTCCGGACGGCGCCACGTTGGTGCTCGGCCCAGTACCCAAGGTAGGCGACGGGTGGATGCGTCGTTTAGTAGACGAGGATTTCCTGACACTGCTTCAGGTATCCCGCGTGGGACGAATCACCGCGGAACAACATGCGCGCATGTTCGGTTGGGAACCCATGAAGTCACGCGCTGCAATGGACCGGCTGGCTCGGCTTGGACTATTACAGAAGGTGCGTGAAGAGGAATGGGCGTTGCGCGCTGTGCGAATGGGTATGGTGCACCGCGCGCTTCTACAAAAGGGGCTACTGAAGTGATGTTCTGTGGCCTATTGGTACTCGCTTCACAGCTAGCCCTGGCGTCTCCTGCTGCGCCGGCGGTCCCGAGTGAAGAGGCGAATTCGGTCGAGCCCGTCGAAGAAGCCTCTTCAGTGCCCGAGTTGGGAGCGCAAGTGCCTATCGCTGCTGACGACGTAGGAGAGCCTACGGTTGTTCCAGCGGCGGCCGAAAATGAGGAATTGCCACAGTCGGACACGCAACCGGACGAAGCGACGTTGCCCTCAACCGCAACCATAGACGTGGTTCCCGTTGGGGATGATCCTGGTGAGGACGCTGTCGACCCCGGTGTAATCATCGGATTTCCGGTATTACGTGGAGATTCCGACGGGCCCGGGGACGTGGCGCGAGACGATAGCGAAGGACCCGCGGTTGTGCGTGAGGTTCTCGGCTATCTACCGACGCCTCCCAAGCCGTCGTTCTGGGGTGCTGTCACTTTTTTCCTGCTCGCCTTAGGCGCGAAGGCTTTGTCGGCTTTTTCTGCGGCGCTGCGGGGACGCCTGGCGGCCACTGGTCTGCTGCCGTTGTTCACCCGTTTTTTGGACGTGGGTGGGCGTATTGCATCGCTCGGGTTCGCGGTTTGGGCTGGGCTTCATCTTGTGCCTCCGGCGCTCGCACCTTTGGTTTCCTTCGTGTTGTTGGGCGTCGCTTTTGCGGTGGGCTGGAGCGCGCGTGGCTATGTCGCGGACGCGCTGTATGGCATCGGTTTATTGTTGGGGCGGGGCGTGCGTAGAGATGAGCAGCTTGGACTCGCAGATATGAACGGTCGTGTTCTGCGGGTCGGTCTTTTCTCAACGGCCATTTGGAGTAGCGACGGGAGAATCATAAGGATCCCGAACCGTGAACTGTCGAAGGGTGCGGTGAGCTCCGGGGAAGAGACTAAGCCAAGAACCGAGTTGACGGTCCGCTTGCCCGTCTCCAGTGAACCGCAGAAACAGCACGCGCTACTACGCGATTGTGTGTTGCTGTCGCCGTATTTGGACGACGGTGGTGAACCCGAAATCTGGCAGGACGCGGAACATTCTGAGGTCTGGCACATCCGCGTAGTATTGGGTTCCGAGACTTGGGCGCAGGCTTTTCGCGAGGCCTGCAGGCGCACGGTGAGAACCGAGCGTTTTGACCTTTAGGCGCCGGGGAACGGCGCGAGTCCTAAGGACACGCTAAGTGGCGACCGTCTGTAGGAGTGGATCTGTATGACCGGTTCCGTGGTTATCGACGGCAGAAACCTTTCCGCCGCGCGCGTTGTTGCGGTCATGCATGGCGCGCACGTGGAGTTTTGCGAGGAAGCTCGGGCGCGGGTTGAAGCCAACGCGCGTGTCGCCTCCAAGCTCGCGCCGTCGGGCCTGCTGGAACGTAAACGCAGGGTCTTGGTGGGGGCCACTCACGGTGATCCGACGGCTGGCGAGCAGGTATATTCCTCGCGCGATTTTATCGTCGCGCATTGTGCGGCTGTCGGGGACCCACTGGACTCTCGTTACGTACGGGCGTTGATGGTTTGTCGCGCCAATGTTTTGGCGGCTGGCTATTCGGGCGTGCGCCCGGAAGCTGTCGAGCTTTTGTTGAATATGCTCAACGCTGGTGTGCATCCGGTTGTCCCTTCACAGGGCTCCGTAGGCGCGGCCGGTGACCTCGCACCTTTGGCACACGTGGCACGCGTCGCTTGTAGATACGGAGGAACCGCTTGGCGCGACGGCGAAGTCGTTGATTTCGATGTCGCTATGGAGGGCGTGCCGTCGTTTGAGCCCGAGGGCAAGGAAGCGCTCGCGCTGATCAACGGGGCGACGCTCACGGTAGCGCTGGCGGCGGCGGCGGTGCACCGCGCGAAACGGTTGTTGGTGGCTGCTGAAGTTGCGTGCGCAATGAGTATGGAGGCGGGCCTCGCTGATCTCCGATGTTTAGATTTAGACGGTTTGAACGCGCGCGGTCACCGCGGGGCAGTCGAGGTCGCCAAGCAACTCCAAAAATTGCTGAAGGGGAGCGTCCTGAGCACAACGGATCGTAGTCCCGACTCATTTAGTACGCGTTGCGCACCAGCCGTTTTGGGCGCCGCGCTGGAAGCTATCGATCACGTGGCAGACATCGTAGACCGCGAGCTTAATGGTGCGTGCGACAACCCGCTTATTGTAGGTGAGCGAGAGGTCGAACTCGGAAACTTTCATGGTGCGCCGATAGCGCTTGCGATGGATTATTTGAAGGTGGCCTTGACCCAAGTAGCGGGCATTTCAGAGCGCCGCGTGTTCCGCTTGACCTACGGGCATTTGGCGCGGGGTCTTCCGTCGTTTTTGATCGAAGGTACCGGCGTAAATAGTGGTTTTATGCTCGCTCAGTACACTTCTGCGAGCTTGGTAAGCGCGTGTAAAGGGCTCGCTCATCCAGGAAGCGTCGATAGTATTCCGACGATTCAGCATCATGAAGATCATGTGAGCATGGGCCCCATATCGGCACGGACTTGTTTGAAGCTGCTGGAAAATGTAGCGGACGTGATCGCTATCGAAGCCCTCGTTGCGGCACAGGCGTTGGACTTCCGCAAGAAGGGGGTCCGGTTTGAGCCGTCCGGCGAGCGTGTTCAGGGGCCGGTGGTCGCGCTCGCACCAGGGGTATCCGAGGCCCACGCGGTAATGCGTATTTCGCTAGAGCATTGGGAGAGCGATCGTGTGCTACACCCGGAACTGCGCGCCGCCGGACGTATTGTGCGGTCTGGTGCGCTTGGGTCAGCGGCGGGCTCGGGTTTGCTCACCGCACCTTGGTAATAAGCGCGTAGTCACAGCTACCTGCGGAATTGGACCCCGATATCGACGTGGTAGCCCACGTGGACACCTTCTTCTTGCGCATAAAAGGTGGCGCCATGATGAACATACATGCCAAAGCCTTTCGTAAGGTCCCATTGAACACCGTTGCCCAGCCGGAGTCCAAGGGCTGACTTTTCACCACCGATAATGACCGAGGTGAGTTGATATCCCTTTACAGATTGGTTCGGGTTCACGAAATAGCGGAAGCCCAGGGCACCTTTCCATCCGTCGTCTTTGAGCAGGACGCTCGACTCTACTTCGAAGGAATGAGAGGGTGCGTATGTAAGGGCGGCTTCGAGCGTTTCGGTGGTGATGAAGTATTCGTCTTCGGCTGGGTAGGAGAGCCCAGCAACCCCGCCCAATCCGACGCGGAACCCAGCCTGCCGCGCGTGTCCTGTCTCGTGAGCAAAACGTTCTTCGCGGCTTACACGCAAGACGTTTGACGCGGGTATGGCGATGACCGAACCACCCATGAGGCGAATTCTATAGATGTCTTGTTTATCGATGATGATCCCGCGATAGACGCTGCCATCACTGACGTAAAGCACGTCTTCTCGCAGCATGCCCTCGCCACTCTTCTTGCGGGAGCGCTTCTGGGCTTTAAGCTCATCACCTACTCGTTTCGCCTGGGCCTTTTCGTAGCGCTTAGCTTCCTTTTTCTGGAGCTTTAAGGTTTTGGGCGTCGCCTCCCAACCGGCGTCTGGGGACGCTCCTTCGGATGCCTCGGCGCCCGCGTCTGTGTTGTTTTCGGTAGGGGACTCTTCGCTGGTCTCATCGTCGTCCGTGGCCGGCGGTTCGTCGGGCTCCCCTTCGGCGGATGGCGTGTCGTCACTTGCTGCGAGGCAAGGTGCGCCGTAGCCAGCGAGGCTCAACGCAAGCGCGAATGTCAGAAGATAGCGAACGCCCATCTGCTGTGTCTCCGGTTCGCCGCCTATCTACACGAGCTCTCGCGAAAGTCCAACCGAATTACACACGGTTGACACAACTTTCTACTATTCGCGTTCGCAACTGGCTTTACCGTCGGCGAAACATGCGTACGACCCCGCTTCGGGCGAATTGACGACGGCTGTGTTTCGGCTGCGGTCTTCGAATACCGCGGAGATGGTGCAGAGGGTCGTGCCTTCTGCTTCGACAGAGGCTTCGATTTCGCCTTTACCGGACTGTTCATTGCAACGGGCGATTAGCTTCGCGGTATTGCCGTCAGCGGCCCGGAATCTAATCATTCCCTCTGCGGGTGCCGAGACGTCTTGGGCGGCTGTAGGTTCTGGATCTGGTTCGGGAACTATCGGAGCGGGGGGCGTGACCGCTACGGGGGGCGTGACCGCTACGGGGGCCACGACCTGTTCAGAAGCGGGTACGGGGGCGTTGAACGCGTTGGCGCTGGGCTGAAACCACACAAAACCGAGCACTGTTCCGGTCAGGGGGGCCAGGAGCACAGCGGCGGCGGGTAGCCATCGCGCGGATGTCTTGCGTTTCGGTGTCGGTACGGTGTCTACCGACTCCTTGAGCCTCGAAGGCTGGGTGTCGACTGCGTAATCTCCCGGGTGGGTGTCGGTTTGCCACATCGGGCTTGGTGTGGTCGTGTGCTCGCCGCTACGTTCCGAAGGTGTCGGTTGGGTCTCGACCGATGTGGGTGGAAATGTTTCGGCGGCAGGGAGCGGGTAGGGCTGCTCTATGGTTTCTTCGTCAACCTCTGCGCTACGATGAAGGTTCGCGATGACATCGTCGAGCGCGCCAGGATCGGTCGGTCGGTCTTCGTCGAAGCCGTCCTCGCCTAGTGGGTCGGGTCCACTAAGGACGCGCGTTTCGACGCTGATCGGCGCTTCAGGTCGGACATCATCGAGCGTTTGTAGTGGGTCATCAATTGGGTTGTCGGGCACGATTTGTGTCGGCCGGGACTCGTCAGGCACTGCGGTGGCTTGTAGCGTCACACGTTCGTCGACGTTCTCTGTGATGCCTGTCTCGACGCTCGGGACCGTGGCCTCGAATGGGCGGGTTTGACTCGCTCGAGGACCGGTGGAGAGTCTGGGGGGCTGTGGCGCATCTTGAGGGAGAGGACGCCCACCGGTGGGTTGACGGAACGCTTTGCCGGTTTCCGGGTCTTGGCGAAGGACACTCGTGTCTTCTGACAAAAGCGAACCAACTAATGGGTGTTTTTTTCCGCTCGCGTCTCGAAATTGAGCGAACAGCGGCGGTATGAAATCGGGGGCCCACTCTGCTACGCCTAGGTCGTCAAAACGACGCGCGAGTTCACGCAGTCTCGAAGTGGCTTCGGCCGCAGTGGGGCGTTCGGTGAGCTCATACGAAAGCATCTCAGTCATGAGTGCATCGAAGTCGTCAGCGGGAGCACCCGAGATACCCCGCCTTGCGCGGAGATAGGACAGGCGATCTCTCACTGTGCCTGCGTGGTCTGTGGGTCTCGGCTGTGCTTTTCCGAACTTGCCGACCGCGACCAGCTCGAACAGAGTGACGCCTAATGAGTAGACGTCACTAGCGGGTGTGTCTGGTTCAAAGAACAGCCGCTCTGGGGGCATGTACTCCACTGACCCAAACTGAAGGTCCTGTGTCTTGCTCTCTCGCTCGTCGAATTCCGCGCGCGCCACGCCGAAGTCCAGCACTTTTACCGCGCCCCCTTCGTCAACCATGATGTTGGATGGTTTGATGTCGCGGTGGATGACCCGAAGTGGCTTTTCGCCGGGGTAGGGGGGGCGGTTGTAGGCCGCGTCGAGTGCGCTACAGGAATAGGCGGCGATCTGAAGACAGGCCCGCATTGGAACGAGCGATTCGGTGCTGTAGAAGGCGCCGATGAGAAAGCCAAGATCGATGCCCTCGATGTACTCCATGATCAACGCCGTGCGTCCATCGATCGAGGTAAGGTCCACGACGTCGAGGATGTTCCGATGTCGAAGCCACCCAAGCAGTCGTGCCTCGTCGCGTAGCCGCTGGGTCACCTCGACATTGTCAGACCAGCGGTGATGCAGCAGTTTAAGCGCCACAAGCCGCGAGAACCCGTCTGCGTGTACCTCTTTGGCCAAGAACACTTCGCCAAATGCGCCCGTCGCGATGGGGCGCAGAATATGAAAACGTCGAAGGAATTCGCGAGACACGATCTTTAGCTCCTCAAGCGATGAGAGCGTAGCATGCGTTTCGGGCTGTGTAGCGACGGTTTTGACGTGTTTCCACGAAACGTACTCTGCCGATGCGTTTCGCTCGACATATACTTACGCACGTTCTCGCATTGAAGAGGTGGCGTTTGCGCTTTTCAACTTTGCTCCCGGTATTGGTTTTGACAGGCTGCTGGAAGTTAGACGATCCGTTGGTCGATTATGCCTCGGTCGCGTTTGGCAATTCACATGTGGCGACGTCTAGCTTCGTGGTCGAAGGCTTTTCGACGGGGCTTGAGTGTCCAAACGGCGACGACGCGTATTTTTACGCGGTCTACGACCCAAACGTGACAGAAGCGCAAGCCGTCGCCATTGTTTATCACTCGGGCGCGTTCGACTATGTCCTCAACCCGGTCGCTGGGGCGCCGATGGCCGGGCCACACTATGCGGGCGATTCTCGCATGTCCGGGGAATGGTCTATCGGTCGTGCGTGGATGACGCTGGGAATGACCTCGGACCAAGACAGCACGGAAAACCACACCGGGGCACTGCCGGCGCAGTTGGTCCGCGAGGGCGTCGTCACCTTGTTGCCCGCAAACTGTTGGGGTGACCTCTGGCACAATGAGCAGGGGTATACCGAAAACGATTGGTCTACCGAAGGCTTCCAGCGTAACGGGCGCACGCTGGCGTATTGGATGGTACGGATGGTCAACGATGCCGGTTGGCGTCAAGACAAAGGCTTCGACTTTGGCGTCGAGCTCGACCCTGAACAGCTGTATTTGATCGGGCTAGGGGACGGCGGACGCGCTGTCACAGAGGTCCTTCTGCGCGGGTACGACTACGAGGACTCGGACGGCGACGGCGAGATAGCTGCTGGTGAATGGGATGGCGGAAATGATTGGGCGCCTGCTGGTGTGATGATCGATTCGACGCCGGACAACCTGACCATCTACTCAGAAGACCCATCGCTTTACACGCAAGAAATCGTCGGGTTGAAGCGCATCTTTGTGCAAGACGAAGACGCTATCGACGACTTCGACGTGCTTGATGACCTTTCGCTGCGCTATGCCATCAAACGGATCATGGATGACGATGACCTGCCAGGGCGGTCGGTGGTCCTCTGGTCCAGCGCAGACACCCAACTTCCCGATGATGGGATCAAAGAGTTGGTCAACTACTTCGCTGACGATGATTCCGCGCTCGTGATCGACACTGAGCAGACAGGTCACGTGTTTTCGAACGCGGACTCTGCGCTCGCTGAGGAAGCTTTAGACTTCCTCTTGGGCGCCGACTAAACTCAAGCGAGTTCGATCGGGATCAGCCATGTTTGGCTACGACGAAAAGAAGCGTTCTCCGCTCCGGCCCACTCGCGGCAAACTGGTCGTTTTGCTGTTGGCGCCGATCCCCGTGTTGTTTTTGTTCCAGGTGATAATGCGGCAGTTCGCGCCGTCTGCGCCCCTTTTGGTGGGCGAACTCGATGTCCGGCTGGGTGTTCAGGAGCCTTACCATTTGGTCATCCAGCTCGATCCCGTCGGCGGCCAAGCGCAACTGGAAGGCGGTCTACGGTTGGAGGGTGAGGCGCGGCTGCGGCGAGCGGCGTTTCCCTGGCCGGAGGCCCCGTTTCATGCGCGTTTGGTCATCGAATTGCCCGGCGAGGCTCTAAGCGCCAAACAGACACCTTTCGTTTTATCCAGTGAAGATGATGCCTTTGTCGCGTGGTATCAAGAACGGTATGTGCGCGGCGGCGCCAGTTTTTCGGCTCAAGTCCCCTGTGAAGGTCGCGTTGACGTTGGGCATGTTGCGACCAAGGTACGTGGGGCTGTCGTTGAGTGGTCACAAGTGTTCGCCTTTGACGGCACCTTGGCGCTCGATTGTTTAAGCCCGGGCCGTGATCTCGCATTTGGTACGTCAGATGATCTTGAATGGTCGATTGAAGGTCCATTAGGCCTACGTTGGCGTTCTCCTACCGGTTAGATGGTCAAGGGCTGTCCGCCGAATTGCACAGCGCTATACCCGAAGAGCAAGCTGTCTGTTAGCCAACCAAGAGACTTGGAGTCTTACGGATGAAGACCGGGGATACCGTTACCGATCGTCATGGTAGAAGCTACCAGATCGCGACCTTGCTAGGTCGCGGACTCTGGGGCAAAAGCTATGTTGCG